>Ga0209454_1001827_pt1 | contig 13873 bp, 13 predicted proteins | sample WorMetHERISLAND1_2_FD_187400 | JGI IMG/M metagenome (GOLD analysis project Ga0209454, IMG submission 187400) | Marine gutless worms symbiont microbial communities from Max Planck institute for Marine Microbiology, Germany - Olavius geniculatus... | ecosystem: Host-associated > Annelida >...
GTCACTATTAGTATAATATTAAATGGGTCTCAATTTGACGCCGGGTCTCTAATACAAACCGAAAGAAACGAAAAAGCTCTTAGAAGGATACAAAACAAAGTGATGCACGCAAGCAGTACACTAGATTGGTCACAATCTAATAATATTTTTTGTTTTTTAGAATTACTTCGTTGTCCACCATTCCATTCCCCAGAGTGAAATGTTTACGGACGTACTTTTGTATGGCACTCTCATAGTAAAACGGTCTTTTGTACACTTGCTCTAGTTTCTTCATCTGTCACAGCTGGGCTGTTAGTTAAGAATGAAGACAGTAAATTTGAATTTGTCAAACATATTAGTTGTGCCATAGGGTGATGATATCAGAGACTAGATAGACCCATTTTGTTTGCAAAGCTAAATGCAGAAATTGTTTAGCATATTTTGTTTTGAACTGTAACTTGTAATTTATCACATCCTGTACAGTCAGCATTATACAAACCTAATTGGATTGTGTAGTACCTTTATGTAATACGTTACTTGGAATTTGCTTGTTAGTTGTGACTTATTTTCATAGTAGTCAGACTAACTTATTAATTATAGTAGAGTAATATTGAGTTGAATCATTGCTGCTGTGTGGTAGGGCAATAATGGCCAATCGTCTTCTGCCGGAAATTCCTCCAATATCTCGCTGCCATTCGTACTCAATCAGCTCTAAGTACACGTACAAGTGTACCCACTGTGGCTACGAGTATGTATCAGCAGTTTTTGGCTCTTGTATTTTGCAATTTTTGACTGTCTGGACAGTGGGGCATTTTATGCTAGGCTGATTAAAGATTGCACGAAATATAGTATTTTTATTGCATTTTTATAATGTGATGAGCATATTTCGTTGCCTTTCTGTTGTTTGTTCCAAAGATGCCTGTTTCTTGTTTTCGTTGCAAAGTGTTGTGTAAAATAATTTGTGGTGATCTCAGCTTTCGTACACAGCTGGCAGCATTCAGTTTTGCTTTTATTTAGCTTTTCTTCAGTTCAGAACACCTTCCACTTTATTTTCCACATAGCAATGAAAATTTTAAGCAACTGCCTTTAGCTACATCATTTGGGAAGCAGGAATTAAATATGGGTAGTTATGCATTGCATACCCTTGCATGTGCAGGTTTTCTTTTACCTTTTTTTTGTTGTATATATCTGTCAATCTGTCTGTGGTATCTTTTGTGTTTTTCCCTGAATAAAGATTGATGCATACAATTCATAGCTACTTACGTTGTATTGCAAAAATTGTTAAAATTTGGTTGGTGAAGCCAGACTGAAATATAATTCCTTTGTCTGTGATAAATTGAAGATGGTATTGGTGATTTGAAGAGATCGGTGCTGTGCAGCATCCGGCTGTGTGTTTTCGCGTGCAGAGTTCGTCGACACTCGAAGTCTCTGGACGTTCAGTCAAAGGTCTGCGGCTACTGCAGGGGAACGTTCCAGCTACTCTACTCCAAGTCCATGACGAGTGTTCCGCGGACACCGAACCCGTTTGCTCTGTTCGTGAAGCAGAACTATGCGAGTGTCAAACGAAGCCAGCCGGGACTGAAGCACGGCGACGTGATGTCAGTCATTAAGATGCAGTATCAGCAGTCCAAGACGGACAAAAAGCCAATAGTGTTCAACCTGGATGACAATGCCTAAACTGACGTCTGAACGTTTCACTCCTGCAGCAGCAGTGGTGTCATAGCAGGGGGGGGGTTGCTGAAAAATTGTCAGAAAATTTTGTTGTCCGAGAATTTTCATCCAAAAGTGCAAAATATGGAGGCTAAAACCCCATTTTGGAAAATTTGGGGGCAAAATTTGAATTCTTACCTCACATAATCTTCTCTGCAGCTCTTGTCGGAATTTTGCTGGAAATTTGCAATTTCCTGCCCACCTACTGTTTAACCACAACGCATACGCTGCTGTTGTGCAGTGCGTGAATAAATGCACAGTAGACAGTGAATTTTGCTAAACTTTATCTACGTTTTTCATTCGTCTGCAGCATTTTCATTGTTATTATGTGGGATTGCAGCTGTCTTAACAGGCTGCAGTATGCATCTTGTCTGTCCATCTGTCCGTTTGTTTGTTTGTCCAATGTCCGTATTCTGTGACTGTGTCTTAATCTGTGAAAAAAGGTGTAGTGGTATTAGTAGAAGAAGAAACTTAGCTTGGATTTAAGTTTTGGTTGGTTTTCGAGGTATAGGGTGACCACTCACCAGGAAAACATGGAAAACCTGGGAAAAACTGGAAACAAAGTGTCAGGGAAAAATTTGGGGAAACTGAAATCAGTTTCATCTTGGTGGCATTTAATGTGTTGTTCTGCAGCTGTTACAGCCACAATTCATTAAGTGACGAATCCTGAAAGCACGGGGCTACCGGTACCTGGCCTGTTTGCAGTTAATGTAAAGCAACTGTCGACCGTATTGTTTAACAGCATATCAATAAATCTTCTCTGCCTACGCTACTGGATGTCAGGGAATCTCGTGCTCTGGCAAGTGGTTACCCTAGAAGGGGGTTTTAGCAGTTTTTGGATGTCTAGCTGGGTTTCTATACCCTGGCCTAAAGACTGAATGTAGCCCTGTATAATGTATATGCGTTATTTGACAATATTAACTTCAGCCAACTGGTGGCGTTTGCTTACCATACCGCGATGTGCAAAGCATGGTATATGCTTTCGTGTTATTGGGGTCATTGGGGTGCTTTTATCGTGCGATAATCTCATGCACTTACCAGGGTGCATACAGATCTGTAAAATTGTGGAATTTGAAATTTTCCAGGCCTGGAAAGTTGCAGAAACGGGCCTAGGGCCCAGGTGCTGGTTAGTCGTGAAAAATAAACCAAATGGTTGCCATATTTTAGACCCGTGTACATGTTTTCACGCTTTACATGCATTATAATCATTATCCACTCAGATTTGGTTCAGTCTGTTGTTTAGTTTAATTATGTAGCATGTTAGCCTTAGCTAAGTTAATTGATTTAGTAAAATGAAAATCCAACTTGTTTAACATCCACTTGATTAAACAGTTCTGTTAAGACGTGGAAAATGGATAGATATATGCACACATGTAAAGGTCCTGGGAATTAATAGAAAACCACTTTCAGTATTCTGTGTGTACGCTTAACCTTCAAAACAAATCAGTTCTTATTAGCATTGTTTTTATTAGCCCGCCGACTTCAAGGATGCAGTACCACTTTGTAATTTTTATCACAGCATAGCTGGTATAATGCAAATGTCGTGGTGCAGGCTGTCTTATTTAGTTCATTATTGCATAAAGGCTGTTACTAATATCCATGTTTGTGAGCACTGTATTTTCTGCGTAGACAAGTTTTGGTCATCTTTCTATTGTTTTTTTCACACGAAAAAAGCTGAAGTGTTTGAGCATTTCCCGGATGCATCATTCAGGGTGGCCACAAACCTAGTAAACTCGGGGAATTATCGGGGAATTTTGTGCAACCTCAGGGACAAATTGTAACAAACAAAATAGTGTCACAAAATGCAGTTTTGGGGTGAAAAAGTGCTCCTCTAAAATACACATGCGGCCAGGGCAAACCCCGCTGTTGTGATAATCTATGGAAAAATGAGCTCATGGCTCGGGAAAACCTGGGGAATTTTTTTCTTGTACTTTGTGGCTACCATGACATTGCACTTCAAGTGCATCAGTTTGATTCTAGATTATGGCTATTTTGTAACTTCATAACTGGTATGGCGTTTAAACTTTTTGTTAATAAAGAAATTGAAATCTGTCAATGTTATTGCTTAAAACACAGCGTGAATGCTGTGCATTAGACTACAATGTATGTAATCTGAGTAATCAACGACAGTAACACATCTCGTCAACTAAATATGCAACAATTTTTTACTGCAGTAAATGAGAGAATTAATAAATAACAGACGTAAACGAATGACCAACGTAATCGCCGAGCTATAGTACACATGGCCCTCAATGAATTTTTTTTGGCAAACTAGCAGACGATTTCCATGGTTCATAGAAATAGTTTACACATCATATATTCTAAATTTTTTGGTGAACTGACGTGCAAATTCCGAAGTTCATGGAACTATTTACACGACGCATTTTCAACAGATAATATATTAATATGATCAACAACATCAGAAACAAGTAAAATGACTGTGTGCATGCAAATAGAAGAACCATGTTAATGCACCTAGAACAAAGCAACGATGAACGAGTAGAGGTGTTTGCTGAACGATGCTTTCACTTTTTGGCTGGAGGAGTTTCGTCAACAGCTTCACTGGCTGCTGCCTCTGCGTCTGGGCTGACCACTTCGTTTGTCTCGTCCGACTTTACTTCTTTCTCTGTCTGATTCTGCTTCTCTGCAGCCGCCTTCGGGACAAAAGCGTCCGCCGTCTACACAACACACAGCATCTTAATGACTTAATACCGGCCGTCAGGTGGTTTTGAGAGATCCCATTTTTGAAGCAAGACCCATGCTGAAATCACGGGTATTTCTTCGGTTTCACTTGCTGGAGTGAAAAATTCGTCACGGCCTTATCACAATTATTTAGGTATGACCATCTGAGAAGCACAGCAAAAACAGACCTTGTAGTATTATTGGAAGTTTCTAGTGTTAGTAGGCATTAACAGTTCAAAAATTGATAACTATCAGCAGAAAATCTGCTATAAGTAGGCCTACTATAATAACTAACCACTCTACACGGTGTTTCACGATGCTGGACTTAATCTGGTTCGCTGGAAAAATTTTCATCCTGTCAGCACTAAACGACATGAGGGCATAAAATCAGGCATCTCGCGATCCAAAAACTCTACCTTCTCGCAAGCTCATGTGTGCTAGTGCACTGTCTTGCTCGAACATGTGAAAGTCTAACTATCTCCACAAACACCTAAATGCGATTGCTTTGCAAACTTTCTGGTGGCTGCAATTGTAAAACTTCGAGAATTTGTCACCAATGAACCAAGTTTTTCACCATCGAAGCAGGGTAGCAACTGACAGCACCAGTTAAGACTAGCAAGCTTGTACCCGTGACACATTATGACGTCAGCATTACGTCACAACTAGCAAAAATATTCAATCAACTGCCATATTTTGTTGAAATATTTTGAATTAGTATTTTTCAGCTACAACTGGTGAAAATTTTATGTAAATTGATCATGAAAGAAATTATGAAAGAAAAAAAGGGGTTGTTTTTATGAAACACCGTGTATAACCACAGAAGAGCTTTTCGTAGTCATGCAGCCTAGTGTTGCCTAGTGGATTAAATTTAACAATAATTTTGACAAGTTTAATCAATCACACAACAAATCAAAAGCACCAGGGTATCAATCTTGGCAAGGGCCAAGAGCATGGTCCAATATTTGGAAATGTCCCGTTGCCAAAAAATTTGCCACTTGCTCGCTATGCTATCGTTCACCAGAAGTGTTGTGTGAGCCTAAAAATGAGCGAAATTTTTTTTTATGTTGGACAGGAACGGTGTCTACAGAATGATTTACTACAGCCTAAACCAGTGGTGCAGCTGCACCATGTGAGATACCAGGTGAGATAGGTCTTTCACCGGACCGCACTGGAGGAGCTTAAGACGCTGACCCAGGTCCCTTATACAGCTGGGAAGGGGATACCCATTGCCATGTATTCCCTCCTGTTCCCCACCCTACTCGATTGAAAAAAATAATACTTTTAAAATTCCCGTGTCACAATAATCGTTAAAAATCTAGCAGATTATTATTTTGGTTAAGCCAAACAGTTTCATCGAAATTATTTCATAACTTACTTAGTTATCTTTCAGACAGACAGCTAGGTAAAAGCATAACCTCCCGCCTACGGCCGAGGTCAGTGGCGGATCCAGAATTTTGGAATAGGGAGCGGAAGGATATAGCGTGCCGGGTGCCCTCTCCCCAGAAATTTTTTCAATTTTTTATGCAAAACTAAAGCACTTTCGTGAAAATTTTCACTTGTTTCAAAATGCACCCAGTCAATAGAAGGGGGAGGGCCTTGAATCCACCACGCAGTCCTATCCCTAATGAGGTAATACTCAGACAGCTAGTAATGTTACCGCAGTTAAGCTGGTGGCGTCTACAGTGTTGGCCAGTTCAGTGTCGCTCTTCTGTGTGCCGATGCGACCACGCCTTGGCACACGTGGACGACGACGATACGGTGCCCTGACAGCAGTCTGACGCTTGGGTAGCTGCTGCACTCCGCCAGATGCCACCACGGCCACCGAGTCGCCCTCAGGTCGCGCCGTCGCCGCCGCGCTGATGGGACCCGCCGCCGCGGCCGGTGGCAGAACGACCTGCTGCGGCTGTAGCGGGCGCAGACGCTGCTGCTGCAGAGGAGCATGCTGACAGTAGTAGAACGACGAGCCGTAGCCGCCGCCGGCGTACATCCGAGAGCCGCCGCGACCGCTACGCATGCTGTTACCCTGCATCACCCTCATCGGTGGCTGGCCACCGCCGCCTCGCAGACCCGGCTCAATGTAGGCGCCGATCGGCTCGGAGCGCGAGCCTCGCGCCGGTCCGTTGCAGTAAGCCATCGCCGCCTGGGTCGCTGCAGCAGGATGACGCCAGTAGCCGGCGCCGAAGTTCTGACGCACGGGTCCACCCCAGAACGGTCGCCCGCGTCCGTGACTCATCGCTGGCATATGACAGTCGTCGATTCCTCTTCCGACACCGGCGTTATGCATGAAGCCGGCGCCACCGCGACGCATCGCCGGCGGTCCGCCAAACCACGGTCTGAAGCCGACACCGACACCTCCGGCCGACATGTTGGACGGACGCTTGTCTGCCGCGTACTTGCTGCCCTGCACCGGCTGGCCGTCCGGACCGGTCACGTTGGCCGCCTCGGTTCCCTTCTCGCCGGCGACGATGTCGAACTGGACCTTTTCGCCGTCGCCGACGCTGCGCAGGTACTTGCGCGGGTTGTTGCGGGTGATGGCCGTCTGGTGGACGAACACGTCCTCCTTGGTGTCGTCGCGGTTGATGAAGCCGTAGCCGTTCTTCACGTTGAACCATTTCACCGTACCGATGATGTTTGTCAGGATGACCTGAACGTTCCACATCCACATCAACCATCCGCTCTAAACTAGCCAGGATCCAGTCTAACTTGCAGAGACAGATTCGTAGGATAATTTTGTAGCATTTCTTATGTCCATTTCTAAGTTCCCTCATGACAGCAACCTTGCAGTTTTTCGTAAGCAGTGAGTAAGTTGAGCGACGTCGGTGAAGAAAATTTGAGGGGGGAAGCAAAAATTGCAAAAGTTGCAAAAATTTGACAGTCAGTTGCAAATTTCCGAAAGAAGGGGAGATGCATTTGCACACAAAATTCAATTCTGCTGCTAGAATTTAAGTTTCATCAAGGTTATTTTCAGCCCAATTTTTGTATTTTAGAAGAAAATTTTCAGACAAAAAGAAAATTTTACAACAGGCTAAAATTTTGAGGCCCCCCGTCACGACGCTCCTCTATTGAGTACGTTTGTCGCGTGCTTTTCCAAGCTTTTCTTAGATTTTTTTTGCAAGCTGCAGTTGTTGACTAAGATGCTCCCATTGTAAAATGCATTTTGTATGGTAATTGAAATGTTACTGTTAAGCAAATGCGACCAGCTTCATTATGTGAAAGACATGGATACATAAGCCTAGTCTCTGAGCCTCTTTTGTATTTAAAACAAGTTATCTCCAACACTAAAGGAAAAGTATACAAATATTAAATTTTTGACAAAAAAGTTTTATAATTATTTCACATATAACCAGAGCCTAACTTCTGGTTTATGTAGAACAGACAAGACTTGTGATCAAAGGGGAAGTATTTCTCTCTTGTCATGCAGCTCCTAACTAGAAACAGTGACATACTGAAAATAATAGAATGCAAATGGATTAAATTTACAGTACTAATTGGTGCTAATTTTGTTGTGATCCACTATTAGTTAAGCTCAATGTCGAATTTTATTAGGCACTCTGCAACAGTTACGCCTCTCTCGGAATGGATATGCAATGCACGCATGGTAGACTCAGTTACAGTTTCAACTAAAAGAAGTATTTTTTGTTGCATAACTCAAATTTTACATTCTAGTTACATTTTATTTTGATACTGTATATTTTTGATTAGGTGTACAACTCATAAGTATCATATAAGAATTAAGGCAATAGCTTTCAAGAGATTTTCACCGCCCAATGTTATCCCTAATATTCAGAACAATTTTTATGGTTGTTGACTTCCAAATCTAAACATAACCCACTTAACCCAGGCATAGTTGCATTATCGAGTAATAGCTGCAAACTACATGGTAGAAGTACACCTAAGATGAACATATTTGACGCCTCCCCCCCAAAAAAAAATATTGCATCTATTGGTTTTGGCTTTGAGTCAGTATTGGTCTTGCCAAAAGTCCTGCATTGAAAAAGCAGAGACATAGGAGAATGATGTCGGTCAGTTACAGGAAATTAACGAGAAGTGAGTGTGTGTGTGGGGGGGCGGGGTTCTGTCCTAGTCTGTCCTGGGGAGGGGTTCTGTCCTGGGCCTAATTCTGAAATAGAAAAGGGGTTCTGTTCTAGGCAGAGGCTATGTCCAAGAAGATTATGTCGCTTCGCTTCTGTGCTTACGCTCTTTTGGTATCGTATCGTACAAACACTTGAAACGCCAGTGAAGATTTGTAACCTTTTTGCCGTTGATTGAAGTCGCAGTCACTGACTTCTGCGACTGCAAGTCTGGCTGCTGCTCTCCTGCACCCATGTTTGCGATTTCCGTCATCTTGACTGTTTTTATTTTTCGATTATTGAACGACTATCGATGTATGTAAACCGATTCACAGATATTGAACAACTTTGATCGAAATACAACCTAATAAACCGAGGTTGAATCTACTTCGCGACTGTTTGTAATGACGTCATAACAGCGGAGTCAACATCCGTGCGTTGTCATAACTACGAATATTTTCCAAACTTTCAGTAAGTAAGCTCTCAGCAGTCAAAATACGAAGAGTAAAATCTAAAGATTGTCAATGAATATTAAAACCTTGGGCGTATTTTTTAAACATTTGACACGTTTAAAATGCAAAATATTCAGTTATGTGCCATATCAGAAATAATTTGTTTGCTAAGCAGACGATTATTAACATACAGTATAATAAATTTGACGCTATTATAATTAGCCGACCGTACAGCGCCAACTTAAATAACGGTCAAGCATCTTCTGGTAAAGTTGTCGTCTGTCGTCCGTCCGTCCGTCGTCTGTAACGGATGTATTGTGGCTAAACGGTGCGCACACAGCTGCATCGCAACACGTCAAAACGGAGTTCATCCTGCCAGATCCTGGCTTTAGAAAAAATGTCAGCCACTGTTTGGTCATTTTCATAAATCGTAACCCACGTACAGAAGGCTGCGAAAACAATATTTACAAAGCTGAAGCAGTATTGAAAACCCAGTAGTCTGTCCAATATCCGGATCAAGAACCGCACAGCTTCATGTAATTTGTGTACGTTTAATTTTTGTCGTTCTTTTTCCCGTCAGACGCATTTACAGCCTGATTACAACGCTGTAGCGGTGGCTGTCGACACTTGACAGAATTACAACGGCTTCGCTCCAGACTTTGCATGTTGGTGATGGACCACAAATTCACACTTTAAATACAGTTGATGAACGATGATAACTGGGTCAGAGAATGTAAGTGCGGACGGTGCCGAGTATTTTCTGTCCGCATCTGATGCAGTCATCCATCGCGTCGCCACATCGCTGACAGGCGACCAGATGTTGGCACGGTAGGAACAGCGTCTGAACTTTGTCTGTCCGACACTGGCGACACACGAGCTCGGCGCGCAATCGCCTGTTCTCCTCTATCAACTGCGCCTTGTCTGTACGCACCACATCAACTATACATGTATTAACAGCAATAAATATTGGTAACTAAAACATTTAAAACGTTTATAAACGCGAAGTAAAAACGAGACCTTTTTGTTTGACTATTGACTAAATTTATTGCTTTGGGATACGGTTTGTTTTATATTCAACAATGTTTTGTCATTGTATGTTTAAATGCGTTAGTAAATCCGTTACTAACTTATTTTTTTTATAAGCAACACTTTATAAATCACTGCCTCATTGTCACACTGGCCGTTTAAAACAAAATAACATTAGAAAATAAAAACGTTAAAAGCGCGTCATTCCGAAGGGCCGCCATTCTGAATTGCGACCACGCTTAGGGATAAGGATAGGGATAGAGTTAGGAATGGGGTTAAGGTCGGGTTACGTTACGCTTGGAGTCAGTGTTGGAGTTAGTTTAGGGTTTAATAAGTACGGCATCGTCGTCTAAAACAGGTTTTCGGCGGCACCTCGGAATGGCGGCTTTTCGGAATAGCGAACGGGAATCGTATCATTACCTGGTTTCGTTAAGTTAGTCGTCGTCGTCGTCGTCGTCGTCGTTGTTGTTGCAGCGCAGCCCCGCGAGTAAACGACGTTCGTCTGTCTCGTCGACGTGTCAGTACTGACGCAGTCCTCCGCCGTCTGCAGCTTTCCCGCGGTGTCAGCCGGTCCGTCGACTTCTACGTCACACGCCGGCAGCTTGACACTGCACGACACCGCCGCGTCTACGCTGCAACCATTCATCATCATCAGCATCATCATCATCGTCGTTTATTTGCGCAGAAACAGCGTGAAAGTCTCAGAAGAAACTTCTCGATGTTTTTGAATGATTGATTGATTGACTGAATGCGGGGACCTAAAAATTAAAAAAAACAACAACTGTGCTTCCGATTGCCGTCCGTCCCTAGAAAAAAACTTTCGTCCCTGAAATTTTTATTGGACCATCAAAAATATCACAGCAGTTTTTAGTAGCCTATGCTTTCGAAGTTTTACTGAAAATCACTGCTTGCATCTAGTCTGAAATGTTGCAGTAACATTGCTTAAGTTCTCGTGAGCACTATTTAGCGTGTCAGTTTGTTTTTATGAGACAGAGTTGTTGCATAATATTACACGACACATACAAAAAAATCTTCCACTTTCTCCCGTCCCTAGTTTCTTAACCGGCTGCAACCGAAAGCGCACATTTTTTTTCTTTAAAGTTTTAAACCCGATTATAATCGATAATTTGCGTTGACTGATCTATTCCCCAAAACAATCAAAGCGTGAGTTGTACTCGTCGTTTGCTGACGAGGTCGGCGGAGGGTACTTCTTGTCACGGTCGAGGGCGAGGACGACCGGACACGAGGGACATCGACGTCGATGAACGTCGAGCGGCACGTCTCCATGCTGCCACTTGGAGAAAGACTGCCGGCAGGCATAGCAGCGCACTTCATCTGCGTCACCGGTGTAGTAGAACCCGGCCTCGGCTAACGCGTCGCTGTCCACGGACACTGGCGCCCAGCCGGGCCACAGCATGTAGGTGCGGCGTCTGACCGATAACTGGTCAACGTCACTACGCTCCATGTACAACGACACGTAGCTACCACCGCTGCTGACGCCACCGACACTTGCTGACACCAGCGCCGACACACTGTAGTCATTGGTCTTCTGATGTCGGCTTTTTGCGACGATGCTACGATCCGGACAGTATGCGCTGCAACAAGTTTCAGTTTCCACACTTTCATGTCATCGCCGAGCCGAAAACGCTGTGCATATTTCATTTATTTAGTAGGCCTCTAAGTATATTTTCGGTTTAGCTCAGTTTTGCCAAAAACCGCGGTTTTGATACTGATTTCGATAACTGCAACACTATTATGTATTAGGCAACATCGGTGAAAGCGATTCCGCCTACTGCGACAGATGTTACAGTAACGTGGTCTGTCCGTTTGTCCGTTCGCCTGTCGCACTTTTGCACCCTGCTAAAGCGTTAGACGTGAACGAAATGTCATGCCATTTGACAGGTTAATAGTAACAACTGCTTTGATGCAGTTTGGCTTTAATGCGCCATGCAAATGTTGAGGGTCAAACTCCTATTTTGGAAGAACAACTGACCGCAGGGGGTCGGTGATAGTACAGTTCGATAGGGCATTGATAAGTTCTTATAGTTATATAAACCATGCCGCTAACTGAAGCGGTTTGGCCACAGTTTGCAATGCAAGTATTTGAGGTGCAATCATGTCCTGTTTGCGGGAAATAAAGGAGTTGTACGGGGTCCGACTTAGTACCACAGGGTAGTCGTCGGGCAATCCTATTCAGTCGTTCAAACAGTTTTCCGGTCAAAAATACCGTTTAGCCACAGTACATGCATTACAGACAGACAGACAACGGACAACATAGGTTCGACCTTATCGGTCGGCCAAAAACCAATTATTATAGCTAATTATACAAACCTTAACTCCATAAGTTGACTTCTCTTTAAAATAGCGTATGCAAAGGTTTGTGCGACAATGCGTTCACTGGTTACTATGCATGTCCGTAAAAGACCGTAATGAATTGCAATGCTTTTATATAGGCCTACACGCGACTATTATAAGTAACCTAGCGACCAGTGGGTATAGCAGCCCGAATCGAAAAAAATTCCCAGCTCTTTCCGCAGTATACCCACGGCTAAAGTGTAATAGGCTAATATAACCATGCATGCCGCTCTATCGTGTTGGTGATTACGATATTGTCGTCATGCAAGTCTGACTCGCGACAGCGACCGAGTCAAAAGTGAAAATCGTATATATCAACATTATTAAGCCCCTGTAGGGGTTGACTACTAGCTGTTGACACACGGACACGTTCTGCGTGGTTTCATCTCTATGCGTAAAAGGAAAGCAAAGATCGAATAGGTCACAATGTAGTTACTGATCAATGATTAATGCGGCGTTTAACATTAGTCAGCTCAGAAATCGAGTCACATTTCCACATACTACATAAATCTCTGTATAGAAACATACAAAACGACAGAAGTAAACTAAGCTAAACCGAAACGGAAAGCAATGAAGTGAAATAGGCCTATGAGCTTTCATTTTAATTAAAAATTTTATTTCATTTCCGTCGCTTAAAACACACCGTCTTCAGCGCGTCCAAAACACACTTGCTAGAGTCGTTGCCAGTAACGCTCTCCCTCCTGATACTCACTCATTTAATATTCTCCAAAATTTGCATTGGCTCCCAATTGATTTGGAACTCACTACCCTCTAGTATCCGCCGCCTCTTTAAAACTCACTGCTTCCAGCAGGCCTACTGCTTCCCCTAGCGGCTCAGACAAGTGCTTCAGATTCGGCTACTGGCTGACATTGTGCACTTTAAATATGCATCTACTTACTTACTTACTTACTTACTTAAATAAAGTCAGTAATTATGTTACCAAGCTAGGCTACTGTACGACGACATTTTGTCACTAGTGTTATAACTTTTTTCAATTTCATTATCCTGCTGGGCATACACGCAAACAGAAAAAACGATAACAAATCGATAAAGGTGCATTTTGGCGTATGAAACTCTAAATAATCATTTGGCAGAGATAAAGCGTTAAGACAATTATTTTTACATACGTTTTACGTAAAACGTCTGCACAAAAAAGCTGAGTATGAGTGTTGTGTCACACCGGATGATAATCACCATTATCATCATTTTAATTTTGTAACTAGGCTACAGGGTGTGCCAAAAATGACTCAACTTGTTTTTGTCAGAACTTTTTGAAATCTTTAACAAGTTTGATAATGTTTGATAAACAGATAGCCAAAACAATAGAAATATGTAAGATACACTTACTGTCTACCTCACATAGTTTGTGTTAACGCACTACCGTGTAAAACGCAGATGCTCTAAATTGTTGCACAATACTCAGCTGTTGTCAGCGTAAAAGTTGTAACGACTTAATGACAACTCAGCCTTCCATCCCTCCGACGTAGGTAAATCGAGTACCGGCCTATCTGGCTGGGGTTAAGGTGGGGCGCGTTCACCTCTGTCGGGTGGCAGGTAACACTGTGTGATCCCATATGACAAGTGACGCTCCTTAGCTC
>Ga0209454_1001830_pt1 | contig 13859 bp, 8 predicted proteins | sample WorMetHERISLAND1_2_FD_187400 | JGI IMG/M metagenome (GOLD analysis project Ga0209454, IMG submission 187400) | Marine gutless worms symbiont microbial communities from Max Planck institute for Marine Microbiology, Germany - Olavius geniculatus... | ecosystem: Host-associated > Annelida >...
ATAGTAACCTAGGCCCTATCTCGCACCGTTACTGAGATACAGCGACTTATTGGCCAAAAATCGCAAATTTTGCCCACCCCCTCTCATTTAGTGCCCTCGTTCGGTGTGACCCCCCTTCGAATTTATGGAAAAGCTTTACGGTTCCTGAAACTAGAGTCCTTCAGGCAGCTGACGGTGAAGATTTGGTGATCCTAGCTTGCACCGTTTTTGACTGATCCACCTGTGTGACACATGGACAGACAGACAGACAGACAGACAGAATTGCGATGGCTAAGACATACTGAAAGTAGTAGCTGCTTTTGCGTGTAAAAACTAATATAAAACGCACACTTAGCAAGAACACTACATATAAACTCCATGAGCGCTTTTACAAATAACTGAAAAACCAGCGCTGTTTCATCCACCTATAAACTTGACTAGCTTGACACTAAAATTACGTGCTTCAATACATGACCTGGAATCACAACAGGACATATCTCCAATTTGTTCCGTTAACCACAAAAAAGCAATTAAAAACACATTACGTAAAGATGGGAAAATCTTCAAATGATCAAATAAAACTGAAGAAAAAACCAAGACCAAGTAATCGAAGACTAATGATTCCAGACATTAGCAATACCACTACTGAATTGACGCGCATGAGTTAGTAGTATTTTTTCTAAAATCACTGCATTTTTTCCAATTTAGCCAACAAGTTTCAAGTTGTACATAACCACTTTATTTTTAGACAGGCAAAACGCAAAGTGTGAAAACAAGACCAAGGCGAGATGAAAAGCAAGACCACAATTTTTGGTTTCAGAACTGGTCTCAAACCCATGGTCTCAAGATCATATTCATCCTGGACTGACATCAAATTTAATAACCTAGTGGATAAAAATGGATGCCGATTAAAAAATTACCTTTCATATAGCAGGCTGGGCCAGGTTGAGCTCCTGCAGACTCCGGACCCACGACAAACATTCCGCTTCGAAAGAACAACCGTGACCCTCCGCCAGCAGCCACAGTGTTGACATCCAACTACATACCAAAACTACTGTCAAATACCAAATGCCAATTTACATAATGCATTGTGATAGCTAACCTCTAACAGGTCAAAGACACTAGTACTGCGAAAGTAGACATTGTCTTAAGTGACTATCTGTAAGTGTCAGCAGAACGCTCCAAAGGTCTTTGGGCAATAAGTGACAGACAATCAGGCCAGCAACAGAAAATAGATGGCCACAAGGGCTGAGATGGTACAGAGATTTGATGTCGACCAAACACAGATGCTGCATGCGAAAAATGATTCGATTGACTACCATCAGTCTTCTGACGTTGTTCATTTAGGGCTGTACGCATAACAACATCGTAACTTTAGTCTCGGACTAAATTCAAGTTACGACAGACTAACTGCTAAGTTAGTATGCATAATGGTGACTTATCGCTAGTTTGGGCGTAAATGAAGGACTGAAGTTGGTCTCCCTCACGACCAGGCGTAACTGGTTTAGTCCGGCATAAATAAAGTTGTTAACAATACAATTATGAACGTCGTGAATCATACAACACTTATGGTTAGTCAGAATACACTACTGACACAATTCTAGTATTAAAACTCAAGCAATAGAACATCTGTTGCCTGATTTTGTTCACAAATTTCTGCATCGTGCATTTCTACTGCCCGCATTGCTGTAATTAGCCTATCATATAGGCCATAGGCTGCAGAAGCGTTAGCAGACGACAAATTTGCCGGCACGCACATGCATCATCGCGAGAATGAGCAACTTCATGCTAGGGAATTCCAGAATGAAATTACCTGACATCAACTACGTCAGGACTTGCTAGTCCGACCGCTAGGTCGTCTTTTTGCATACCGACTAACTTTGTCCATTAGTCTCGGACTTGTTAGTCCCAATGTAGCCGCTAGTCTTGGCGTAAACTAAGACGTTGTTATGCATATGGCCCCCGGTGACAAAAAGTTTTGGCCTATAAAAATCCTACTAGGCAACACAAGAGACATGGAGTACACTGAGTACAGACACCTGCGGGGCTTGTATCATGACACCTGCTGTCGTAGTCTCAAAGACGTGTTCAAACTGACCAGCAAACCTACTCACATCCGTCGACGTACCTTCCCACACACACGACACACAGGTAATAATTATCTACCTGTTGAGCTACAAGCTGTCTCTATTAACACTGTTAAATGCAATGCCCACCTAGTCATTAATGTGAAAATGCACGCAGCTGTTATATCTGTTATATTTTTATGCATCCCAGGAAAAACACAATACTACTGTTTATACTGAAATTAACCTCTGTTTGGTTTAAGACCAAACTTAGACTGTAGGACTTAAGACAGCAAGTATGTGAGTTATGTAATTACGTTATATTTTAACACTAAATACATTGAACAAGTTCAACTTAAGTTTAGTCTTAACTTTGGTCCTGACCTAAGTCAGATCTGTGACTAGAGTTTAAAGCCAAGGTTTGGTCATAGCCTGAGCATTTCATCTTAGCAAAACATGACCTTGACCAACAACAACAACAATCATGATGACGATGTCACAATAAACAGTGAGCTCTCACCTCCCATGTCAAAGCCAATCACAGATTGTCCTGTCTTTGCATTATATGTTGTAAGTGCATATCCAACCACACCCCCAGCCGGGCCAGACAACACTGCTCGTGAGCCATTGAATCTGCCATCAGTGTAAGGCAAAATATACACTGACACTGGCTCACTTACACACTCAATTGGTAGACAGTAAAGCATTCAGACTCTGCAAAGTTCTGCCGACAAAATGGAGACCCGCTATTACAAACCATTACCATTCGGAACTAGGACATTGTTAGAAATGAAGTTTGGGATAGGATTAATGATAAAGCGATAGACGTGCTTTGGAATGGGATTAAGGTGAGTGCACTACGATGAACTAATGGATATTTGAGACAGCTGCTCTTTTCTTCTCAATAGCAAACTGAATTCACTAAGGCTGAAAAATATTAGACTGATGTCAGTGTGTGGATTTTACGCAAAGGTTCCCCGACTGCAACAGAAGTCCTATTGGCGGTAGATTTACCACACTTAATCCATGCATAACATTTCAGCGGTGTTAACAAATGGCCGGATCCAGTCTCAAATCAGCCAGTAATCTCATCAACTGTTTCGTTTCCAAAGCCAATCCCACTATCTCACAAAATAATGAATTTATTCTTACTAATTCAACTACCAGACAGAACAATAAACCATAATCAAAACATAAAATTCATTACAATGGTGAAAATCCTACCACTATAAACATCACAAAAAACATCGACGACAAGAAATAATTACACTACAAAAATGAAATGAAACATCGAAACATGATTTACTATGAACAACATGCGTGAAACTAACCTAGACATTGGAGTTAGACCACCATCAGATTGCATAAATAACACTTTACTGTTCTGCACAAAAGCAATTACTAGCTATAACAAAGCAACAAAAAACACTAACATGAAATATAAAGCACTGCACAGAAAATATGTCTACATAAAAAGACTACTTTTAATACAGTGTCAATGGTTCTGTAATGAGATCGTATGAATCAGTATTATTCAACTGTCCCCATAATGCACCAAATTCGACTTCAGCTCAAGCTCCATCCCAAGCCCCACTGGGGGAGCTCATAGCACTCCCCCAAACTCTCAGCAGAATTTTAGGAATCTTACTTTGAAGTAAAGAAAGGGGACAGAAAAGGAAACAAAAGGGGAGAAAAGGGGTGAAGAAGAAAAGAAAAAAAACGGAAAAGGGTCAAAGCCCCCAATTCACATTTCTGGCTACACCAATGGACTATCCACGAATCTTAGAAAACAACCACATCTACAAAAATCTCAACAAAAAATGTAAAATTTAAAAAAATACCTTACTGTTAAAATGCAGTTGAGAAAAATAAAATCATACCTTTCTGGCTTGGGCGAAACTAAAAAAACATACACAGATCTTTAAAAAAATTCCAGTTTGTTTTGCAAACTGTGCACCAAGTGGAAAACAAACATATTCATTTTTGACACACGGAATCCTACCAACTTCCTTGCAGTGACATCTAGTAATAAACAAAAATCGTTCTGAAAAAGTAGCAGCAGTTGCCGCAACATAACAAAATTAGCAAATAAAGGTTGCAATTTCAGTGAATTCAAAAATGATTATAAACCATACTTAGTGACTAATGACTACTGACTTGCAGTCAAAAAACATAAATCAGACAAACCTCGAGGTTAGCGAAACCAGCAGAAAAGCTTGTCAAATACCGTTTGATGCAAGGTGTCAAATATGCATCAGCACAAGCTGGCCAACCAAACACAAATACAATGTTTTAAACACACATTTTCTAGATAAACTCGAGCTGGCTAGTGGTACCGCTCATTTTCCTGAAACACATTTTCCAAAATCAGTGTATCGCACAGCAAAAACCAACAGAATTTCCAATTATATCTCTTTGATACTCTAATATTGTTGCTAGTGATAACTGTGCAACAAGAATAGTTATTGGCCTATACTAGAAGTCCTGCCAAACACCGATAGTTACCAAAAGTTTATTTATTTATTTATCAAAATACACCAGCCTGAAAAAATGACTGGTCGAACAGAAATTAAGATAGCAAAAACAGCAGTACTGTCGACGATGACAAAGTCAGCGCTATTTTCCTGAATGCACGAATGAACTTCTTAACTATACAACACAAACCTCTTGAAATTTCTCATCTCTTTGATAGCTCTTCTCTCTCCTCCATGGCTCAAAGTGGAAAAAATATGTGCCGGTATGGTAGCTTTCCCTTCCTCCCTTTTCTCCCCTCAACTTTTAAGTGCAGTTGAAAAAATAAATGCAAATCAAAACCAAAAATGATAGTTAAATGAACAAGCTAGCACTAATTTCGCCAATGATTGATGCAAGCATCGATGACCGGTTGCCTAAATTTCAGAAAAATGCCTTCAAAGCATACCAGTATGTCTTTTCTCAGAAAAGAAGTGCTGGTATGGCTTCCGGGCGGCCAAGGAAGTGCCGGTATGCCATACCGGTTTACACCATCCCACTTCGAGCCCTGCTCTCCCGTAAACTTAATGCCTGACTGGCTCTGGCTCATCACTGCTACAAAACAATCATACAGACACAGACTGACCAGTAAATCCACGCGGTACAATCCTTGCCATCGGCATAATGGCAGACGACAGTGATATGTGCGTGAAACCCATTTGTCTTGCCAATTCTCCTACTGCTTCTTCATGCTGAGAATACCTGCAAGCAACAAGCATTAGACATATTCTCCTCACAACAAAGTATTGAAAAATGCTCTACGAACCTCACACAAATGCACATAGTTCTTGTTGAACTGTCTCCTTCTTTCAATGCCTAGTTCTTTTGGAGTTTTTCAGGTTAAACAATTTAGATCTGTTCCCGATCACAAACTTATGGGCAATGATGGAGCAGAACTTGCGCAGGCCAAATGCCCTTCCTGTCGATAAAAATTGTCAAGTTTCTGTCAATATTGAAATTTTAGGTCTTCTGGTTCTCAAGTTAGAGGCAACTGGACAGTCAGATGTTATACCAACAGACAAAAGTGCAATGTGCATTGTAGTATTCTATAGGAAGCAGAAACATACATGTACGAGTGCATCAATGTGACGGCAAGGCTACGAATGCCTTTGTCAAGTGCCATCTGAAGATCTCTCTGCAGCTGGTCCCTATCTACACTCTTCCATATCTCAACCTGCAGCAATATTCATTCAAACAACAGCTACTGGGGAAAACACATTACACTAAAATGCAGTGCTTAAAGATGCGGGCTGAAAAAAAGCGATTGCTTCACCTGACCCCCATAAAACGACTGACTGAAACTCTGGTGTAATTGTTAGTAGAAAAATTAACTAAAAAAACACAAATCAGTAGTGCCAACAGCAAAAGAGAAATAAACACATGCTGTAGCACTAGTTAGACAAACTTAGTCTCTTAAGGCCCGGTCACACCAGGTGAGCGCATGAAGAATGAACAAGGAGTGCACTAAAAATGGTTTGTGCGCCGTTGTTCGTCGTCATTCGTTACTCGTTCATCGAGCGTGCTGCACCAACATTTTTGATTCGTGACCATTCGCTTGGTGCGTCGAGCTCCGCGCACAATTTTGAACACGTTCAAAATTGTGCGCGAAACTCAACGCATAAATGTACACGTCAGAAGGATGGCAGAAAAACGCCAGACATGCGTGGGAAGCGATGGACCAACGCCCAATACACACAGAGCACTTGCTTGGTATTCGTTGTGTGTTCGTCGGCTGAGATGTAGCGAACACCCATAGAGACGTAGAACTTCCCCCATACTTGTGCTGCAGTTGATGACAAGCACGTCAACTTCAAGTGTACTTTAAACAGCGGTTCCATATATTAGGCGCTACAACAGTCACAACTACAAAGGGTTCTACTCCGTTGTCTTCATGGCACCGTTGACGATGACTGCAAGTTTATCTGGGCAGACATCGGCGGTATGGGATCAGCATGAAACGCTCAGATTTACAGTGCTTCTGGGATAAGGAATGCATTAAAATGGTAATCTAGGCTTCCCCGATGCTGATCCCAAACTTCCCAAAGCCGACCAGGACGTGCTCTAATACTTCTGATTTTAGCATGTACGCAACTCACACGCTGAGTATGCGCCCTGTCTACGCCCAGTATGCTGTACATTCGCTGCAAACTCGCTATAGCTTCTCCAAAATATAGACAAAAGTTGGGCGCACATCGATGCATAACTAGTTTTATTGTGTGTCTCGTGCGTTCTGCATGCGAGCACCTGGTGTGACCAGGGCTTTACTGACATCATCTTGATGAACAACAACTCTAGAGTCACTCATATAATGGCTCACATTACCTGAGACATTCACAAACTAATGGTACTGTGATTATGCCTCGCACTGCCTGGTAAACAATGCAGTTGACCTCACAAAATAAAAAGACAAAAACATGCCAAAAACCACAAGATTGGCTGATGCAAAACTCATCAACTATAATTACCAGAGCTGGACTTAAACCTTGGTGGCCTACGTTCAGTAAAGATATGGACAACTTTTCCTGTCACAGTTGCAATACTGCAGTTATCACAGTGCACTTATGGGCTGTGTGCAGAAAGTTATTATCAATTCATCATCAGTGGCTTATAATTATTCAATGTTGTAATAGCTATAAAACACAGTCTCACGCATGTCATGCAAATCATGAAACAGAAGCCTACAGGACAAGTCTCTAGCCTACGAAGACGTCTGTAACTTCATGGAGGCACTGTTTTGCTGAACATGCTAAACATGCCTAAATCTACGACTACTAGTTATGCAAATGGTGAATTAACAAAAAACCTGACAGACAGCGACTGACCTGCTCACCCGTGATTCCGGTCTGCACAGAACATGGCTGATTTAGCCGACAATTCTTCTGCTTCAGTACAACTCTCTCATCAACCTCAATCACTTCACTGTACAGAAGTTCCGGCATAGTTATCTCCTGATACAACAGCATGCTTTGCAAATGCTAACACAAATGCAAAAAATATCTTAATGCATCTAACAGAAAAACACTGAAGATCTATGGCTGAAGATCATCTATGGCTCTTAATGGTAACCCATTGCAGAGCCACAGATCATCATCTGCCATATGGGATCGCAAAGTGTTACCTGCCACCAAACACAGGTGAATGCACCCTGCCTTAACATAAACCAAGCATGCCGGTATTCGACTTAACTAATACATGTACCTACTCTAAAGGAATGGGAAGCCGAGTTTACCTTGGTGTTGCTTACAGTGATGGTTAACCTGTCAACTAGCAAAATACTGTTTCAAAATTACTGATGTGCATACTTTGAAATTAATTTCTCCAACAGGCAAAGGGTGTCATATATTTATAATCTGTGACTGTTAGCACCTCTAAAGCTATGACACTGCAGCACTTATTAAAATATTTGTATTCATTGAAATTAATAAATGTAAAGAACACATGTCATTCCAGTGAGAAGTTTACAATACACCTACCAGGTCAAAGATCCTAGGCCTTGACTGGTTGCCTATATAAAGCAAGTCTCTGAAGCCTTTTGTTATAACAAGTGCCATCTTTTCTCCTTTACGTTCAAGCAGGGCATTTGTTGCAACTGTTGTGCCCATACGAATCCAGCTGATAACTGATGCATCGATCAACTCACTGCTATCAACATTCTGCTCTGTCTCCTACAACATACATCATACACACTGGCTGTATATAAAGCCAATGTTTCAGTTTGATTGGTTGCATGCAAAAACTTTTCAGAGAAACAAAACTGTGCAATTCAGCTGGCAATTGACATTTCGGGCAGGTGCAAAGTGGTCTGAGAGGTCTAAGAATCAAAGCCACTATATGCATCTCTAATTCACTTAGCCTACACAATGTTTTGATCAAATGACTGAAGCCAACACTATATGGTATTAACGATTACTTCTAGATACAAAGTATCAACAGATTACAAGTAAAACACATATACAGGGTGCTCACTGGCACATAAAAAGTGGGACATACAATACATGCTTTAGATAGATCCAGCAATTGGCCTTGATTAGTGCAGTGAAAAATGGTCATGATGATGCTAATTATTTCCAAAACAACATATGAATGCTTGATCTATTTAAAACATATGTTCCACTTTTTATGTGCCGTCTATTACATTGCATTATCATTCTACCTTCAGTGCTTTGACAGTCATGAATGCTATCAGAATAGCATCCGACGTGACAAATTCTGCTTCTTGTAAATGCTTTAAAGAATCAAATGCTGGCCAATATGTGTAGATCTGGAGACTAGCCATAAGTGTTTGTGCAAATCACAGTTTGTAGCATCGCTTCAGTACACAGTAAAACTCTAAGAATAATGCAACACCAGTAGCAACTGAACCTGCTGCAGAATTCTTCGTATTCCCTCACGTGGTGCATCAGAGTAGTTTGCTGGGTCTTCAGAAAGAAGCTTCATGACACAAGTCTTGCCACTGGGACATTGAGCCCAGACGTCTGTGAATGTCCCACCTCGGTCAATGGCAAACCGAAACTTGTCACTTAACATCTCAGCCTCTTGTATGTTGTCACACTAAGTCAAAAAAATAAACTCCTTATTTTCAAAAGTAGTAATAATCACCTCTTGCATAAAATATGTGCACAAACATAAAAGTAAAGGGGTGCCATATCCCACATGTGGGGTGTAGGCAAGGTGCTCATCTCCCTTCATTGAGCCCGTAGGTAGACAGATCACTGAGTCCATGACACATGGTCAGTCTGACACCAGACCTATGGTCACCTTCTGAGCCACACAGTGTAATGCCTTTTAGCCTTGGTGAACAGAGACACGTGCATGTGAACAACTTGCCCAAGGTCGTTACCTGGCAGTGCCCCAGCTTCAAGTTAAACCAGCAACCTCGGGGTCACTAGTCCAACATGCTACCACTACAACACCAAACAGCATGTACTATGCATTTGTCTGAAGTAGATTTAAATAGCACAAAATTAATACAACAGATCTGCATAAAAGCATCAACATGTACGTAACTTTATCGTTACAAAAATAAGAAAAATGCTTGTTTGTACACCTAATAAAAATTCTACAAGTGAGCAAATATATCGGCAGCACACAGATATTGTTATTTCCAGCCTAAAAACGGAAATACAGCACAATACAGCTGCGAAAAATGGCTTGTTTTTTAATTGAATTAACAGTAATAGTAGACTTACTGATGTTCAAATATAGCTGAAAATGTAACGTCAATATTAATACATTAATATTAGGTATGAGTATGAAATTATTTTCAGTCCAGGCCGGACAGACGACACATTTTATTTTCAGTCCGGGTCGAGACGCTCCACAAATAGCGCTATTGAAGCATCTGTGCCCATAGTCCCTGCGCAATCTATTGGTAGCGTGCGCATCTGCTGTGCGAAAGGTCTTAGGTTCGAGTCCTTGTGCGACAAACTTTTTGCAACTTTTTTCTCTTCGCTGTCGTAATTAACAGTTTTTTCTTAATAATGTATTCATATTCTACAGCTTATTCAGTTTTAAAGCAATTTAAATGAATGGTTTTGGCACGATTTGCTCCAATTGCTGTACTGAATTGCTTGTTTCCAATATGCATAGTTATAATGGTAGATATATATAGAACGTTTATGAACCATGCCACGACACTATAACGTATTTATATCAGTCTTATTCAGTATTATATTAGAGAAAAACTCAAGCGAAAGTTGTGGAGGAGTTTAGTCAATCGACTCGCTATTTTTGCAGATTGTGAGAATTATATAGCACGATTGCGTAGAATACTAGAATTTTATTGCTACTTATTTTTCTTGTATGCTGCTGAGAAGTTAGCTTTGGCACGAAATGCTCAGAATACAACTGTAGTAACTCTATTTTACTACACTTGTATAGACAGAAACGACTATCTGTGAGATGCAATGGTGAATACAAGTGAATACTGGTGAATACAATACTGAATACAGGTGTCTTAATGTCAGATACTACAGTTGTACAGGTAAACATAAGTCAAATGTGCCAATCGTTGTTAGAATACAACTGCAGTAACTCCATTTTGAGCTAAAACTCACGAGATGCGTGAAAGCCTACAGCAGTTCCTGTTCGCAAAATGTCAGTCTATCTCCAGCAGTTTTCAAGAAAGACTGGCCAACAACAGTAAAATAATGACTTTTACAGGAGTACCGCTCTTTGATGCCCTTGTGCGCAGGTTTCCTTGAACCTAGAAAAATCGTGACTTAGACCATCGAAATCCACATTAAATGCTGAAAACTTTGTGTGCAGCTTCTCCACGTCTATCTCAATTGGTTTCAGCGCAATTCACTCTTGAAAAATGTCTCGCAGCTCGAAATCACCGAAAAAATCCATAAAAACCCTTATTTTAGCGTTCAAGGTCATCCAAGGTCATTGAATTCGGTGGCAATCGAGAGTCAGTGTATGACTTCCTATTAGTGATTCATAGTAACCTAGGTCCTATCTTGCACCGTTATTGAGATACAGCGACTTATTGGCCAAAAGTGCCAATTTTCCCCACCCCTCTCATTTAACACCCTCGTTCAAAGTGACCCCCTTCGAATTTATAGAAAAGCTTTACGGTTCCGAAAACTAGAGTCTTCCGGGCAGCCGACGGTGAAAATTTGGTAATCCTAGCTTGCATCGTTTTTGACTGATCCACCCATGTGACGGACAAATGGACGAACAGACAGAATTGCGATGGCTAAGATGCGCTGAAAGCAGTAGCTGTTTTTGCACGCAAAAACGATCCAAGAGTGCTAACATGTCAGAATACGAATGCCATAAGTCGATCTGCGCTACTTGTTTATTAAAATGACGACACGGTTATTAACCACATCATAGGATACAACTGTTGTAACTCAACTTGCTACCATTGTACGCTGATACATTGGTGGCAGACTAACGCTGAGTGCAGAATACAACTGTCGTATATGCACTTATGACTGTTGTACGCTAACTAAATACCTGTCGTATAGCGCCTGCTGTTGAATACAAGTGTCGTAACATGATTTTTGTCAAATATTTTAATTTGTGTTAACTGAAACATACCCCACCATGGTCAGCCACCTTGACGTGGTAGTGGGGCTTTGCACCGATGACCCGAAAGATTTCTAAAATCTGGAGGCAAGGAGCCAACTAAGAGCAGACCAAACTCATGTAGGCAGATTGCTACACGTTACCAGTGCTCTTGTGCTAGTTTTGGCTTCACAGCCGGCTACGGCTTTATAGCCGTCTACTTACAGCTTTAAAGCCATCTATTTACAGCTTCACAGCTGTCTACGGCTTTATAGCCACTGCCTGTAACCTTGTGGTTACATTCGGGGACGTGCATTGGGCCGAGCTGATACGGCCTTAGTGCTGGGCAGGTGTAAGAGCCTGTCCGCCCCGGAGGTAAGGTAAGGTAACTGAAACATAAAAATATTTAAACCAGCATACTCGTTGCTAGATCTGCTTGCCAGTGATAAAAATAGTACAGCTGCAATCGATAGCAAATTAATTCAAATACTTTTTTTTCCGCTCTCCTGTAAAATTGTGAAAAACTGGGTTACGACAGTTGTATCCTACTGCGATGATATATTGAGGATGGTGCAGGCAGCAGGGAAGTGCACGAGACCTTCTGAGCCAAAACCAAGATGAGACCCGAGATCCATGTCTCTGAGACCCGAGACGTTCAAAATTTTGTCCGAGACAAGACTGAGACGTTTTCCATGACGTATGGTGAAACACGTTGACAACGAAAAAATTATACATATTAATTAACTCACACCATGGTAAGCGCTTTCTATTTGTGATATTGTGGGCTTTTGCACTTTATTTTGACATGAATAATTACTGGTTTGCACCATAAAGAATTGCAACTGCAGTGCTGTAGACAGGAGCCAGTATGTTTATTGCAATTTGCAAGCAACTGATATTAGTAAACTACAGCTGATTATAGTCTTATATGTCGTCTACAATTGGCTGACGGTATTCATTCTGACATCATACACTTTACCTTCATTGCAACTAAGTCATTTTTATGATGAAAAAAGACTGACATGACATAATTCTGCTTTATGATAAACAAATAAATGAAAGAGTAAAAACACTGTAAACAAATATGTCTAAGCCACAAAAGTCATGCTGGTTAGTATCGCTCTAACTGCAGCTACAGTATGCACGGCGCGCGCCTGCACAAAACGTCTCGACAAGACGCAATGGCCTGAGACCCGAGACGAGACATGCTGGGCCAAGACTGAGACATATTGCTCCGAGACTGAGACGAGACCCGAGACGCATCGGTCCGAAATCGAGACAAGACCGAGACGAGAAGTTAGTACATCTCGAGACCGAGACGTCTCGACCGAGACCACATCCCTGGCAACCAGTTGACAAAACTTGCCAAGCGGCTATCTAACGATAGTTCCTAGCTTGAGAATCTGCTTGGCCCGACTGTCGACCCGTAAGGCTGCGGCCGAGATCGGGCAGTTGCTCCGGTGGCGCCGTGTCTGTGCCGACGGCGAACGGCTTGGCCGGATACGGCGGCATCGAACACGGACGACCTTGGCCGGTATTAGTGACCACTATTCGTTGGTTGTAAATACTGTCTAAGTCAAGTGCCGCAAACTGATAATAAAAGTTGCCTTCAGTCCGAGCCCGGACTGAAAATAAAATGTGCCGTCAGTCCAGCCCGGACTGAAAATAACGTCCACTCACTATTTTTAAATGACAGTGCATACTAACTATACTCCGCAATCAAATGCAAAATGGGCAATATTTAGCTAAATCGGGCACCAAGTGAAATCGATACACAACTACAGTATCATCAAATTAAACTTCAAACCTCAAAGTTCGTCGAACACACCTCCTCATGCAGGAAACACTTTTCGAACTGTATCTAAAAAATAACTTTGCTTCGATTCACTAGAAACTAATATACTAGTTCACTATTCTATGTTGTTTTTGTTTTTGTTTTGTTGCCTGTTTCGTTTATAAAACATGTGATTATTGTGGCTAAATTTGCTTCTGTATCGTAGTCGCGATGGCATCACATTTTCGTCCTGCGACGCAAACTGGGCGGAAGAAAGTGCAGGTATTTGTTTTTCGTGGGTGGGTATGACTGAAAACCGCAGGACACTCTTGTAAAGACCGCAGGACACCAAAATGAACAATTTAGACCGATATTAATTGTTCTTAGACTGTTGTATTTATTTTTATCACTTTTAATAAAGAAAGAAAGAAAGAAAGACTATTTAATAACACAGCGTCAGATAACCCAACTGTCTGAAAACCGCAGGACACCGCAGGACACTCTTGTTAAGACTG
>Ga0209454_1001831_pt1 | contig 13858 bp, 6 predicted proteins | sample WorMetHERISLAND1_2_FD_187400 | JGI IMG/M metagenome (GOLD analysis project Ga0209454, IMG submission 187400) | Marine gutless worms symbiont microbial communities from Max Planck institute for Marine Microbiology, Germany - Olavius geniculatus... | ecosystem: Host-associated > Annelida >...
ACGACTAAATGGATGGAAATAGACTACGATTACCTGCGAACAGGAACTGCTATAGGCTTTCACGCGTCTCGTGAGCTTTGCTCAAATTACTTGTTACCTCCGCCAAGGAGGTTATGTTTTGCCAGAGTTTGTTTGTCTGTCTGTGTGTTAGCAAGATGACTCAAAAAGTTATGGATCTTTCTGAAATTTTAAGGGAATGTCGGGAATGGCAAAAACTACAAGTAGTTCAATTTTGGGGGTGATCCGGAGGTGCTTGGCGGAGGTCTGCGCTCTCCGAGTGCTTTTCTAGTTTTTTATTTGCAATATGAATACACAGTAGCCCAAATCTAAGCTGGTCATAAATAAAAACGTTTATGTTAATTACGACGTCACGTCGAAATTTGACGTTGTAAGTAAAATTTTATTGAAAAGTTAAAAGTTAGTGATATCCGTCGTCTTTGCGAAAGGTTAAACAATTTTTACAACGTACGACCTGGGGAGCCCTGATGTGTTGGAACCTGGGAGAAAGCCCCGAAGATTTTTTCTAAATCTGGCAGTGCCCGGCACTACAGTCCAATCCCAAATTTACAATTCTAGGAACTTTACTGTTTTTCTCTTCATGCCAAATTCATGTATCTTCCCCAAGGTCCCCTAGGTCTTAGTTCACTTTAGCGTACATCTATCTCTAGTCGGTCGTTGCTAGTAGGGATCTAGGAAGTAAACCAGTCCTTAATCCACTATCTGTGGACAAGCCCCGAGGCGAAGGTGAACTTGAAAAACCTCGAAGGGATCTTCTAAACAGGCCCAATGGACGACCATCCATATTACTTAGGTCAGCGACTCAATACATTTCCGGTCGTTCCAGTTTCTACTCTAAGTGCACCTATCGTTAGCAGTAATATTGTCGGTAGTCAGCTTCCTACAGTGGCTGATCTATAGCCGGAGAACCAAGGATCCAGTTTCCTACAATAGCTGTGAATCCCTGGACCAAAACAAAACACAAGGCATATATAATGCGTAAAACTAACTATCTTAAAATATCACTGTGACAGTGAGTAGTATATCATTAACACCATAAACGATATATAAATAGGCTAATAATGGCACTCGTTAACCATCAAAACATCACAACGATCAGGCACATGCACAGGTAGTATCAAGTTTTCCGCAGAAATTATCGTAAAGTTCCCCAAGCTTTTCAGGCACAACTGGCAAAATAATTATACGGCTTTAAATCTGGCATTCAAATTTGTAACATGTCATTACGTAGAAATAAAATAAAAACACTTTTTGACGCTTACGCCCCCCCAGGGCCGGATTTACCACTAGGCTGACTAGGCTGCAGCTTAGGCACCTCGATTCTTAGGGGCCCCCAAGGACCTCACGTAGCAGACCACGTGCCACGTCGTTCACTGTGCAATTTAAAGTAGAAGTCTAATAATAATTTGTAAGTTTTAACTTAACTGATCGGAAGCTTAAAAAAGCTTTTCCAGCCCCTTTCAGAGGTGTATTTAAACTTTAGAGGGGCCGAACAGGCACTTTTCTACCTAAACTCAAGAGGACAAAAGTGAAGAATATGAGAATTTTTTGGCTCGCCTTGCTCGCACATCATCTGTACCCCTATTTTAAAACTGCACTAATCTGGTCAGTTGACTATCACGAAAATAGTTAAAATCGTTGTTATCAGATTTTATATTTTATGACTATAATGTACTAAATTCGATTTCGGCTGGGGCTCTGTCCCAGACCCCGCTGGAAAAACTCACAGCGCTCCCCCAGGTCTCCTGGTTGAAATTTAAGGGTCTTACTTTTAAGGGGAGAGAAACGATTTAACAGGGGAAAGAACAGAAAAAAAGAAATGAGAAAGAAAATGAATAAAAAGGAAACAGAAAAAAGGATGAAAAGGAAAAAAGAAAAAGGCTAAAAGTTAAAGGAAGAAAAAAAACGATAAAAAAGGAGGAAAAGGGAGAAAAGAAAAATAGAGAAAAGGGAATGTGACGTGAAAAGACCATCTAGATTTACGCCGCTAAAAGCATGCTGTTATACACAGAATATTTATGTCTTCTGGTGGACTTCATCCACAGGCCCTCTACCGGGGCTTTGCCATGGACCCCAGTGAGGACTTTCGTCAGCCTGATTCACTTACTTCGTGCCACTCTCAACTTAAAATCCTGAATACGTCCCTGCCTTTAACTGGTGGGTAAGAAGCTCGCTGGCCCTCTTAATAACCTCATCTTCACTCTCGGTCCTGTGCTTCATTTTTCGGATTTTCGGACCTCCTCCTTGTGCAGTTATCTTCTTAGGGAGAAGCTGAACATTTTTACACAAAATGGTCGTGTACATCAATGTTCCGGCATTGTAATTTAAGTATAGATCGCATGATATTTCTGCCGGAACAGCGTAAAAACGATGCAAAAAAAGCTTCAAAAACGCCATTTGGTACATATTTTTTTTTAATTCTGGGTTGGGGCAGAGGCTTTTCCCAGACCTCTTCCCAGTGGGAAGGGAACACCTCTTTCACGCCCCCACACTTTTAGCGCCTACAGCGCCTTGACATTCTCGCGCCGAATCGATCTAGCCTCTTCTACTTCCTTCCCAGCTGCCCCAGCTATTCCTGTCTGGCACCGGGGCTGACAAAAGCTAGGCAGGGCCAACGTCCCATAATTGTGTCTAGCCTAGGGCCCCCAAATACGTAAATCCGGCACTAAAGTAAGTAAGTAGTCTGCATTTGTAATGCGCTATATGTCAAAACAAGTTCGAATCGTAGGCGCGGGCACTGACGCCCCCTCCCCAACAAAGCTGTGCAAGCACCTGTCAAGTAACAACAATTGACTACAATTATGTCCACTATTACACGACATATCAGTATACAGTAATTAGTAAACATTATGTACAAAACGAACAAAGTAAACTGAACTGGACTGAACTAAAATCTCAGTTTCCATAAAATTCAGTTACGTCTACATGAGTGTACTAAGCGTTTATTTCTGTCGCTTTTTACACGCCATAACAATTGCTTCACAATTACAGTCGAAGAGGGTTTGAACGGACGTTTTCGTATGTAGCCTATATCCCCCAAGCCGCCGTTTCTACCCTACTGGTGATTGTAGACATTTACAGCACTCACGCCGTCATACCTTTCCACGAATAGATCGCAGGCGTAATTTGGCTGAGTAGACCAGTAATAACATCGTTGTTCAAATCAGCGGGTAAGTGGATTACTAAGGTGCACAACCGTTTGAGAGTATTGTTTGTTCGTATTTATTATGGATAGCCTATGACAGTGGCGGATTCAAAAAGGGGTGCAGTCGCCCCACCCCCACTCCTTATTGACTAGATGCGTTTTATAACCAATCAAGAATTCTGCACCAAAATGCATTATTTCTGCATTAAAATTTTTAAAAAATTGTTTGGGGGGAAAGCAAGGTTTTTTCTCACACCTCAGTCTTCACCCTTCCGCCTCCTATTCAAAATTTTGGATTCGCCATTAACCTACAATATAATATAACACATCCACTCACTTTTAGCTCATACATGTATGTTAGAAACGGTAACCTTGGTGTAATGACCAAAGCCAGTCAGGGCAGCAATAAGGTAAACTTAAAAAGGTGGCAAAAAAGACGAGACAAACATAAGAAGGCATGGTAGCTGGAGATGAACTGAGAAGATGTAAGATCTGTTGCTGGTGATCGCAAGAAATGGAGATCGCTCGTCGAACAATGGCTTTAGCAAGAACAGCACATGCGCAGGGGTAGCGATGTATTTCCACTAAGAAACTAAGAATAAATTTGCCATAACTTCTAGAAAAGCAAACGTGTCATGAATATGGCTTATAGCATCCGATATGCATGTCAAAATCAAATAAGCTATCAATAACAATTTGGCATTTTAAGATGCACTGTGTCTATCATTATGGGACTTATTCGAAAAAGTTTGGGAAAACCACCGTAAAGTAAAGGACGTCATTTTACCGATTTGTCCTGGCTAATCGGACGGCTCCATTACGTCACGTAACACTGGGTTAATCATCAGCATTGGAAGATCGGAAAAGGACAAGTGATTATGGTCGTGCTTCATATGGTCTTGTACATATTCCACCAAATCAATCGAGACTAGGCCCTTGTGTCCTTCTTCAAGTACGGATCGTTTGAATTTAGAACACAGCGGACAGTTGGCGTCCCGGTTTGGACATTCAGTTGCACCCCACATAGCCGAAATAACACAGAAAGTAAATCGGCTATGCTTATCCTCGTCCAAGTAAGAGGTTCCGCCCTTCATACAGGAAGACCACTGAATATGCTCGCGGTTTGGCATTAAGTTATTCGGTAGCATAGGTATTAGCAGGTTTTCACCTGCTGAGCAGCAGTCTAGAATAACAAAAACTTTGCTGCAGTTTATCTGTAAACTGATAAAACTTCGTATTCTTGCGAAGTTAAGAGCGTTTCCCTAATGACGGCTAACCTGAAGGTGAGGGTGAGGCTCGTTTATCTGCATAGAAGATCCATGTCCCGAATAAAAAATTACTAGTCTGCTGGGGTTTTTCATAGTTATTAGGGAATAAATATGTTCTATCTCGCTTTCTGTGCTATTTTCATTCGGCGTAATTCGATATGTGTTCTCAGGGCGAATTGTTTCGTTAGGTCCGCTGAGAACTTCTTCTATTGCAAAAGCATCATTTAGGCATGCTCTTGCATATCTGACATTAGCGACATCCCAACCGCTAATTACCAAAGCGAACGAGTTTTTGCTTTTATGGCGAAACTGACAATGCTCTAACGAACGCCGGTTGGGAAACACATCACGATCATCATAGTACATATACTGATTGTCAACAACTTGACTCGGGAAAACAGAAGGAGTAAAACGGCGGATTGCAGAAGGTACCACAACCGACGTGGCAAGTTGCGATGTCGGTGCATGCCGAAACTCGCTGTGATTTCGCTCTAGGCCGACCGAATCCTCAAAAACACTGGCAAAGTCATCGCGTGGTTGAGACGAGACAGTCCGGACTTCTGTCTCGTCTGACCCTTCTTCTGGCTGTTCCACTCCCGTGCGAAGACCGCTCGTCGATGACTGTCCGACAATCGTACCCGTCTTTTCCGAGTTGTCGTTAGACATGCTTCCTGTTCACGTTTTCACCCAATGACCACACCACAGTCGATGCTGTCAAAACAAAGCCAGATGTTATTCAAAGTGTAATTCCTTTTATTACATTGCCACTTGTTATAAACGTGAGTCTGCAACATTTGTTTCACTTTCAAAGTTCGAAAGATTGAACTGTATAAAAAAACAGTTTCAAAAAAATCCAAAAAAGTTCCAGATTCACACTTCAGTCGATCGAGATGATTATCACCTCAATAAGCTATACACATCTTAGCTAGTTTTCAAAAGTCAACACTAAAATTGTCATTTAAAATCTAACTTATTTATAGCTAAATTTCATCAGTTATCATTTTTTACTTGAACTTTATAAATTTTATGTTATTCGGAAGGGAAAATTACAACGTCCAGGCAAAGAATAAGTTCATAAAGTTTGAACGTCACAATAATTGGTGACAGCTTTTCGAGCACAATTTTTGGGCGGCGGCAGATGTTTAGTCTTTAGGCATTGCAACATAGTAAAATTTATTCTTACTTATAACGAAATTTATTGGTGTATTTATTTTTATACATACATGTACAATAAAACAGTAGCTGCTATTAGCCTACCTGACCACTTCGCGGAAGGTCTTAAAGGCTACACACAGATGCCAAGTCACTCGCAGAATGGCAGCACACGACACTGCCAAAGTATTATCTGCGTAACACACATCACGAGTGAATAGTAAGTCTACAAGTACGTCACTTAATATATTCTGTGTTAGTTAAAAGTGTTCTTCATAAGTAACCCATGAAGCCATGACATAGTGTACATTTAATTAACGAACACAATACTGTAAATCGCACTTCTACAGTAAAAACAGAGTTCGTTTTCATGGAATAAAGTCTCTGGGTAAGCCTACAATTGGCGTTAGCAGTGCCGGTCATTTTCATTAAAATTTTCGCACATTTTTGTAGCACAGTGCAAATGAGCGAAGTCTTAGATCTAGATGCCGATCCGAATCACCGCCAAAATTTGCATCCAGCTTTTTGTAGGCTATAATCCTGCTAAAACCAACAAAAATATAAATAAATGCCGGAAATGATTATAACCTGTTTCGTGCAAAAGCTTAGGCTACTGCAAAGTTTTTTTTGCTATTTTGGCAATCGCTTGAAACTTTTTATAAAGCAAAAAAATTATTTAAAATTTGTTTGTTTTCTGCCAAAAATCGAAATTACTTCATCTTTTTTCTTTCTGCGAATCGACCGCTCTAATCAAGACCATGAAGAGCGCTGTAGCTAATAGGGTGTTTACATAATCGAGCAAATATCGAGCAGCTAGCTCGACGTTTTATGGTAATTAGCATGCTAATTAGGAGGGCGGGCGGGTTGTAATTGGAAGGCCTATGTAACACGTGATCAGCTGTGGGCTAAGAGCCTAAGCATAGGCCTACATTTAAGCCAAGAGCGGGGTTCCAATAGGCCTGCTTGAGCCGGCTCGATGTTTGCTCGATGTTTGCTCGATCGTGTAAACACCCTATTACCCAACGGTATCACGGAGCGTAGCCATGGCCTTACAAGCATTTTTCTGGATTCCCGTTACTCATGATGACTCCTGACACTAAATTTAGTAAATTTTAGACCTTTACAGGAGCCTAACATCTGAAAGAGGTTCTCCTGGCCTGTTCGAACCCGTCGTACCTTTATGTTTAGGTGAGTCAATGTGCGGTTTCAAAGAAAACAGGCTGCGTAATACTTCTGATTAAGCGATGTAACCTTTAGCAGTTGGAACTTAATTCAGTGGCGGCTAGCTGCCGATTGTATGCGTCTTTCAAGAGCAGCCGTCCGTGACAGTTCGTCGATAGCTGCACAGAACCACAGATACAATAGGCTATATATACGGCATGTCCTCAAATTAGATCACTATATGACCTACACTGTTTATGATTGCGCATTATCATATGCTATGTGAAAACAAATAGAATCTATCATTAATATTTTATCCATATTTATTATTAAACTGTAGGAATACTGCGGCACAATTTAGCACGATTTTTACGCGCAACAGCAGAATGCTTCGCACGTCTTAGCCATGCATGGTCCGTCTGTCCGTCTGTCACACTCTGCGGCCCTATCAGAAAGGTGCAAGCTAGGAACACAAAAGTTGCACTATGGACTACCACATAACTCTAATTTTTGTGACAAAATGTTGTGCCTTGTGTAAAGGGGTTCCCCTCGAACAAGGGCGTCAAAAAGAGGTACTCCCCAATAAACGTTAATTTGCCGCTATTGGCTCTCCTAGTGTGAAAGCGTTTGCAGATATGTACAGACAATGTTGATTATCATAACAAGCACTGGTGGTGACGAGCCTTTAGATTTATCAACATCGATGTTCTTAAACGACCTTGAACCCCCAGAATAAAGGGTTTAGTAAATTGTTTGCAATTCTTTTCTGCAGCACACATTTTAAGACTGAATTGCGACGAAATGGCTGGAGATAGATTAAAACAACCTGCGTATGAAATTTTCATCATAGAACGCACATTTTTAACCATGTAAGTTTCGACCTCTTAAATTCAAGGAGTCTTTCATATGGAGACTTCAAACTTAGGTACTCGTTCGACGCATTATTGTTTTTTTTTTAATTTTTTTGTTTTAGTTTGTTTTATTGTACGCTGTTGTACACTGATTGCCCAGATGGCAGGACCGCTGCTGTCGTGCGTTACGTGAGCTTTTCTTAAATTACTTGTTGTTGTTTAAGTCACACTGAACCGTAAAGTAAATAAGCAGTTAAATGCTACATATTACGTGTTTCCCGACATTCCGTTGTGAAATATGAACAGTTTTATAACGCCATAACGTTCGACAAAATCAGTGACTTTTCGACATATTCTGTCACCGAAAAATCAATACAGACCTCAATGACTGAGGGAAGGCAGAGCCAGCGCTGTAGATACCATACATAACATAGAACGTCGCAACCTACAAAAACAAAAAAAAATAGATTAGAAGTAAGCAAAACGATGAAAAACGTTAAATACGCTTATTACTAGAACGACGCTGACAAAACAGACAAATTAACTTGCTTACAGATCTAACCGCACCGGCTGCGACACATAATTTCTTCTTGTGGCACCAAATTTTGTGAAGGGGGTCGCCAAAAGCACTGAAGAGGGTAGGGTAGGGGAGTATCGTAACGACAACATACGATAAAAGATTTGCACTGAAAAACTAACAAACAGGCTGCCGGTTTAATTTAGCGCAAGTAGGCCTAAGTCATAACACCGGACGCTCCACTGCAACGGCAATGCATTATTTCGTTATTTTAACTTTTTAGAGTCATTTTGGCATTTCAGTGATTAAGATCAATGCAAAAACAATGCTTACAATTATTATTGTGTACGAGTAGAACAGTAGAACGATAGCGTGTATCTGGTAAGTATTCTTCCTAATACTAAGGTCATTAAAACTAAATTTGTTAAAAATCAATCAAGTGCTGCGCCCAGCTTTATCTAAGAAAGAGGGAAAAGTGTTTCACTGAATTTTTGTCTCAACCCATATTGTCACTTATAGATTTGGGGCTACAGAAACTATACAGTACCCTGAATAAGACCTAGAAAAGTCTTATAATGCTAATCATTTTAAAGACACCTGCACGGATTTTTTTTGGAAATCTGATTACCTGAAGTAAAAAGAAATGTTTAAAATGGCAAAGCAGAAGCATATTATATAAACATTATTGTTTAGAGAACTGTTGCCGAATCATGGCTATTTGATGCAGCATAGCTAGGGGCCGCCATTATCTTTTGAGCCTTGTACTAACTTTGTTATTCGACAAAAATATCATTACACTTATGTTGGATTAGCTTCAAGTATACGTATCCTAAACATTGCATGTAATGAATTAAAAGATTTTTGAATCGTTGTGTAATGATGCAATTTTTGGAACAATCGTTGAAATTACATTCGGCCATCTTGAATGAAAGTTATTATCGTTAACAGTTAACGTTAACCCGTTTTCTTAGTATAATTCTGCAGAAAATCCCAAAACCGCACGCATTTAATGTTTATTTGTGTTTCAAGTCGTAGCGTACCGAGCGTTTTACGTGCCTATTATTAATAATAATCCTCCAGATGTGTTAAACCGATAGGCTATAGCCTAGGTAAAAAAGGCTTAATGCGCTTGCAGTGGTTTTTCGAACTATTATACTGTTTTTATTGCGATATTGTAGTAATAATGTTGCATTTTGTGATAAAACAAAAATGTTACCGTAATCAGCGCTAATTTGCAGGCAAAATAACAGAGTTTTGACGGCAATGTCAATTTTACTCTCACACGAACCTCACCCTAGTATGATTAGGGCTTACCTAGGTTAGTAGGCCTAGCAGAGCAGTGCCTGCCTATTGGCTATGTACGGCCTAGTGGCTGCTTTTTTGTTGGTAAACAGAGCTGCAGCTGTCCTGCACGCTGCCTTCGCAGTTGACGCGAACTCTAAGAAATTGAAGGGTTTACTTAAAAATGTGTTAAGTTCATGTTGGTCAAAACGCATTTTTCCATTATGAGCAAAGTCGACTTAACGAGTATTAGAAGTAAGTAAGCCCGTCATTTGCCAATAAAAAATTAAAAAGACTTAACAGACTTTGCTTATACAGTTTACACCAATTTGACATCAGTAACACAAAATGGACCAAGTTGTTTTCAGTAGCCACTATCCATTGCAGCAGAACGGTTTTGAATGAGCAAAAATCACGATGCTGTCTTGCAAAAATAATGTAACAGTTTCTACAACAGTGAGAAAATACTAAATGCCGCTTCGCCTATTTATGCTGATATGAACATTTTATAAGCGTTTGGAAGTTCGTTTTAAAATTTAAAGTGGTCGCTGAGAATACGGCAAACAACTTTAAGGGATAAGAGATACTTTTTTGTTTGTTATTTGCTTTTGCGAATTAATTGATAATGGTGGCGATGATGATGATGATTTATTACGCGCGACGGCATGTTCGCGCGTCTTAGCTCTCGTCTAGGCGTATACGTTTGTCCGTGTGTCTGTCTGTCAACCCCGGAAGCTATATGAAAACGATGCAAGCTAGGATCAGGAAATCTTCACTGTGGGCTGTCACAAAGACTCTAGTCTCGTGTTACATGAGCGTGTGCACCGCAAAAATGCAACAGCGAGATTTTTTCTACGACGGTATACCGGTGACAAGGAGGAGCAATCAATAATGCGAGTCACATCAGTGCGCACGCGCTTGCACATGCGCAGTAGAGCCGCGCGCACTTGCCGGCGTAGTTCACCAATCACAGCTCTCAGCCAGTCGACAACGTGAGACAGCATCCTCGCTACACTACATCTGCTTGTTCCTCTTCTTGCTTCCGGTCGTGCAGGGGAGAGCGGTGTTGTCTTACGCGTGTGTCGACGGTATACTATCGTATCGACAACAGCAGGATATTAACGACAGGGAGTGGTATTCGATGCAGATGCTGCTTTGTGGTTGGTACTCGTCGTACGACAACCAGCGCACGATTTACTTATACACTGTCATCTTCGCTAGTGGCTGACAGGCAGACAGACAGACAAAGGTATTAACACTGCCAGAGAATTTCCTTCATTATTTCGCGAAACATTAGCGAAAATCGACGAAAAATTACATTGCAGAAAGTACTAAGGCATGATCTACTCAACAACATTCAGTGTAATACACGCCGACATTCGCTGACGAATTAATTAGTACTGATAAACTCAATTTGTGGCCGCGACGTTTTACGGCGTTAGTCAATTAACGCCTGTCAGTTGGTTGCCTAGCAACTATTGCAAGGTGCCCGTCAGGTAGCTGAGAGCCGCACGTACGGTTGATTGGCACTGCATCATCAACGGCGCTTTTACCGGATCGACTTTTCGCTGAAGGACGTCGTCGTAGTCGGAAACAGATTACCTGCCGGAAGTGGTTCTTTTATTCGTACAGCGCATGTGCGACAAGCTAAAGATCACGTGACGTCATGAGGCGACCAGCTGAAGTTCTACTGGCCACAGCTCAGGCGGCTGGTGGCAGTCAAGGTAAGACAATGACTATGTTACCTGTAGTTGTTTCGTGTCACTTTGTGGCATCTTCGGCGATTGCCGTGTTCCCACTATATCATTGTCTAGCATTTTATTACAAGTAACCTTTTATTCACCGATTTAAAATGCAGCACAATCAAAAATAATAAGTACAAAAAACTTCACCATACAAACATAAAAAATAACATTAATGTCATCCAATTTGAGTAGTAACACAGCATTGCATTTTTTTCAATTCAGTGTCAGCCACATGACTAAACAGACTACACAAACTATTACGCAATTCCATGTAATCGACCAAAAATTTCGCTTTGCGCTTATTAACAGTAGTTATCACAGACGAACATCCGAACAGTAGCAAACGCTTATCAACTACGTTCTTTGACTTAGTACGAAATGTTGTACAAAATAATCTAAATAATACATAATCAAGAACTTTTTCATCGTGCTCGTAATCGTCATCAGCATCATCATCGTCGTGTTGTTATTATAATCATACCAAAAGTCAATCACACAAAACAAACAACGTCGACTTGAGAATCAATAAAATGTAAGGATGCCATACACACTTTTTGTTTACCACGGTATTATAGGCATTACTTGTTCACCATACAATGCATGCACATTTTAAACTTCAGACTTTCCTTTTAATTGAAAATGTTCGTGAAGTCATTTCTAAGATGTCGCGTACTTTTTAGTAATCTTACCCATAAAGTCAGCCAGTCAGCTCCCAGACTGAGTTACTTCAATTCAACACGACAGAGCCTCAACTGTGCCGAGTAAAGTTAACTAATAACGCTCTTGGCATAGCTTAGAATTGGTCTAGGCCTATCTTTCGTCACACCGGGTTACTCATGCCAAAACGAACGCTCACGCTACTTCTGCTATTTTGCGCCTTTTAATTTTCGAGTCAGGAACAGACTAACGGACAAATGGATGTGGAAACTACGCAATGCGGCCTATTAGTACGGCAGCATAATGCTGTTGACAACAGTGCTTGACAGCCTCCGAGTGAATCGTCAGTTTGTGGATGACTGTTCAATAATGTTGAACATGTGTCATTAGAAGCATCATCACTAAACTGATAAACTGAAATAGACCAATGGAGTTTAGTTTAGTTTAGCTCACTTTTGTCGCTTCGTGCACGACTTAACAGTACTATCCCTAACCCTGATATTTACCCTAGCACCGTCACTAATACTCTGTTTACACGATCGAGCAGACATCCAGCAAACATCGAGCAAATATGAAGCATGCATAATACCACGTTTACACGATCAAGCTGGCTCGACGAGCTGGCTATATGTTAGCTGGACGAGCCAGCTCGATGTTTGCTCGATATTTGCTATGCCTTATGCATGCTCCTCCTTGTCACCGGTATACCGTCGTAAAAAATCTCGCTGTTTGCTGGACGTTTGCTCGACGTTTGCTCGGTGTTTGCTCGATGTTTGCTTGATCGTGTGAGTGGAGTATAAAGCATAGCAAACGTGGAGCAAACATCGAGCTGGCTCGTCCAGCTAACATATAGCCAGCTCGTCTAGCCAGCTTGATCGTGTAAACGGGGTATAAAGGATACATCCTGGCTGGGCAGGTACTTTCTATCTTCTCCAGTCAACCTGGACATGAAGTGTTTAGTGTTCGTGTCACGTAGAGGAAGTCGGCATAGTGTGCAGCGCTGCTAATGCATCTGTCTTACGTCAGTCGCATCTACAGTCGCTCGATGTTTACTCGATGTCTGCTCGATCGTGTAAACAGAGTATTAGTGACGGTGCTAGGGTAAATACAGTCGCATCTAGTGTCCTGTTTTTATTAGTTTGTTACGACTTGTTTCACCCACATGTCTTCGACAACCAAACAGCCGATGCTATACGACGAATCCCGGAACTAGCAATGGTAATATTTTTATTGAATATTTCTGTTTAAGCCGTAGTCTTCAACTGACCGTCAATGATGCGTTGCTGCATCTGTCCTAAAAATACTTCAGCCACTCGTCGTTGCATTTTAATCAATTTTATAACGAGACACTACAAAGAAAACAAATTCGTGCATAACTTTATGAGTAATCATGCAGCTGACGAACAAACATTATCTCTCGTTTCTTGGCGGAAGTAATAGTAGGAAAAAGCAATATAGCGAAACACATGAAAAACAGACATCATATCCGAGTATTAGGTGACGTAATTTTGTAAATAAATTCACGAACAGACAATGTGTGAAACATTGCCTTCCATATTTCGCCAGATAGGAGTCATAACGGACAGAAAGCATGCAATACAGGTTTAGCAAAACAGTGAGCTATGGAAAGAAAACCGATTTCGTGACATTTCTATTTCGGCGACCGAGGGAGTCAGTGTGTCTGTGTGGTGGGTCGAATTAGTCGTCGGATCCGTGTGCAGGGGCATGCTGTCACTGGGTCCGACCTGCCCGTGCTTAACGACTGACGACCGACCGACCGACGACAGAGTTTGTTTGGTCAGTTCTGTATGGCGAATAATGAGAATGTATAAAGTATGCTAAACAATCAGCCTAACAAATAATGATTAGGCCGAGTTCGAGTCTGTGTCCTTGTTTTTACGAGATCGAAACCGCGCGTTCTGTGAAGTAAGTAGCTTAAATGATGATAATCGAACCGTATAATTAACGGTCGGCGTGGTGTAGTGGTAACGCGTCTGATCCAATCAGCGAAGTTACTGTACGCCGGGCCCGGTTAATACTGCGATGGGTGACTGCCTGTGGGC
>Ga0209454_1001832_pt1 | contig 13851 bp, 8 predicted proteins | sample WorMetHERISLAND1_2_FD_187400 | JGI IMG/M metagenome (GOLD analysis project Ga0209454, IMG submission 187400) | Marine gutless worms symbiont microbial communities from Max Planck institute for Marine Microbiology, Germany - Olavius geniculatus... | ecosystem: Host-associated > Annelida >...
GCGTATGTGGCTGGGGTTAAGGCGGGGCGCGTTCACCTGTGTCGGGTGGCAGGTAACACTGTGATCGCATACGGCAGGTGACGCTTTGTAGCTCAAATATAGGCTCCCGCGTGAAGAGCTATACTATTTTTTGACTGCAGGCGCGTGCCGGCCTTTCCTCACGAGAAGAAACTCAGCCGCATTCAGACGCTGCGACTCGCCATACGCTACATCATGTTCATGTCACAACTTGTCGCCGCCACGTCGCCACCGCCGCCGCCATCTTGTCAGTTCGTGACGTCACCGGACGTGACGTCATCGAGTCACGTGACTTCCTGGCATCCGTTCGACGCGCCGTGTACTGTGCAGGGCGAATTATACTTCTCAGTGTGATCAGCCTATGATAGATAGGCCTATGGCAGGGAGCATTAGGCTAAATTAATATTTAGAGATATCTGCAATTCTTTGCAGATCTGTAAATATGGATTTAATGCTAAAACGGTTTGCCATACGATGACGTGTGCCACGTTCAGGCCATCTGCACATCTACAACTGTAGGCCTATATAAAGCACATTTTTCACTTCTACGTCGTACTCGGTGTCTAAGACGAAAAACCAAGAAAATCTTGAATCTAAAAATAACCGCAGCTGTCACTTTCATCGCTAAACAACCTCTTAAACTCGGAGGTAGGAGGCCATACATTTCGAGAATTAATGCGGCAAAAATTACGCTTTTGGGTGATTTTTCAGTTCGGCGGCGTAATTCGGTGGCTTGGCACAATGCAGCTCCGTCGTTATTCTGAAGCTATCTTTCTCGTAAATACGTTCCGGGCCGCCGTTGCCTATTAGGCTACGAGTTTCTCCAACGCCACATTCAGTGGACGCATCGGTTCGAAATTGCGGCTCCCTGCCTGCCCGGCAGCGGCGTACGAGACGGAAGCTGAAAATTTCAAAAGGCTTATCACAAATTAAACAATGGGGAGAGTAGTCTATGGGGATGTGGTGCCACATTGGGCTACGGAGTCTAGGTAGGAGACAGTGCCCCTCTCCATATTTTTTTTTGTTATTTCTGTAGTTCTGGGAAAATTATGTCGAAGTAATTGAGGTGGTTTTGATTTCGCATTGATGTCTAGCAGTTTTCATAATATTAGTAATTACGTTTGATCACCCGTCAAATGGCTGTCGCCATACAGTTCAAAAGATGCAGGGAGTCAGTTCTTATTAATGGGTGCGCACTATTCAGCCATACGACTGCAGTAGGTTACTTTTTTCCTCCATAAACTGAGGCGTCTTAAGAGTTTCAAATCCAACCCTGTTACAGTGACGAAAGTGTAGCATCTGCCTGTTATCCTATCAGTATTATAACATTATTATAGGCATATCATGATACTTTCACATCTTTATACAGTGACGAATAAGCTAGGACTGAATCTGATTGACTGGATCGATTATATTGCATCATACTGGCCTGTTAAGAGCGACAATGTTACGCCTGCTTCTGCGTTTATCCATGTTTTCTTGTGATACTGCGGCAGCTTGCCGACTTTCAGTGATATCTGCCGGTTCTTTCATAATTGTTGAACGTTGTAGTTAAGCGTGAACTGCAAAAAATCACTTACGTAGGTATAGTAGGTCAATATGATATGGATTTGTTCGTTTTCACGACACAAACAACGCGGGATTGTAGTCTGTATACAGTGCAGTTAGCCCCCAAAATTTATGTGCTTCCAGTTGCAGTTTATCAAAAAAAGTAGCGAAGGGGGGGGCGGAAACTAGTTTTTAATGTTCATCTGCTGAACCCATAAAATGTCATCATGAATAACACCCGCAATAACTATAAAGTTAAGATACTGCAGCACAACAGCATGAAACCAAACCAAAAACTGCACCAGTAAGCTTATTTTGAGGCTCCAATAAACATTTCAGGGATGTGGGGTTTTTGAGGCATGGGTGGAAACTGGAATCAGAAGAATCTGTTACGCCTTATCCTGAAGAGTCAAGTTGCTTTTGAACAAAACATACCCCCAGACGCTATGTAAAACATGGCGAGTGCTGCTTCCTTCTTACTTTAAGCATCACTTGCTTGTAAGAAGCGACATTGCGAGTAAAGCGATTTGTACAATCAATGTTCTCTGCAGTGTTATTGACACAGGGACTGAAACGCATTGACCTGCATGCACTATGACTGCACTGTAGTTGTTGCTGCAATATTAACGTGCTGTTAAATGACGTTACTTTGTTTCACAGCCACCATATATACAGCAAGTACTAGTAAAAGTATCAGTGCCAGCAACGGCAGTAGCCTAATGGTAATATAATTATACTGGTGCATTGTTGTCAGTATTCTACCTAGACTCTTTGTTTTATTCACAGTTTTTAAAATTTCTATGTTGTATACAAATTGATGATTTTCATCATATTAGCAGTCTAAGTCTTAGCATTAGCAGCAGCATTATGAACAACTGGATTAATTTAACGCTTAATCGGATTAAACATTTACATCTATCTTTTCCTTGGGAGATGCAGTAAACCAGATGAAGCAGCTGGTCAATAAGTAAGCAAGCTGACTCTGTTCATCAATGTTCCAATAAACACACATACGTACATACGAACAAACAGAACTAATACTAACCTACAGGTTCCATTCATCAGCACACACACACGCCAGCTACCCTAATGGAGTTTAAACTAGAGACCGACCAAATTTAATTTACATGCTGGCAATATTCCTACAATAGCAAGATAAAACAATACTTGCAGAACTATCATGAACAAACTGGTATCACCAAATAACAATTTTCTGATGAACATCCCTGGCCTTCTCTGTACAATATAGAATTAATGTAGCACACGTTTCAAAGTGAGTGAGTGTGTAGGGTTTAAAGTCACTCACAACACAGTATAGGTCATATTGGGGATGACCTTTCCAGGCAAAATGCACAAACACACACATAACAATGGAACAGTAAGTTTAACCTTTACAGAAAACCCTAATATGAAACATAAAACCCAGAACAACCTAAACCCAACACTGTAAGAACTCGCCATTATAATTGTGCATATGTAAGACTAATGGCAGTTCTAATAATTTTCCCTGTTATCCTCCATACAGTCATCAATCTCATAACGCTGTCTATTGGAGGACGGGGGGACATGTTTCAAAGCACAACACAGAGTATTACTTGTATGTCACCAGCAAAAAGTGAGTAATGTTTGTGTATCTTATCATTAAAGTCGTCATATTTTCAGCACAAAATGAGCCATCTGCTGCGTATCAATTTAATACTGGATTCAGGGGCATCAGACCGAGGCAGGATACAAAAAATTTCCCAGGTCTTCTTTCTAGAACCATCAGCTTACTTTTCCATAAATTATTGCAACAAAAAGTAATTGCAATAATGGTAATCAGGGGAAGCGCTGAAAGCTCCCCATCGGGATCCAGAACACAAATGTATATTAAAGCATCTTTGCACCCAAGAAACCACATCTTGTGATGACTGTTTGTTTGTCACAATTTTTTTCCTGAGGTTTCACAGAATTCAAGAGTTTTCCAAGTTCAGAGAATTCACTGAGTATTCCAGGTTAACGGGCTATGGGGTGAAGGCCTAGTGAGGTTGACGAGAGCAGTGGCATGTCTGCTTGCTGCAAACCACGGACATGGACAATGGATGGCCACATAGTGCACTGCGGTATCATTAGTTCATGTCAATCAGCTGCCAATTCTGATACTGCAAAAGCACCTCTAGCCATGAGTCTGTTTCTTGTAAAAAGCGCTATAGCAAGTACCGCACATTACCTTTTTTAACATTCAGACATGAAAATCATCAGATGACTATGTTCGATAACACAAGACAAACACAAATAAACCAGCGGTTGCAAACTAATATCTCTCAGAACACAACCACCACAATAAACACAAAACGCCAATAACTTCATTACTAGGACCCACAGTTTTCCGCGGCAAATTTTGCCAAATTCCACGGGCCAGTTTGCAAAATTCTGAAGCTTAGCGCGACAAAATTGTCCAAATTCCGCAGTTCACTGCGGCCTTCCATTTGTCAGTAAACAGGGCTCTATCCTGTTCAAAAACTTCACTTTCTGAAGGGCTGGCTGGAACAGCAACATTGTTCTGAGTTATGGTAGCAACGTACAAAAAAATAGCTATCTTTTTTCGTTTTAAAAGTGCAATCTGTCAAGTTGCATTGCATTTATTTACGATTGTGCCATATTGCGATATTAGTAAAACCCACAGCTTTTGGCAGTTCAGTTAGATTTTTTCTGTGATAAAAATATGAAATATCAAAATTCCGTGGCAAAGGGAAAATTCTGCGGATTGGCTCAAAATTCCGTGGCCAGCGCAAAACAGTGAGACCTATTCATTACCATCCAATGCAGCTCTGGGGCTGCCAAAGTTGCAAAACTTTTGAGAAACTTTTTAAAAATTCTTCTAAGATCTCCACAAGTTCTTCCTGAATTGGTGACCAAATTTATGTGTTTTTCCTAAGTTGTTCCTAAAATGTTTCACAAATCGCATTCGTTTCAAAGTTCCTGTGATCCTGACTTCTTCCAAAGTGTCATAAGCATGACTCACAAAGTTTTACAAATTATGCCGTCGAAAAAAAAAGAACAAATGCATGTCGATTCACAAAAGTCAATAACACACCTAAAAAGACGACCAATGCCTTCAGACAAAGCAGTAAACTGTTAACTATTTACAATGAACCCTGTCAAAGATCCAATAAATACTAAAATTCTACAAGCGCAAACTGGACGGACTCTACTACTGTACAACATCGCGAATAAATACAATTAACGATGGGAAACAAACAATAAGCAGTTTATCAAACAACTGGAAAAATATCTGTATACACACGCAGCACACAAGCCAGCAAAGTTTCAAATGAACACAAAGCATTCAGCTGTTATACATGCATCAGGAGTCAGTCATCAAATGCTAAAAATTCGCCAAATGTCAGTAAAAATGGTATTACTGGCCCACGTTAGACAAAAGCCATCATAGCACTAGAGTTTATGATTAAACTGGCAAGCTATAACCTAGTATACACTAGAGATATACATAATTAGAAAATAAACTAATCATATCCTTTTAGCACCCAATGTTAAACGAGTTCATAAACACTGTATATCTATAAATTAGAGAAAAGTCACACAGTATTTAATAATGAATATTTACAGGAATTTTAGTTACTGTTTGAGGATTAGTATTAGAAGCAGTAATCCAGTGCTGAACTGTTTTAATTTTTTTTCTCACCTTCACGTCTGAATTTCACGGAAAAAAACTGCTCTCAGAGCTCTGTTATTGTTACTGTTAAGGGTAAGCATTATCACTAATGCTAAAGATAGCAAGGGAGAAAGGATAAGGCTGACTATGGTGGCTCTTGGATACGGTGGAATGCAATCCACTAAAATACATTGCACAGCTCAATAACGTCGGTGTAAAGAATTGGTCAAATATCGCAGAATGCTCAAAGCTGAAATGTGGTCTCGCCATTGGACCGCTTAAATCCATCGCTGGCTAAGCCAGACTCTCAGCTTCAGGATGCATTGCCACTTCATACTTGTTGGCCAATCGTGAGCTTCGACGCACAGTCAGCTGACGAATGCGATCCACCAATCTCATTGGACGATGCTGCAACAAATGCACAACCGTGCTTGGACAGTGATGAATCAGGCAAACGACTACACTACATTACAGTTATTTGAGGCATGTGAATACAACCCATTAATCTGCTGCCAAAGACTGTATTACAGGAGTCAATACAAATAGATAAAATTGCAAAGAAAAGAATACAGCTAAAAAGAAAAAAGCACAGAGGTCAAACCTCTACAGAAGCCTTGTTTAATTCTTGGTTATATATAAGAAATATGATAATAAGTATAAGATCCTGGAAAAAATTGTGATTCATATCTGGGAACTGTGGATCACTGTAAAGGCAGACGTTAAAGAAAACACCTGCAAAAATGTTTCACAGATATTTTGCTTCTTCTCCCAGAGCTCTAGAAACGATGTTTACGACGGCAAGTAAAGAATTCTGAGACTGCGACCTGTATGAGCCAGATGCCGGACTGGCTGTTTGGGTTCTTGTAAGCATAGACGACCCACGCAAGCAGTGCAAAGATCAGCACAATGAGAAATGTGACAAGTATGACTGCGGCAACGTTAGCATCACGGGAACGAGTCACCGACTGCAGGGATAACCTGGCTGCGTTGGTCTGCATCAGCGCAGCGTACTGACACTGGTCCGCTGAGATAATGTACTACAGTCAACATACAAATATATCATGTACTGCACCAGCACACAGCAATGGTATGAAATGTTTGAAAGGAATCCACACAAAAACTATGCAGCATCACCAGATTAAACGAGATCATCATGGTTCACACAGACAGTACAAGAAATCTGAGCTAATGCCCACGAGACGCGTGAAAGCCTACAGCCGTTCCTGTTCTCAAACTGTCAGTCTATCTCCAGCCATTTCGTCGTTCATTCCTGGAGTGTGCGCTGCAGCCGAAAATCGCAAGAATCAATAAAAACCGCTTATTTCGAAAGTTTAGGATCTTTCAAAGTCATCAATGTTGATACGACTGAAAAACTCGTCACTAGTGCTTGTTGTGATAAGTAACATGCCCATGCCTATCTGCAACCGTTTTCACGAAAGACTAGCCAACAACGGTAAAATAACGACTTTTACGGGAGTACAGCAATAATGCATCAAAAGAAAAACTGTCAGTGAAAGTTTTTAAACATATGAGGACTTCGGTCTTCTGAAAATAAAATCGGCACACCACTTATACCTGCGCAGGGAATGTTCAGTAAGTGAGTGAGTAAGGTTTAACGTCCCACTCGACACAGTATAGGAAATGCTCATACCAATTCTGATTTGTCAACACCTTGTTTTTGAATTAGCAGCCCACATGCGACAGACAGACAGATGCAACCGACAGGACAGCCAGAAGATTAGTGACTGCAATCCTAGGATCGATTTTCAATCCTTGCATCTGGAATTAAGAATTTTGTTATCATGTTATCTGGTTTACAGAATCAGACTTACAAATTGATAATAATTAATATCCCTTACTAGATTTACTTCATGTATAGGATGAGGTAAGCCCTTGGGTATCGGGAGTGACTGCGACTGTCAAAATGCAACATATAGTACACAGCAAACACTACTGCAACTCCCGCACTCATGAATAATTATCATGAGACAGTTAAAATTGTTATTTTATCATTTAACACTCCAAAACGCAAAATTTTAGAGATTTTTGTCATCACAAAATCCCGGGATTGAGTTGCTGCCAATCCCAGCATTCGGGATTGATCCAGGATTGGCTGAAATGGTCAGAAATCCTGGGACTGCAATCATTACATATGATAACTCTGTGGTGTGGATATTACATGGATATTACATATTATGTACATTCTTATCACAGCTCTGTTCCTGCCACTCCTGACGTCTACGGTCAAGTCCATCAGAGCAGCGACCGACCGACGGACACCACTGACACTGGAATTCTATTGTCAACGATGCCTCGATGCACTCTGTGCACGATTTCCTCGTCACGCAAGCTGTAAATAACATCAGCACACCATCAACGTACTATCAATAATGAAACAGAGTGCAGAACACACTGCTAATGTGAAACACAGCTTTAACGCTACTTACAACAAGCACTTTGATCTGCTGAAAACACTGGAGCGGGTATCAGTTGCATTTTGAAATGGCTGAACTTGCGCAAAATGAAAGACTAACTAATCCATAATTTTGCTTAAACACTAAACTGTGATCACTGTCCAAAACATAAAGCACTAAAAAGCAGAAAAAGCACTTAAAATTGTAAATGCGTTACCACTTACATCTAGCCAAAAGCAACTAAGACATAATCAGTAAACTGTGAAAACATTTTTCAAAATTTTTAACTGCATGATTAGTCATTAATTTCTTGAACTGTGGTAATTAACAAGCCACTGCACATTTTTATCATGCACTTCACCATTTCTATGAAGCTTTTTTATTTACAGCCAGGTAAATCTGACATTTTAATAATAACAACAAGGCACACACAACTAATAAAAGTAGACAATAACTACTATTCCAAGTAAAAAAATAAAACTTTTTTTAAGAATTTGTTTCACTCTACACATAACCAAACACTATTTTCCACACATCTGAGATTCTGACAAAAAAAAAAATTAAAATCTGTGTGACATTTTAATCACGTATGCTACTGCTATTGTGCTACTCCCGATTTCACACGATTGTAAACTAACTTAGCAGCAACAATTCAATGGTACAACCAGTTATGCTCACCGTTTGCAGCGTGACAAAGTATGCTAGCACAAGCAACATTAGCTTTTTGCCGTAACAGCTAATGTCGCCAGTGTTAGCATACTTTCTCACACGACAAACGGTCAAGTCTTACTTGGTAATGGAGTGATGACAACTGCCGAGTTGCTGGCAACTTGAGACATGTTGATCTCGACTCTGTGGTACTCATAGATTGTTCTCTGCCGGGAATCTGTGTATTGTACACAAGAACAGTCCCAAACTAGCAACATTACATTCAAAGATATGCAAAAGTCCACAAAATGCGACCAAAACTATAAGTTCCAGACTTATTGCAGAGGGGGACCAAAATCATTTATATTTTCGGACATAACACAGTTGTGAGAAAAAACGATCAAGTTGAGTGACTGGACATAATTCAATGACTAACATATTGTAACAGCAGTCCTGTAATTATAATTTTTCACTGTACCTTATTCACAGGTCATGAACTGCTGATTACAACTGCAACCTTACTGGAACACATGATTATTAAGTGTTGTGATTCTCATAAGTGGAGCCTAACAGCGCATCTACAGCATGCGGTACAGAACAGCAATTTGAACACTAAGAGCTTCAATCTTATAAAGAAAATTAACAACTAAGAAACAATGATAACATAAAACAAGTAATACTTAAAACAAAATATAAAAGTAAGTTGAGAACAGAACTCACTCAAATCAAATGAACAAATCACTCAATCTGCGGACGTGTGAGACAAATAGTAAGAAACACAGCTGATATCTAAAACAGTAACAAGAATACCGCAATGCAACGAAACATAAAAAAGGTATCGCTAAAGGTCGAGTCTGGTAACTTGCTACAGCACTTCTTACATGAGTCGTGACGAGTAGTGCCTTAAAATCTGAGAAGTGGCAGCTGATCAGCATGAGCTAATGATACTGCAACCCACTGCAGCCATCCATTGTCTGCATCAGCAAAACAATGGACCTGCGGTTCGCAGCTAGCAGACATACCACCACCTCAATCAGCCACACTAGGCCTTCACCCCACAGAGTAAGCTGCTACTCATTTTCCGTGCCGCTGAGGGTAGGAGGCTGAGTTGACCTAAGCACACAGTAGATTAGATTAGCAACTTGCTCAAGGCTGCTTGCAACTGACCCATGGCAAAAATCGAACTGTAACCTGAAAGTTACGAGCCAACATCAACCACTAGACCACTTGCACCTGTACAGGAACGTAAATGTGAACAACTTGCTCAGGGTTGTTACTTCATAGCGAACTAACCACAAGTTAAACTTATGACTTCTCAATCCCGAATACAATGCTGTAACTGCTGAACTATCAAGCCACATTAAAACTGAACTTAGGATTGAACTTCAACAGATTCAACAATAAAAAACTTGCTGAAACGTTTAAGTGTTATAAAATGCTATAAAACTAAGTCATAAATGTCAGTAATAACTGAGTAATGCAAACTCTGCCTATGCACACTGTATATAAAGCAGAAATCATTTAAGTTGATACAAATGTAACAGAAACATCATCTAGTATGAATTCAAGTAAATTATCACACAATAATTAAACAAATGCAAATCAACAACATAACACGTAACATATTATAACAGATCAAGAAATGAAAGCGAAAATATGTATAACACATACACAGTAAACAATGACAACTTAACTACAGTGATTAATGAAACTAATAGTGACAAAGATTATAACAAAATCAACACATAAAATAACGAAAACAAGTACAGTTACGGCACTGATATGAACATTCAAAAACACAGACACAACAATGCAGCCAATGACAATAATAACATCTAAAAACAGTATGATTGCAAATGCTGTAAATCATGTATACCAGCATTGGAAGGCTTGTCAATGTAATAGGCATCCGACAGGCCGACCTTCACTGGATGTCTGGCAGTCGGAATCTTCAGTAGTGTTACATTAGGAATCTGCGTGCAGCAATTTACATACACTGACCACAACTATGAGAAGAAATCTGAGCTAATGCTCATGATACGCACAAGAGCCTATAGCAGTTCTTGTTCGCAAGTAATCTTGGTCTATCTCCACCCATTTCATCGCAATTCAATCTTTTGCAGCCAAAAATCACAAAAAATCACTAAAAACCCCTATTTTTAGGGTTTAAGGTCATTCAAGGCCATTGATTTGATACCATTAAAAAGCACATCATTAGTGCTTGTTACGATAAGCAGCATGTCTGTGCCTATCTGCAATCATTTTCACGCTAGACAAGCCAACAGCGAATAAATAACCACTCTTTGACACCCGCGTGTGCAGACCTTACAGGGTTCGTACATAGATTGCTAAAATCTACATTTAATGCTTAAAATTTCATGCGCAGGTTGTCTTGGTCTATCTCCAGCCATTTCAGCGCAATTCACTCTTGAAATGTGTGTCGCAGCTCGAAATCGTGAAAAATTCACTGTAACTGCTATTTTTGAGGGTTCAAGGTCATCAATGTGCAGTAGAATAACGCCTTTTTAAGGGGGTGCCCCTCTTTTGCCCCCTCGTTCATGGGAACCCCCTTTACCCAGTGGCATGAAATTTCGTCACAACACACTAGAGACTCTAATCTATCATATGGTGTAAACCTGAAGTCTCTATCTCACCTGGTCTCCAAATGGTACCGGGTTGTGACCGACAGACAGACAGAATTAAACTCAATCTGCAACTGTTTGAGAAACTCGGTTATGTCAATGACAAACTGGATAAAAAACAGCAACTGTAATTAGTAAGATATCTTCAGATAAGTGAACAACTGTGCTAATGTAACATCTGAATGAATTAAGTGCTAATTTAATGAAGCAATTGTCATTAAAATATTGACAAAATATCGTCATAGTAAGAACAGTAATTCACACTTTAACAGCAACAAGATAACTGAGTAACAATGCAATAAAACATAATACAGTCAACTCAAAGACTTTGCAAGATTACAAACGAATGTTACATAAAGAGCATGGAAGCAATTAGCAGCAAGGTGTTACCTGTTTGTATGAGAATATAATGCGGCCATCGCTATGAAGCAAAACCTGGAAGCTGAATGGTCCCACTGCAGGCACAAACAAATGCATCACCCACATCAGCACACCAGTCCAATGAATCTACACTGTGTCCCAAAATTAGTGGCCCCCTGCTTTAAACACGTCTAATTCAGTTTGTAGTTAATGGATTTCAACAAAATATCGCACACTGCACTATCTTAACATTACTTACTATCACACCCATTATGATGTAAGCACTTTACCATGTGTGCTCAGTGTAATGTCATTATGACGTCAGAGTTTGTCTACATTACAGTTACGTTCAATACGTTATTGCATCAAGGCCAAAGGTGGCCACTCTGAGCTCAAACTTTTAATGCTAGTTCAGAATGATTGTCTCAATGACTGTTTCAAATTTTCTAGAAATCTGTCAGGTACTAACGATTTTACACAAACTTATCTGTAGGAGGCTGCTAATTTTGGGACACAGTGTAGGCATTCTCGACACACATGCTAGAGTAATACAAATACTAAATACCTGCCAGCAGATATCTTCTACAGACTTCAATCAGAATTTTAACTTTAACTGCAACAAGTTTTAGGGTGCGTTGCACCAACATCGTTCATGCTCTCGGTTCAGCTGAAACTAGATCAAAAGTTGAACCAAGTTCACGCTGAATTACGTTGCACCAAACTGAACTCTGATCAGCTGATCCTGTTCAGTTGAATGGCTGTGGTTATACCGTGGACGACACTGATTTGTCAACCATGCACACTCAGCCTACGGGCCAACTACAGTGACGTCACAGTCATACGCAATGCTTACGAAACAGTCCAGTACAGATTGGCTGTAATTTGTTTGAATTTTAAGTTTCCCTGAAGTTACTACACGATTTTCACATCAACAGTTGCATTGATAAAGTTCCAAAGATACACATTTTGTGTTCCAATAGATATTAGTTAATTATTCTACGTCCGTTGTCAAGATAATATGTTTACCATAGGTACGGCATAGCAACGGCGCATCGGTACTCTAAAATGCTGATTGTTTATCCATCAATCAATTTATCCAGCAAAAAGACCACAGAAAACAGATATAGCACAAATGTAACATATCTAGATCGCAAGTATAATTGAATTTAACATCTTATAAATCGATACGAATGAGTTTTTGTTGCTGTGGTTAGGGTTCGATCGTATGTTTACTGTAGCAGCGAGACATAGCCACCGAAAAAAACAATTTATTCATTTATTTGTTAATTTATCAAGCACAAAGAGAACATAAAACAAATATAGTAGAAATCTAACATATCCAGGTCATCAGTATAACTGCATTAAAAGTCTTTTAATTTGATAAGAAAAAGTTCTTTCGACAGGATAAGATTCGAATCGGACAATTTTTTGCAGCAATAGTATCCCGGAGAACATTCATTGCCTAGTGCGCATGCGTAACCGCGAGTTGAACCGAGATCAAAATTTGATCGGTGATCAGATGGCAGTTCAGCGGAGATCAATGCTTGAACCGCTTTGGTGCAACACAATTTATGGCTGAACTAGGTTCAAATTCAGATTCGCCCCAGGTTCAAAAGTTTAACGACGTTGGTGCAATGTGCCCTTACAGATTTATCAAAATGATAACATACTGTAACACCACATTCTAACGTAGTGTAAATTTTCAACTACGAATGTAGCCACGGATGACTAAGAGATCTATAAAGTGAATGATGCGCACGACTTTGATATGCATCATGCACAACAATCTTTTATTGGTGACATACTACATCAAGTGTAAGCACAGCTAAGATATAAAAATTTAATGCCACCACCAAATAGCAATACCTAACAGTTGAAAAGACAATAATGTTTTGCACATCAAAGTCCGGGCAAGCTGGTACCAAGACATATATTTCCAAATAATAACAAAAACCTTCTCTAATGCAATGCAACATATCACAGAATACAGGCATGACATTCTTACCTTCACGATAGTCTTGCAAATAAGCATCTTCCCACCAAACCACAAACACTGTTCCTAAACAAATATTACTCAGTGTATGAAGCAAACTAACCATATAACATCACCACAAAGATACAACATATCTTAGCCAAAAAAGTACGACAATGTTGCCAAATGTTTGCACTAACTGCCGTATTTGAGGGCCTAGACAACCCAAATCATGTCATCCATAAGTGCAATCCGCCAAACTAATACAGCATTACTGTTGTAGAAAACAGTATTTCATGTAGCTCTGAAACATTTGTAAGCTTTGCATTCTGCACAGAATAATGTCAAAAAGTAGTTCTTGAAGTAAATTATTCTCACATTGCAGTTTGCAATAATGCCGGACAGGCAGAGCTGTTTTGACACTAATTTTAGTCTGCTACAGCAAGCTGTTGACACTGGTATCTACAGTAAGTTTAACAGTATCTATGGTTGATCTGTGATTTTACTACTGTCTCTCTCTGTTTATGTCTATTTTACACTTAGACTGTCATGTATTTTGAATAAATGTACACATCACACTATTCACTATCAGAC
>Ga0209454_1001839_pt1 | contig 13839 bp, 7 predicted proteins | sample WorMetHERISLAND1_2_FD_187400 | JGI IMG/M metagenome (GOLD analysis project Ga0209454, IMG submission 187400) | Marine gutless worms symbiont microbial communities from Max Planck institute for Marine Microbiology, Germany - Olavius geniculatus... | ecosystem: Host-associated > Annelida >...
GCGACACATCGGCCCGCAACATTCACAATTTGCGGGGTCGTGAGTAGTAGGCGAGGCAAGAAGTTGCAATTTTTCAACAGAAACTGCAGATTTCGGACATAATTCTGACAGAAGGTTGAAAATTTCCGATCACGGATATATGGGTGCTTCAAATTTTAATTTACCCCCTAAATTTCCGACAAATGGGCAGTTTCCGCCCCACGTTTAGTATTTTTGGACGAAGATTTTTCGACAATAACATTTTCTTGATAATTTTCCGACAGCCGAAAATTGAGGGTGGACAGTTGCTCTCCTGCCTCTCCCCCTATACCCCGACGCCATTGTTTACAACTGCCTGCCATTACTCTGCCACGGCCGCACTCGATCGTGCTGTTTATTTCTAGCACTACCTCTGCAGTGGTATAACAGGTTGTTGAGTTCACAAGCGTGAACAAACGATGGACAGACTGACAGTGGACCGTCGACGACCGCGGAATAAGTGTATTAGACTAATATCTGAAGAGTATACAAGTTCGTTTAACACTCAGTTAGTCGTTTCCTTGTGACACTGTGTGTAATGAAATTGACCTACGATTTGCAGACGTCGTATTCAACGAAGACTACATGTAGCTATCGTTGTCGCTCTATCAATCGCTCATGCGTACGCCTATTGTTTACGATTTTTCATGCCGAAATACTGCCGATCAACGGCACATCGCGGAGCGAGAAATGAGTTGAATTTTCGATAATGACGGACGGGACTGAGCGGTGTAATAGTTTATCACATAGCAGTGTGTTCAGTCACATGCAGATGCGTTTTATTCTGCAGTTACGGATGAGTTTACTAGTCAGTCGTGTCTTATAGGCCTAATGCACTTTGATTGTTGAGTTTGCTGTGCGGCCGTCCTAACATAGGCCGCATTACAGCTGCAGGCCTCGTCTCGCCGTGCGTCCGTCTGTCGGTGAGAAGTGGTTAAGCCTCTGCAGTTTGTCTCCATTCTTTGTATCGGCTATAACAAAACACATAAACTACGAGAACGTTGACGTAATTTAGTTTTCCCTGGTGTCTGTCAAGGCTATTTATCAATGGATGTCTGTTGCATTTAGTACTTGTCTGTTTTGTATTTGTGCATTTCTCTAGTGTGCTATTTTTGATTTGCTTATGCAGTGTTGATGCATATTTGTTGCATCTTAATAAATCAGTCAGTCAAATGGGTTAGCCGCAGCTAGCTGTAGGCCAAGTTGCAAATTGCATAAACTGAGATCGTGCATTTACTACAGTGTAGGTGTATCAGTGTGTAACGTGAGCGCATGCAGATTGAAGCTCACTGTCTGTTACCGATTGTCGGGTGGCGTGCAATGCGACACATGTCGTTAGAACTTTACGTCAAAGCAGTGCAAAGTGTAACCTTGCAGATAAGTCTCTCTGCAACGCGTTAAAGCAGACATTGCTACGGTGTTATTACACTACAGACTACAGACTGTGTGCAACACCACTGCTTAAATGTAAATGGCACCGCACTTAGTGGTCTGCGTGTGATTTGTGCTGGAATGGCTAAGATTTTCAGTATATTCCGGGATCCCCAGCCCCTCCCATTCTCACTAGACCATTCCCGTTCCCGCAAACTCGTTTCCATTACCATTGCCACCAACATCGGCACTTAGAGCAGGCCTAAAATTTAACAAAACTAGCAATGATACAAAATTCTGCATTGGATGCAAACGTTCAATGTTTAGCCGATTAAACACGTATAACGTCGTATAGTCAAATCATTTCACAAGCAAAGAACCATAGAATTAAGAACAATAATACACAAAGGTGAGTAGATATAATTATATAGCGACACGACGTAAACAGTGGCGTAGCCAGAAATTTAAATTGGGAGGGCCTCGTCTCCCTTCCCCAATTTGTCCCTTCCCCTTTACCCTCTTCATCCCTTCTCCTGTCCTCCCCTCTTCTCTTCCCCTCTCTTAGAAGTAGGACTCCCGTAAATCCAGCTAGGTGGTCTGGGGGAGCGCTGTGAGCTCCCCCAGCGGGGTCTGGGGCGGAGCCGCAGCCGAAATCGAATTTGGTGCATTCTAGCTTTAAAAATGAGACAAGGTGGCAACAATTTTAATTATTTTAAACTGACCAAATTAGCCAATTTCGTGCAGTTTAAACGTATGATTATGTTTTGTCTGTAGGATTGGGGGGCCTACCCCCTTTGGCTACGCCACTGGACGTAAATGAATTGAAATGTAAGCCAGAGCGCACGGCTTTCATTTCATTGCTGTCGATTTGCACGCACCTTAAGGAGTCAATCGAGTTGGAATTTGTATTCACCTGAGCCTGGAATATAACAATGTAAGTTCTGTCAACCATAATGTTTGCAATACATTCATATGGGAATCCCATTGCCATATATAGCTTGTATCATTCGGACGTCGTTGAGCGGTCGTTCTTTTAGCGTTTTTCTTGCCCATTAGTGTTTTAGTTGTACATAATGCGTAACGTTTCGAGTTTTGTTCGGTTTCTTTTGCGCTGAAAAAAACTGCATTACGTCGCAGATTACGTTGGTGTAATTATTGAACAGTGTGCTCATTAAATTTCTGTTGTGATACATGTTATGATTGTGTAATACGTGTTCCTGCTAGGCCTAGGCCTATAGCGTATTAATAGAGAAGTACTGAATGTATGCAGCTTGTAGTCCAACTGGCATGGTGGTCCACGAAAAAAAATAAGTCTTACTAACTTAAGCAAGTTATTTTGTAACTCACTTATTCTAAAAATGGTTATGTTTCACAAGGTAGTGTAGCGACGCGTTTGTGTGCGTATCGAGTATAGGCCTATCACTCAGTAAAAGAATATAGCTGAAAACAAGTCAATATTCGATAGCAGCGTAATTGTTACTGGGGTCAGCGTGCGTGAGAAACTGTGAGTATCGGTAATCATCCGTCATTCTGACGAATTGAGCGCTGAAGGCTGCTGCTGCTGCTGGTGTCGCCTGCTGATAGGCGCTACTGTTGGGTCACTCACTATCTGTCGATAGCCAGGCATAGAACGTAGGTCTACATACGGCTTCGTAATCACGCTGACCCAACACTCAATAGGTCCACAGAGCAACTATAGAACTTAGCGCTTTTGCATGAATACGGTTATGAATACTGTTTCCACGAGAAAAAACACAAGATATTGTTAGAGAGCTCGGAGCCATGGGTCACTGAACCGGTTGAACCTCTGTTCTCTACGCCACTGTCAGTATCGCATGCAAAATGGCCCGCGAGGCACGAGACTCCAGAAGACCGATACGATGCCGGCATATCTCGACATACAGCACGACCAACAAGAGCAATTCAGCGAAATTCAGAACTGCAGTGACGCCATGCACTGATAGAGATGACGGCTGCAGCTTCCTGTCATTAACGAGCAAGCACCGTAGCATAACTGACGAGACTAACTACTAACCAACCGAGTAATCGCTTTATAATCACGCTGGCACATACACCTATGTAAACCGAGAGAGAGAAAGACAGAACTGTTAAATGTGAGGTCGCACCGTCGCTAATAGCACATGAGATGAGCCTGCAGGGCTGAATGACGAAATCGCCAGCAAAATAACGCCCTACTAATTTTCATCAATCATAGCCTATACGTTGTCTCGTGACCTCGCTAACACACTAGCTGCTGCACGTCGTTTTATAGCCCAATCACTCACTGTTAAGTTAATAACCACTGACGGATTCAAACACTGGGAAAGGGGAACCACGGCCAGAGTGGGAGCGCGAGATTAAAATGGGACTCTGAATATAAAGCACCAACATGGAGTCTGAGGAAAAGCCACCAATTTCGGAGCCAGGATCTAAAGCTACTATAAAGCTCAAATCATTTTTTAATTAACCAAGTGAGCCCAGTCCGATAGCTGCATGCTATCAATGTACTGCACAACCCTACTGGTTGGTATCGTGCCCTGCGGAACTTTCATACTGATGTTTGGTCTTTCTACGCATTTTTCCCCCAACTATGAACCTGTACGGGAAAGACACACAGATGGACAGACAGACGTGCAAGACCCATCATGCGGCCTATTAGGATGGCTGCCTAAATAACACCACACTGATGAAATACTTCAGCACTGCAACTGATGCAGTAATATTTGAAGAAAAAAATAAAATGCAGCACATAACAGAGTTCATTGCAGACAGTCATACATAAATGAACAATTTGAGATACAATTATTACAAGTTTACTTACAACAATTAACGTAAACGTTTACCAATAATGATAACAACAAAAGCCAGAGGTGTAGTCCGAAAAAAAGGTGTGGGGGGCCGGGATGCAGTAAGTAGGCAACGTAAGGCAAAATCTTAACAAATCTTTGTATGTTCTGAGCTTTGTTTTAACATTGCAATAGTGTACACAGAATACAATAAAATTCTCACAACACACCTAAAACTTGTGGAAATTTGTAATTTTCCCAGCTACAGAAATTATCCCAGACGATTTTCTAATAAAACCTACAGATAAGACTGTAAGCCTTCTTTCTGCATTGATTTCAGCAAAAATAGTGGGCCAACATGTTCACTCCGTGGGAAAAAATGGGGGACGGCATCCCAGAGCTGGCACTACATCTCCAGCCCCCACACTGTCTGAAGTCACACACTTATTGTTAGATTCATTAAAATCCACATCCATCTATCTGAACTTATACACTCCAGAGAGCAATTAAAAACCGTTTAACCAACACTTAATCCACAGTAGATGACGGTCGTGTAGCCTACGCTGTCAATTTACTACTAGAATAGACAAATAACTGTTTTAGAAGAGTCACAGTTCCAGCGCAGGCTGCAGACAACTAAAAGATCAACATGTAAACACGAGTTTAACGTTTCTTACTCAAACAAAATCAGAAATGGTAACAATAACTGATACTGTCAGCAGAAATGTTTCTCGTCAGCTAGGCGTATGCAGCACATAAGTTGTGGCTAGCGTCGAGCAGGCCTGGATGCAACGGGTAGATTTCGCGCGATGACGAGGTAGGGATCTAACGGCTTAACGTCATAAGAACCAATCGAGTCCAACAGCCACTCCTTGGAGACAATATAAGCATGACATCGTTGACGCAGTTCTACAACAAGCAAGCCAAACACAACTTGCAACACTTGCTATAAACACAACTCAGTTCTGCCGAACGAATGAATGCAGTGATGCAGTCAAGTCCCTAAGTTCAAGTCCGGAAAATAAGGACTCCAGTCAGACTTAATACATTAATTTACTGTACATCACTAAATGGACATTTATGAGTTTAACATTCACCATCCACTGTCACCCTCGCCTAGAAAACTTTTCAAAAACCACATGGCACAGTCCGTGCATTATTAACAAAGTACTGGCTAGGAAATATGCCGACGTATTGTGCAGCTGCCTGCCCAGAGATGCACAACCTTAACCCTCAACCATATCCATAACACTGACCTTTGACCTTTTAAGCAGTTGCTGCATTTACTGACTGACGAATGCGATTTCTGGACTGCCAATGAATTTTCTTGCTTCAATCTTTTTTCGTATTATTTCTTATTTTTTATTCTCTTTATCAACCGTATTATTTTCAGTATTTTTTGCAGGCTCCTGTCTCTTCGATAGCTTGCATATTTGCTGATTTTTTTTCGTTTTCTACACCACAGTATCTGCTCCATTTCTCTCATTTATTTTATGTAAGTAATTTAAGTTTTTCAGTTTGTGATAGATTAAACAAGCTGGTTTAGTGGCACAAATTATGTACCACATCATATCATATCACATCAGAGAAGCAAGTTACATCACAATCTGTTGTTATGACAACGAATGTTACAAACTTCATCCAAACAAAATAAGCAAATGCTGACTGCTAGCGGTCAAAGCCACTTACTTTCAAACTGGTGCCGAGAACTGTCTGTGACATGATCCCCAGCTTCCACTAAGACAACTTGAGTCCTGCTGACATCGTAGGGAAACATGCACAGCTCGGGCACACTGACGGCGCCACTGGCAGTCACCAAGCCACGCAAATCATCTGTGTACACATAACACTAGACACCACTAAAAACCAGCACTAACACCGCACAAGGATGGCTAGGCTGAGTTTTTGGCAACATGAACAAGCCACACAGGTCAGCTGCAGATCACTATTCATCAACCACTAGCACTAACTAACGATTAAACAGTTTCCGTTGTCGGCGCTTTGTTGTTGCAGCCCCGGTGACTTGGAATTCGCTGCCTGACAGTCTTCGTGACGCGGAACTGAGTCGTGACACTTTCAAACATCAGCTGAAGACATACCTTTTCACGAAAAGTTGACAACAAAATGTACTCAGCGCATTAGAGATCTTCTTGACTGTGCACTATATAAATTTACACTTCACTGACTTACTTACTTACTAATACCATTCAGAAGAATGGCCAGGCTGAGTTGCCACCATCTGTCACACAGTATGACTACAGTCAGTCTACAGTATACAACGGCAACATACGAACTAGGCCGTCCAAGATACAGTTCCAGGCACCTGCATGCAGCAGCACTGATGCTCGCTTATCTTTACATCTGAAGCAGCACACTACATCAGCAACATTATGTGGAATGACAATATTATACTGTCAACAAAAGCCATAGTCAAAACTGCCAATTCAGCAGATCTACTAACACTACTACTAATATTACTACTACTACTACCACTACTATGTATCAGCTGTGAGACTGTCAAAGCTAAAGATGCAGCAAATCTTGAATTGATGCAGACAAGCTACTGCAACTACAACTACGACTAGTACTACTACTGCATGTACTATTACTTCTACTATTTTGACATAAACTGACGACATTTTTATCATTTTATTCTTTTGATTTTTATTTTTTATTGCACTGCCTGAGATGTGACGTGCTCATGCAGTGCAGTTTGCAATACCACGTTACTACGTTATACCACATTAATCTGCTCGTGATGATATGATGATGATTGCTACTACTACTACTACTACTACTACTACTACTACTGCGTACCAGCAGTGAGATGGTCAAAGCCGCCAAGACAACAGATCTCGTAATGCTGCAGCAGCAGAGAGTCAGACAGACGAGCTTTTGCCGGACCATAGTGATCATCATTTGTGGCAGTATCACCGGTGATCTCATATGCTTCCTGGCACACAACAGACACATAGTAGTGGAATAAGAAGGCCAGCTTTGGATCACAGCAGACAATAGCAGACATATGCCAACTAACACACCTCATCGTGCATTCTCACTCAGTCAACTTTGCCTTTCTGCCCGCTAGAGAACTATCCCATACATCTTAATATGTCCCCATGCTCAACATTTTCCTTCTCTGAGCAACAGAAAATTACGAGTCAGAATTTCACAGCTTAAAAAGCATAAAAATGTGTTTGCAGTGAAGCCGATGGGCTAGGCCCCTAGCTGGATTTTGGCGATGGCCACAAAAAAGAAAAGGAAAGAAGTGGAAAAAACAAGGGATAAAAAGAAACGGGAGAGGGAGACACAAAAGCCGAGAGAAAAAGGTAAAGAGCGAATCAGCCTCACACATTTTTCTTGCACAATCTAAACACTGACAAGTCTGAAGAGAGGACACCATGTATGTGGCAAACACTCTTGCAAAGTGGTACTGTGGGTCAAACAAGAAATTTGAGCTAATGCTCACGAGACGCGCAAAAGCCTATAGCGGTTCCAGTTCAGTAGTTTAGCTGAAAATTGGAGTGTTCACGCTAAGTTAATATACCAATACCAAATTATCTGGATCACATAACGATAGTAGCGTGGTGCCACCATGTGAATGATAGACTTGTGTCGCAGACCGAAATCGCCAAAAAATCCATAAAATTCCCTATTTTGGCGTTCAAGGTCATTCAAGGTCATTGAATTCAGCGCCAATCGAAAGCCAGTGTACGACTTCCTATTGGTGATTAATAGTAACCTAGGCCCTATCTTGCACTGTTACTGAGATACAGTGACTTATTGGCCAAAAATCGCAAATTTCGCCCACCCCCTCTCATTTAGCACCCTCGTTCGGGGTGACCCCCTTCAAATTTATGGAAGAGCTTTACGGTTCCTGAAACTAGAGTCTGCCAGGCAGCCGACGGTGAAGATTTGTTGATCCTAGCTTGCACCGTTTTTGACTGATCCACCCGTGTGACAGACGGACAGACGGATGGACGAACAGACAGACTGACAAAATTGCTATGGCTAAGACGCGCTGAAAGCAGTAGCTGCTTTCGCGCGTAAAAAGTACGTGGGGCAGAAAATTGCAATTTTCTGACCAATGCTGCAAATTTCCGACAGAAGAGATTACGAGTGCTCAAAATTTCAAATATTAAAAAAACACTTAAGCAAAACCAATGCTTTGAAAATTATGCTAAAATGATGATAAAGAAATTTACAGTTGACAATAAAAATGTCAATCCTTTAATACAAAACAAGTGGTTAGACCGGAGGCAGAAGTTTCCGCTGTGCAATGCAGTCTCTTGCCCAGTCGACACTCAGAACCCAGGACTTGTGAGCGACTGCCTGAAAATACTTGAGAGTACGATTACAACGCAGGCTTCCCTCCGACACTGTAACACAATGCCACCGATGCTTAATAGCCAGAATTCTACTTAATAGCTGAAATTCTACTCTATGAATCATCATCATCATCATCATGTTTGATCATTAACATGCTGACAAATACAACTTGCAGAAGACCAATCAAGTGCAAAAAAAATCGACCAAAAGCAAAAAAGTAAAAATTACCAAGCAGATTTTGAAAAATGTTATAAAAACAAACAGTACTTGACTATTAAAACAGCAATAAATAAGAACTGCAACCATTAACTGTCCTCACATAAGATGACAATAAAAATCTACTCCATATGGCTAAAAATATTTAAAATATATCATTTTCCAGTCAATGTGTGACTAAATCGTAACTGATTTGCCACTTCTGGCATGGTATTATAAAAACGTGACAAAGTGACAAATAAATGCAAGCACATTCCAACCTATACAAAGCACATGACAGGCAAACCACAACCACAGACATTTTAGCGTAAAAATAAGTTATAATTTGGCACACAAGTTACACTTGTCAATGTTGACACCAATTTCGGTATTTCTATGCTTTTTTTGTTTTTCAAGTTAAAGGCCTGTACAAGATAGACGGACAAAGAGGCAAAAGCCATAGTATTCATCTGAGTGACAGGAGTTTTTCAAGAGCGCCATTACATTAATCTGTATAAACTGTAAACAATGATCTAAACTATCCGAACACAATGAAGACATTTGGTAATCTAAGTACAAACTTACAAGAACACAACTGTACCTCTATAAACAAATAACTTTGTGTGACATGAGTACCTGGCTTGAGAAGCACATGAGTTGTGCCATACGAGAATCTTGGCAGAAACTTGCAAGAAAGTTTCTTCACAAGTTCATCAACATAGGGCTGCAATTAACACAACAAAAAAGTTTAACGATGACTGCTATAAACTTCCTCCAGACAAAATGAGTAAATTCAGTCTGAAAGTAACAAAAATAGCTGTAGACATAAGTATTTCAAGTTATTTTCACAACATAAACGCACGAAGATCATATGTCAATGAAAATACCAACAGAGCAAAAGTATCACAAAATTCTTCAACTTATCAAACAAGGCAAAATGTTCCCCTATTACACTGACAATGTCATATTTAATGACACTTCCTTAATGATGTTGAATATATAAAACTAAACACAGTTATATTGCATGTAACTCTATCTATACACAGCTTAACAAAATGAAAAAAAACCCAGATAATACCAGATATTCTAAACATTGTAGAATGTAAACAGACACTGGCTACTGTAATAATAATAAAACAGTGATAATCAAAACAACTCATCTGAGTGACAGAGATTTTCTTACCAAAATATCATATAAAATCTGTTAAATACTGACCCACTGACACTTGTTAAGTGACGCCTTTGTGCACTGCATGGTTTTGTTTCACCTACTGTCTTCTTCGCTATGGTATGCATTTAAACATTTGTGGATCATTACTTCCTTGCAATATATCAACGTCTCTTAGACGAATATACACAGTGTCTGGAAAAAAGAGTCTACATTTTTTCTTGAATAACTTTAACAAATTTTACCACAGACTCCTTTTTTCCGGACACAGTGCATAATGATGATGACGATTAACTAGTAAAGTCAGTACCTGATCCAGCCTTGGGCTAATGCCCGACACAACAAACTTCCAATGTGGCCGCTTAGGAAATTGTTCAGGAACAATGGGCTTTGCGGTTGTTTCTAGCTGCTGATGACACAAGGCAGAATTAGACTGAATCAGTTCATCGATCAGTTCTTCAGTGTTAGAGAGATTACGAGAATCTTCAGCCAAGTCATCTGCACATACTGTGGACTTGGTTGTATCCTCACTAGATATATCAATCACGTGATTACTCTGCTGACTTGCTAGCTTATTATGTTCGCTGTTTCTCAGACTTGGTCTACTGTTCTCATGTTCACTCTGTCTGCCGCATTCCTCTCTATTTACAGACCAGTCTGCCTTCACATGCTCGACAGCCAAACTGTCATGGCGTATCGTCTCTGCACTAGCAACAGGTTCACAATCTGTTGCATTCAAAAGTAAAGCACTACTCCGGCTTGCTTCATCATTATGTTCGCCATCAGCCACTTCTTCAAACTGTCCACGGCCATCGTTGTACGACACCTGAACCAATGCATTAAAATGGCTCGGTTCGTCACGACGAGCCGCCAACACGGTGCAGGGAGGACTGGAATAGAGGTCCTCCTGACTGTCTGGAATCACAATGTCCTCCTCACATGACAAATAGCTATCAATGTCAACAGCAGCAGCATCACAGGCAGTGGGAGTTCTGTCCAACGAATCTGGAACAGCCGACAGAGACTCTTGATCCATGCCATCTGCATATCCACTGCTTTCACTCGCCATCAGCCCGGCTGCAGAGACGTTGACGGGCAAAGCAGAATCGTTAGCAAGAGAAACAACAGATACAACATTCTCCTTACTATTTAATGATGCTGCTCCTCCTCCTTGGATATCCATAGCTCTGCCAGATGCTTCCACAAACTCACATTCTGCATTCACTAACCTTCCAGCATCATCCTCTACACTCAAGTCCATATTCTCACTCGCAGTCTGCTGCCTCGGGCCAGCAACAGGATCACGTGGCTGCCGCATCATTGACTCACACATCTTCAGCGTATTTGCCGACAGTTCGGGCCAGTCTTCAATGTTTTCAGGCACCGTAAAAATCTCCTTTACATCATCCGGCACCGCTCCTTGCTCAACAGCATTACATTCAGCACTTTCGCTGGCTTCAGGGAACAATGTTGCTATTTTTTCACATTCCTCGGCATTTCCTTCATCTGACATTGCCATTTCTTCCAAGTCGCTATAGTTGTCTCCTCTTTCGAGCTGAGCTTGCAACTGATCAATCTCGTTCTGCATGTTCTCCAGATCCTGCTCCAAGTTGTGCTTCATCTGCACAATGAAAACAAGCAAAGACAGATATTGCCACACCATGTTCTGACATGTAATCCAGCCATCCGCCCGCCATACTGTGCTTAATGTGCCCAAGCCAGTGCTCACAAGCCACTGGTCAGTCATAAGACTTGTAAATATATGCATCATTTTCGGAACTTTTCCAACATAAAAATGATGACCGTAAATTTCAAGCTGTTGAGCTGAAAATTGGCACACTGGTTAGTCCTGTCATTAAGACGTTCACACCGACTATAGTTTTTCCACACCTTTGTGATCTGAAATTAAGAGCCCACACATAACTGACAAAGAGGTGTCTGAACCTGTCAAAACCTGAAAAGCTGGCATCGGCATAACATATGTTCACTGTGATGCAACACAATAACCTAATAAACTTTCGGCCCAATTGCTGCAGTAGTAAACAACAAAAAAACCCACTGTTATTTTTTACATAATCACTCTTAATCATGGGGCAATTTTGCAATTCTTTCATTGCATTGTTGTAATGCAGAAATAAAGTCTATCATGTTGCCTGAGCTTTGGTGTAAGAAAACCTTGCAAAATCTGAATGCTGAACAATACGTAATTAATAAAACTTTACAGCAGTTATTCATTCAATTCTGGAAAAAATTATGCAAAATGGATTTATTTGGTGTAAATATAAATTTACAACTATGGCAAGTGTTAAAAATATCTGTCAACAGGTTCATGCATGCCACTGAGAAACGAACGATAACAAAGACACATTATTCAACAGCGTCCTGAACATTATATTAACAACTCCTTTCTTAGTCCTTCACGCAAAAAGTAAAATTAGTGAATAAGTCTTCAAAATTACTGACCCACAGAAAGAATAACAAAGGTTGTTAATTTGACAAATAATGGCAGATGCATAAGACAAAACAGTGGAACAAAAGTTTTACAGAAACGCCAAGTCAGGCAAATGCTGTACACTCTGCGAGCATCTAGAAAGCCAGCAAACTGAATGTACAGGGTAGACCAAAAACACGCCACTTTACTTTTGTCCATATCTTCGACAATGATTGACTGTTTTCAAAATTTGTTCACTGGCACACTCTGCAGACAATTTGTGATAATGTGATTATTATAGATCCCACCACATCATAAATGCGTCTCTACACTACCTTGTGAAATATCAATCAAATATGCATATATGACAATAATAACAAACATTTTAACAAAATTGAAAAAAAACACTTCAGACCAACATTGCAGTGAATGGTCTGTAAGACACTAGACTGTGTGGGTATAACACAGTCTAGTGTCATACAAATCATTCATCGCAATGTTGGTTGAGCGTTTTTTCATTTACCTAAATTTTTGTTATTATCATTAGTTTTTGCTTACATTTGTATTTCACAAGGTAGTGTAGAAACGCATTTATGGTGCGGTGAGATAGACAATAATCACTTTATTGCAAATTGTCTGCAGAGTGTGCCAGTGAAAGAATTTTGAAAATTGGTAAATGATTGGCAAAGATATGGACAAAAATAAAGTGGCATGTTTTTTTATGGCCCACGGACATCATAAATCTCACATTAACGTAGCAACAAAGTGCAAATTAAATCAGTGATAAACATATGCAAAGCAGACAAACCTGTGTTGTGAAAAATTCACTTTCAGTGGAAACAACACTTGATGGAGTCAGTGTAGCACGTCGGCTTAGTGGCGAGGCCGCCAGCAAGATATCTAACAGACATGTTAACCAATAGCACAGTTTTACTACACGTCATGTAATTCAGCTATAGCCATTAAAATCAGTTGTTTTTTTTTCTGTGGGCAACAATATAAAAAACAAAATGGAAAGAAGTGGCACAAAGTCATGTTTTACATACTTGCAGAAAAAAAACTATATGAACAGATTTTACCATTTAGAATCTTATGCAGTGCAAAGAAGTACTAGATCAAACATCATATTCAACTAGAAATTTGGGGCAAAGCCCAACGTGAGTCCGTCCGGCGCCCTAGGTCCGATTGGGGGAATTAGAAGGCGGGTAAAATTTCCCCGGCATCAAAGTCACGTGGCCTAAACTCAAATGCATTGGCATACGCCGAACGCGCATTGTCGACTTAGGGTAGGTCAACATGAGCGCTTATAACTTTGTTCGTAGCGGACGGAATTTCATAAATTTTTTTTTGTTCAACGCCGAAAGGATCCTTCTCGTCAATGCCGTTTAGATTCTGTCGCTAACTTCATCGGTTTCAGAGATATTCGCGGTCAAACTCGAAAGTTGTCGTAAAACGTACTAAATTTTGGACGTTTTTTGCCCTCCCAAATTTTAAGGGGGGCGGTGCCCCCAAATTTCGTACTTGCGTTAACACCCCAACCT
>Ga0209454_1001841_pt1 | contig 13829 bp, 13 predicted proteins | sample WorMetHERISLAND1_2_FD_187400 | JGI IMG/M metagenome (GOLD analysis project Ga0209454, IMG submission 187400) | Marine gutless worms symbiont microbial communities from Max Planck institute for Marine Microbiology, Germany - Olavius geniculatus... | ecosystem: Host-associated > Annelida >...
CGACGATTTCCTCAGACGAGGTTTATAAACCTCGGAAGGCCCAGTCACGTCGGTCAACATTTTGGACAAGGAAATTGGTGCGTGTAGCCACGACGTTACACGTTTAAACTGAAACATTTGCGCAACATCTTCTTTTGTGTCTAATAGGGTGTTTACACGATCCAGCAAACGTCCAGTAAACTTCCAGCAAATGTATTCAAAATACACGTGCTAATAATGGACGTTTGCTGGATGGTGTAAACACCCCATAAGTTACCTGCGGACGTAAAAAATTCTGAACACTATGCTCAACAGTCTACACACCTTTTGTGTCAAGGCATAATGGCAACAAGTACATGTATTAGAAGTCAGAGAAATAAAAATGTAAGCAGAAGAATAGGCGATGGGAGAGGAGAAATTTTTCGTTCAAGCAATTAACTGTTAAAATAAAATAATGTAATAGTTAAATAGTAAATAGTCTGAATACGTTTAAAAAATAAAAATTATATGTGTTTTTAAAACTTTTTTTCATTTTTATAACTTTCTATATTCTACAGGCGGGTCCTATAAACGTCTCAAGACGGGGTAATTTACCTCCTACTCTCCATTTCGACGGGACTGGGTGCGTTAATTTACGCGTTAATTAATGCATTAAAAAAATTAACGCACTGCGTTAATGCATTAAAAAAATTAATGCCTTGACAGCTCTAGAAATAACTGTTAAACGGAAGGCAAACCCTCACTATAGGCTTATATGAAACTGCTGTGTTGTAAACTTCATATTTTGAGCAATGTAATTTAAATGCTAATAAAACTGACACTGTCGTGTTATTTTTTAAAACTGATAAGCCATTTATCTTAGCTTAATTTGCGATTATTGTGTTTAAAATTTCAGACAAAACTGTTAACTCTTTACTGAATTACAACTATTTGTTTCATGTTTCACTTTTAGTTGGGACACAGTGCATGTAGAAATGAGTTAGTTGCAACAAACCTTTTCCCTGTCCACTGCGATCCAGCAACATCATGCCTCCGTCTGTCCCGATCAACAGATTGACCCCTACAGACAACAATACATCAACCTCAACGTCATCTTATCACACATACTCTCCACTTCTCTGTTTACTCAGCCTATACCTTATGAACAGAAGGTTAAACGTTGTTCATAGCCCTTAACTGTAACCAATCACAGCTATAGAGCATCACCTGCCATGTGGGATCACACATGAGAGTCAATTGGTGGCGTAGCATAGTGGTTAGAATGTCAGTTCTGGCCGGCAAACTTTCCCTATCCTGCGCTAGACTGAAGGATGGCTCTTTGACCACTTTGTGGGTAAAGCATCCACTATCAGTCAACCAACAAGGCCAACTCAGCCTGCCATCCCTCTGGGGTCGGTTAAATGAGTAGTAACACATTATATGGGTTACGGAAGGTGGGGACCTTTGTACAGCTGACTGGGGTTGCCTGGCCGGCCGATGCGCTAGCCTGTGTCTGCAGGCTGCATGCGGTGGCTGGCCGGCCGACGGCTGGCGGCTCTGGTTAGTGACGAAAAGCGCATTCAAGGTGTGTATACGCGATGATGCGCTATACAAGTTACAACCTTTACCTTTTACCTTTTTATCACACAGGTATTTGGTACTCAATTTACTGACCCTAGCGAGATAGAAGGCTCAGCTGACCGTGGTGGTTGGTTATATACTGAGATGGTTTACATGTCTGCAACAAGTAGTAACCACCTAATAGCGACCCAACTGAGAGTCAAACCCATCACCTCTTTTGACCGTAAGTCCAACGATATAAACGTCATGCCACCAAGCCACCATGCATGGAATAGCACATCTCAATCACTAACAAACAGTATGTCTATGAGAAAACCAAAAAATAAAAAAAAATACGAAAAAAGTCATAACAGTAGAAACAAACAGAACATACCCCACAAAGAAGCACAGAGAACATCAGAACTGAAACGCTTTTTGTATTTGCGTATCTCTGGCGCATCACTGTCGACAACCACAGGTGCCGGTGCCACGTTCACATTCACGCGAGAACTACGACGAACCAGCGTCGACGCGTCCGATTGGCTGTCATCAGTCCGGCTCATGGACCGTGCTACCTGATTGGACGAGAAGCCAAACATGAGGAAAGACCGCAGCGAGCCTCGCGGCTGAGACTGCGGTGGTGGCGTCTCCATCTTGTTGACTGCTTTGCAATACTACAATATTAACACAATACAAACAATCAGTCATTTCCAGTGCACCATTTACGAGAAACATCTAGCAGCAATTACAACAGCGCCAGCATTAATATGCTCTATAAAACAGTTTGGTTGTTCAGTGAATGCAGTGTCTGCTTCATCCTTTAGGGGAACTTCATTCTGTACTCCTCTGCCCTCCCCCGAGCCAACCCCTCTAACCCTAGCTTCCCCATGTATGACCACAGCATTGATGAAAGCAAGGTGACGTCCAGCTACTTAGAAAGTGGTGAGAGATAAAGCTAAACATTGCACCTCATCTGAGACAGTTTTGTCAGTGGTCTGATTAGCTCGTGGTGGTATCTGAGGTGGTAGGAGGTCAGGGAGAGCACCGTGTTGTTGTCGTTCTGTGGCTAGGCTAGTACTCAGTTCATCATGTGCTGAGCTAGATGATGGCAACATGGCACCAGCTGATACGGAGCTTGATGCTGCTCCAGACACTGCAACCGAGCCTCGGTCTCGATCATCTCGGCTTGGCTCAGACTTCTACATGGACAACAACACAACAAATGCAATCAAGTTTACACTGCCTTCTCTTCTCCTTCATTGAAACAAATGCCAACTTCAGTATGTTAAAGGCGCCGGCATGGTGGAGTTATAGGTAAGCAAAAAGGTGAGTGTCCTTATAACTGGCACCATCAAACAAAAAAGTCACAATTCATTCATTCATTTATTTCAAGAACACAAGCAGTACACAAATACAGAGACCTAGTGAATCACGGTCTTCATTCATAAAATCTATTTTATTTATTTAACCACACCAGGTAACGAGTCTATATCTACACTGCTAACAATGTAGTATCAACAATACTAACCTTCTCACAGTACGTCAAATCCGCCCATGCTTTGCAGTGTGACAGTATAATCCAATAATCAGTCTTATTGAAAAATGAAGCAAACTTTCAGCAAAGTCCTTAGCACAGCCAAGAAATAATCAAACAAAAATGATGCTATGTACGTTCTGTTGCATGCAATACCTACAAATGGCTCAAGCCCTCAGAACTCATTTTTCAGCACTTACCACCCGAGCACCTAAATATCTACAGTGGCTACACGCTTGGCACTTTGAAACTGTAATCATTCATGTTACTTACTTATTTGACAGTTTTCAAAATAACATAAAAATCAACAAACAAAGCTAGTTTGCCAGAAGATAACAAGAAACATTACAGACACAGAAGGCTCTGTATGAGATGTGACAATGACTGATTACCTGGCGTACAAGTTGCTGACTCGTGTCGTTGTGCCTATCATCCTTCATCGCCGCTGAATATGGCGGTGCAGCAGCAGCAGCAGCCCAAGGAGGCTCGACACCCGGCGCCACATCTAACAAACAATACAACAGCATAACTCAACTTCTCTCAATTCACTACTTATCTGGACTATCTGCTACGTGCTCCGTTTTTCACAACAGCAGCTAACGAGCACATAATTTAAGGCCATTTAACAACACAGATTAACACATGAGATTTAACCACGAAACAATGACGCAAGCACAAAAAGTTATGACCAATGACCATTCGAAGGGCCAACAACTACACCGTCTCACAAAGAACATTATGAGATACAACTCCTAAATTCCAGGTGCCCAATTTACCACATCCAAGTACTAACATGGCACATGCTGTAATAGCTGTGTAACCAAAAAGCAAACTAAATGCTAACATATGCATTGTATGCTATAAGCTAACACTGTACATTTGTTGCAAATTTACTATCACCTCAAATAAGTCGATCCATCATGTGATCTGTACGCATTTAGTTATAGTATGAAACCAATGAAACCTACCATCATGAATAATCACAGAGTCGACAGTTTCTGTTGTTGAACGGCTGTACGCACTAGAAGATCTGCAAAATAAACGATTATGCCAGTATGAAAAGAATCATGACCATTCGAACTGCCATCAACCAACCACACTGATAATGAACTACAGATCTGATGACAAAAAGCACACCCAATTTCAGTCTGTATTTTTGCCAAACTTACTACAGCCAATACCAGTTAAAATATAAACTTTTGTTTTCAGTTTCAGGTGGGTTAGGCTAAGTCACCGAAAAGTGGAAATTGTCAAACAAAAAAAGTACATCCTGTCACATGTTAGCACTTAGTGTACTGAACTTGTGATCAAGTGGCCATAAGCTCAACTCCCAGCCAACTCGCTATTTTATTTATTTAACATGAAAATCGTACAAACCTTGTCAGTACACAAAAGACACAACTCTGGGCAAGCTGCCACACCCATGTGCCTCTGTCACAAAGCAGTATAATTTGGTATCAGCCAAGAGATGGTGACACTCTGCAACTGAAATGGTAAACCAACCACATGTTTGGCCTGCACTGACCATGAGTCACACATAGTGAGTGGTCTATCAATTAGGAGATGAGCACTCTGCCTATGCTCCATATGGGGCAAATCCAACTTTACCTTCAAACATCTTTTTCAACTGAACCACCAAAAGCAACTATAAGCAAAGAAATGAGGAAGCATCACAGCAAAAGTACACACAAAAGCTGAAAGATACGACATACAAAGACTGTGACATATGATGACATACAAAGGCTGCGGTGGCTCGGAGACGAGCAGAGATCCATCTGCTGCAGTCGGCAGCTGGTCCTCAGAGTCAGAGTCCGACTCGGCTAACGGTGGCTGGTTCTGAGTAGCAGCTGTGACAGCAGCAGCAGCAGCAGCTGACTGGCTGTTAGCAGCCGCTGGCACCTCCCCTCCTAGACGCACAAGCTGAGCTGCCAGCGCATCCAGCTCCTAACAATCACACAACAACAATCACCAACATCAACTCGGCCTTCCATCCCTCCGGGCTCAGCTAAATCAAGAACCAGCCTGCCTGGCTCTGGTGAAAGCACAGCGCATTTACCCATGTCAGATCATGTGGATCAAACATAGCAGGCGACGCCTGTAGCTTTGAGATGAGGTTTTTCAGCTCTAATCTGTAATCTTTAACAGAACCCATCGAACTCACACATGCATCGCAGCAGTTTCCAATAAAAAAACCAAATTAACATAAAAGACATACACCACCAGCTGAGTTATTGTTCCACTAAAGAAGTAAAGAGAAAAAAAACTTGAAAAACCATTAGAATGATGTTAAATACAGTAAACATTATTATTTTCTTTTCAGATACAATACTGATAAGAGACTATTAGAGAACAGATAATGCTACAAGATGATGCATGATCTAAGAAGAAGTACTCAAAAAGAAACAAAAAAAACAAAATCGTCTTAGCAATGAAGGAAAACAATAATAATTAAACAGTCAAAAATTAATGTTAAACTGCAAACTACCAACCTCTGGCTGGTGTATTTTGTCGTCATTTCTGTGCACTGGTCTCTGATGTGCCAGCAGATCTTCACGATTTACGTTTGATTTGTCTGAAAATTACATGCCACATGTGTCACTTAAAACTGTAGTTATTAGCTTTTGGACATACGGATCATTAGAAATCCGAATAACTAAAAAGACTGCTAACTGCCCCATTTCCAATTTCGGCTGAAACAAAAACACGATCACAAGATACAAGCCATATTACGTTAGCCATCTGGCAGCAATAATCTTGACACATGTTAGACTGCCGGAGCTCGTACTACTAAAGTACTGCTGCTGCTATTAGTGCTACCTGACGGTGGCGGTGGATGTGAAGGGGCAGCAGCTGCAATGGCAGGTCGGTATTCATGCCACGGCTTGTCAGCATGACGTACAGGCACCGGTCGGCCGAACTCATCTCTCGGCTGACTAACGTAGTCACGTTGTGGCTGTCGGTCGGCATGTCTATGCTGTCCTGCAACCTCGCCCACCCAACTGCAACATGAAAACATCATGACACAACTTATCTTTAAACAGTGCACTCACTGAGCAGCACGCAAAAAAGTCAGCACAAGACTTAAACGACCATTCATTTGGTCAAGCATGATTGCACCTGTGAGTTACTGACACACGGAAAAGACAGTATAGTAGACAAAGGCAGTACGAGTGCCAGCAAAAAATGAAAAAAAATACATACATAATTCTATCATTAAACAACAAACAAATAACTACACACCGGCTGTCATTGTCAGTGCGTGGTGGGGACGGCCTGACCGGTTGTCCGTTGTGATTGGCTGGCTGCTGGACAGAACGTCGGTGATTGGCCACGGGTTCATGGTGTTGATGCTGATGACCAATCACAGGGACATGATCGGGGTGTCGCTGAAAGCCGTCCGAGCCCGAGCCAGGCTGGCGCACATCACCACGGTGTCGTACTGGCCGGTCGTCACGCCCGTGTGCCTGACGATCATCAGCATGTCGCCGGTCGTCATGCGGCCTCAGCGCGTGATCTTCCGTCTGTCTTGGCCGGTTGCCGCGAGGTCCACCGTGGCTGTAGTCTTGTCTCACTAACTCGTTCGCTGGTGGCGCCACTCGTCGTGATGATAGCGGGTTGGGCGTGCGACGTCCTTCGCCCTCTTGAATCTGCTGGAAGTTACGCCGTAGCGTTGACTCACCGGGAATCTGAATCACGGAGCTACATGGCACAACCAAACACACACAACCAATAACATTAATTCAAACGAGAGCCAATAGCAAACGTTTATTCACACACTTACTGCATTGTATTAGAGCCTTAAACTCTCCGGATTTTACACAAAGCTCTGAAGCCTATCTGGCATGCCAGTAAATAGTTACTGCACGACTTTACTACTTTTAGTAACTCTGTATTTCATAAGTGCATGGTTTTCATCACTCATCATATCCCAAATATTACATTTCTACACTTTTGTCACAAATATAGATTTTAAAAATATCAGAATATGCTATAAAACTAAAAATGTAGTTGCCGATCATTGATAATTATGTGTAACCTTGGTTCGCCATCTCCAATTTGATCGTCATCATCGCTACCAGCTCCAAATTCGTAATCAGTTTCATGATCGTCGGCTGCAATAAAAAACATCTTCAACTCTGGAGTTAGATAAGCTAACAACACCTCTACAATTAAGTCACTCACAGAATCACCCTTACCTGCCAATTTCATGTCGCCAAACTTGCCATAAAACCATCTTTGCACCACTGACTGGGTATCACATAGAACATCTAGTCCAATACTACTACTATTTCTGTTATTACTATAATAATTATTATTACTATTTTTTGAATAATACTGCGACCAGTAGTTTTCAGTCAGTTTATTGCATCGAATTTCACAATACAGAATTCAGAATACTCCTATAAACCTTATAAGGCTAACCAAATAAACACGAAAAACTGATGTAAACCCAGTATTACACCTATTCATCACATGGACAGTTTTCACTTTTTTACCATCACACATGAAAATAAAGTCAAGCAAATAAAAACTAGCACTCGTAACATTCTGGTTGAAGTTAGTTGTCGATTCGACTGCTGATAGTTGTCATTTCAAAAGCCTAACAACAGTAACTCTAGAAAAGCAGACCACTTCAACAAAACTATGTTACTTCCGATCATCGCCTTCCCTTGTACTGGCAGCAGAGCATATACAACATCAGTAAAGACATAAATGATCAGTGACAACGCACTTCGTCGGCTGCGTCGGTGTCGATCAATGTGCTCCTTGAGCTGGATGCGAACTTGTCGCTCGGTCGGCTGATCTTTAATGAACGGATGTTTCAGCAATTGCTCTGTGCTCGGCCGCATCGTGTAGTCCTTGATCAGGCACACTTCAATGAAGTTATGAAACTTCTTCGGCCTTCCACGCCGCAACAAAACAACCACGTATTCACTTCAGCGCTGACTGCATGTGCATATAAAACATTGTATGTACCATGACCACTATAAAATACACTAGTAATTTCCAAGTACAGATCTACAACTACATGAAGGATTTTGTCCACTGACTAATGTCTTAGCTCTTAGGGTTCTGTAAACCGCTGTAGTATGATATTAGTACACTGACAAGATCACTCACATATTAGACAAATTCTTCTGCATACACTCATTACTACAGTGAATGGCCAAAAGTGAGTAAACAAGCAGCAAAAATTCGTCTGCATTACCACAGCGTTGTCAGCAACATCTGAGCACCCACTTCCGATATTTGATCATTTTGACTATTTACGGATTTCATTAAGTACCGGTAGCTACATTACCTGTAAGCAAAAGTAAGCAAAAAACAGAAAGGGATTGTGTTTAAATAATTGTCTCTAGTTAATCAACAAAGGTTTTGCTCGTACCAATATTGACAAATACGTAGGAAAACATCGCTCGTATATTTCAGGTTTTTAAAACATATAATAATAATAATAATAAAGCGGATTTATACACGGTGCCTAAAAGCAGAAGTCACTAGCTGGAATACTGTAGAAAATTGCCCACAAAGTGTGGCTGACAAAATGCATAAGTAAAAATGTGCCTCCAAAAAGCGTTGGCAGAAGCATTTAAGCAAAAATTTCAAATTGTTGACCATATTGATTATTTTTGGATTGCATTAAGCAGCTACGTTACATGACCATGCACTGACATCAAAATGACGTCATTGTGTGCGTAACTGTATTTAAACTGGGTAAATAATTGCAAACGGGTAAGGAAAGAATGAATAAAAAATGCCTGTGTTAAAATAATTGGTTAAAGTTACTGAGCAAAAATTTTACTCATGTTGATATGGTCAAATACATAGGAGAAAGTCATGCATATATATCAAGTTTTTGAATAAATATTCTAACGAAAATACCACAAAAAATCAGCCATGATGTGTGGCTGCCAGGATGTATCGGTAAAATGATTTTTTTTTCGCAAATACCCTCTGTTCTTTTTGGATGCATAACTTACAATAATGTAGAAATACTGATTTCAGCCCATAGTAATGATGATGCTAAGAAACCCAAAAATATTTTAGATGATAATTTATAGCCAGTTGTTATTAATTATGCCATAAAAAAGCCTTTCATATTACATGAAAGTTAGCTCCAGCACACCACTAAAAATTCACAAAAAATCTGGAAAATGAAAAAATGGATATTTAGTGTGACATGGCCTGTGCAGAGTTAAGACATAAGTGTAACAGAAAATATATGGCGGATAATTAAACTGAGGCTCCAGAATAAACTGACCAACATCGAAATGCAAGAAGATTTAACTGGAGCAGTCATCGGAATTTGGGTGCCATTGCCTTTCGCTTATATTCACAGCTTATACGTTTCCTTGTTGAACAACTGCAATTGTTCATTACAGCCAAAAATTATCCGACCAATTACAGATCTTTACAGATTATTTTCTTTAGTATTTTTCTCACAAACATGCGTTTAATCTTGTCAGCCACTTGCTGGTAATTACGTAGTGGTGCCATCTTGGTCACTCACTTATGGCCACTCACTGTATGTGCTTCATCAGCATACAGACAATTACTAAACTATCCCCACCACCCACCAAAACATCAGCAAAGCATTAGGCTAACATGCTCACTTTCCTCCCGTAACAAAACGTGTATACATCAACAAATGCAGATGTCGCTCACCATTTCTTAGACTTGAGTCGAGGAGGTTGATTGCGAGGGATGAGAAACAGTGCCCTCATTGGATGCATATCACACAGTGCTACAGTACACACATGCTATTATACTCAGTCACTCACACATTAGAATACTAACAACACAACATAATAATGATAGAGCCAAAACTTTTATGGCTATCATAATAAGCAATGGCATAATCAGTGTCAAATCAAAATAACTGACAGTTCAAATACGAACATCAGTAGACACAGAAAATGATAAAAAAAACAGCAAAAAGCAATGAAAATAAATATTTCTTCACAAAATTACAATCATCAAAAGTACTAATGATACACAATTACTGCAAAACATCATGAAACACATACGTGGTTTGCCTTCTGCCATTTCAATTGCAGTTATTCCGAGTGACCACAGATCACTCTGAAATACATGCCAATAATTCAGGCTATTCAGAATCTGATGCATATAGCACCCTAGACTAATACAAATGATCAAAAAAATGAAATAGAAAAACTCACATTACTGGGGAAAGGATGTTGTTTTTGTTGATAAACCACTATACTATCCCAGAGTTATTCACAACTAACTCCTTTTTGCAAGAAAACTTACAGGTTAGATGCATTTGCTGATGCCAAGCTAACAGCACCAGAGCAATGAAGGCAAATCAATCAATCAATCAATACGTGAATTTACTGGGCACCTCTCAAACAAAGTTCTCAGAGGCACCTGTTACGAGTAAGCAAAATCGTATAACCAAGTCTTGAGGTTTTGTTTAAAACACTGTCTGCCAATGTCTCTGCTTTTCAGTTCCGATGATAAATCGTTCCACACGGTTGGTGCCGCTGAGAAAAAGCTGTGCTGGCCGAACCGAGTTGTACGTGAGCCTGAAACGACCACGTTGCCTTGGTCCGACCCGAGCTGCAACAGTGTGGACTGGTGTCATAACGCCATCGAAGTAGCCAGGACCCTGACCGTGAACGCAGTCAAACGTCGTCAGCGCAATTTTGAACACTATGCGCTGAGACACTGACAACCAATGTAACGTGTCATGCAGCGTCGCACTGATGTGCTGATTTCGGCGAACATCAGTGATCAGTCGAACGGCAGCGTGTAGTACTAAATGATCACTATACTTCAATAATGCAGCACAAGACTATATCTGATATGCTAAGTCAGTAACTTTGTTATCCGACAGGCAGACTGCTTAGGCCATACCAAACAATTTGCACATAAGGGCATAAAATATGCCAAACAAGTTAAGCAATATCAATGCATGACAATGGGGATGGAGAAACTAAAGACAAAAAATGTGCCTCTCATACATTCGCCGCATGTTAGGATTGACTAATTAAAAAGTTCTGGTGCGATGATATTAAAAGCTAAAGCCTGTGCCATAACAATGCTCAAGATAAAAAAAATAACAAAGCCTGAAAATCAAAAGGAAACTAGTTGATGTGGAAAAGGGCTAAATAGATGATACAACAAGCATATATGTATATCACACAGAAAACAGTAACGAAGCATTCAGTATCCAAATAGATATTATTTTCAAAAAACATGACATAAAACAGCACGTCAAACAGCAAATTCATTCTGCTGCCACTGCCAGTGTAAAAAGCCAAACAAGTCATTGCCGTTATTATTACCGTTATCATTATTATACTTACCCGATTATCATACGTTGCATCGGGGTCCTCATCACAGGCTATCACTTCAGGAGCCATCCTGTGGCAGCAAACAACAAAACTTCACATTCATTCATAAGTCAAATGCTGGTTTTTCTTAACAGCTACATTCATAAATCCAGCGTTGTCAATGTACTGCAATTTTTATCAGCTTATTTTCCACAACATTTACATACGTTCATCCAGAAATCACCATCAAATCACCAGCAGAAACTAAATATGGATCACCCATTGCAAAAGCTTTAACTAGCAGAAAAAGCACCTGGTGTTGTCACCAATTTTAGCAATGTCCAATAAAAATCCATAACAATTTTTCCCAGTTTTTGGCACTAAGAAAAAATCAAAACATAACTTAACCCAATTTTTAAAAATTACTGACCACTGCTAATCTACTAAAGTACTTTACCAAAAATGAAGCGAGAAATGTAAGCAGCTTTTCATCAACAGAAAAACAGCACCGACTATTATTTATTTACTTCAAAGTTGCATCACCATCTGCAAAAACACATAGCTTAACTGTGATAGACAAACTCATACTTACTTACTTGGTTTGCACATATTAAGAGAACATGCACTCATTTTCGCATATATTTTTTCAAAATATTTAAATATTACACTGAAACAATTAGACATATTTGGACACTTAAAACAGACAGGTAAGTAGCACTATGCACATTACAAACAGCTCACCAGTATGGCGTGCCAATGAAAGTGTTCCGTCGGCCAACTGTCTTATCCAGCTGTGCGCTGACTCCAAAATCAACTGCATGCAAACAACGGCATTTATTACTTTAATGTGGCAGAATGATAATGCACAGAGCATCTCATTATTAAAGTCAACAGCTAAAAATGTAATGAGCACAGCCGTAGCAACTTCTCCCCTAACACAAAACTAGAAATACAAAAAGTAATAATTATTAATTTTTAACTATCAACTTTCCAAAATTAAAAAAAAACAAAAAAAAACAAAATAATGCTGATTTTAAAAAGTGACAAAACAAATTTAAGCTGTTGCACACATCATGACATCCCAGGCTTCTGAAAAAAATGAAATCATATACTGTAAGAAAATGCCTATGAAACCTCAGCTTTTCATTTAAAAGATCATTAATTTGTTATCTGCATTATACTTACTGATAATGATTAATTACTGTAGCAGTGACACAGCCTACCCCTGTGTTAATAATAACCATGACATAGAAGAATATCAACTCACCAAGCTTGACTTCGGCATTGTCAGTGAGAAGCACATTTTGACCCTTGATATCACGATGAATGACACGATTACCATGGAGGTGTGCAAGACCACGCAAAATCTCCCGGCAGACATAGGCAATCCACTCCACACTCAGCGAGTTGCTGCGGATCGCTTTTATCAGCTCCGTGATTGACCCCGCACCACAGAACTCCATCACCAACCAGAGCTGGTCATCTTTGCCGTTGATACTCTTGCGAATGAATGCTCCATAGTATGTCGCGATATTCCGATGATGAGAATACTGTGAAGCCAATGCAAAACACACTGGAACTTGTGACAAAGAATATAATCAAATGACTACAAAAAAGACCAAAACAACCTTCTATGCATGAATATGCACTTTCTGATAGTGTATTGGAATAACAGACAGCTTAGTAGATATTAAACAATAGTAGACAGATTCTTCAGAACATTCACACGACACGCACATTGCACATCAAACAACAGTGTTCGACATGATGTACTTCTGTAAAAATTGTGTTTACTTCTTCTACGGTAACAGAGATGTGCTGGTGTTGAAAAACAATCATGCATGCCTGCACTATTTTGGTAGATTTAATACTTAACAGTAACATTTTCCTGTAAACCAGTCTACAAACTACTAATAACTTTCAACTTTGTTTAACCAGCACACTTTCTATAGTTACTCATGACATCTATTGTGGCAGAAGTGTTTTCAAGTCGAATGCCATTCCTATCAGCCTACCAAGTTCCAACATCATCAAATGGTTGAACAGACTTACCTTCTTCAAGACATTAATTTCCAGTTTTATTTCTTCCTCTTCATCCTGCAGCACATCAACAATTAATTACGCAGTGACAACTTCATACAGTAATACAAGAAATTTGAGCTAATGCTCATGAGACGTGCAAAAGCCTATAGCAGTTCCGGCTCAGTAGTTTAGCTAAAAATTTGGGTGTTCACACTAAGTTAATATACAAATACCAAATTCTCCATCTAGATCGCATAACGATAGTTCCGTGGCGCCACCTTGTAAATGATAGAGACTTGTGTCGCAGCCCGAAATCATCAAAAAAAATCCATAAAGCCCTCTATTTTGGTGTTCAAGGTCATTCAAGGTCATCGAATTCGACACGAATTGAGAGCCAGTGTATGACTTCCTATTAGTGATTAATAGTAACCTAGGCCATATCTCGCACCGTTACTGAG
>Ga0209454_1001843_pt1 | contig 13825 bp, 14 predicted proteins | sample WorMetHERISLAND1_2_FD_187400 | JGI IMG/M metagenome (GOLD analysis project Ga0209454, IMG submission 187400) | Marine gutless worms symbiont microbial communities from Max Planck institute for Marine Microbiology, Germany - Olavius geniculatus... | ecosystem: Host-associated > Annelida >...
GGCCCGGCCCGGCCCGGCCTGCGGGCCGCCCGGCCCGTGCACGACTCTAGTGTGTATGACGCCTGTGGAAAATCGAGTTGTCCATTTATTTTTCACGTCAAATAAGCTTGCTGTCCGTATCCGTGTTGCATTTATTGTCGATTTAGTCGTCGGTCGTGTTGGTAACACCTCTGCTAGTGCGTCTAGTAGTGCGTTTAATGCTATGTGTGTATACCACTGTCGCTGTTTGGTTAGTTGTACCTGTACCTGTGTCCCTGGAAGTATGCCTGTAAGTGACCGTGTTTTATCATGCGACTTACGTTACGTGACTGTATTTCTCGTGCCAGGTTGTGTCAGTCTCTAGATGCTAACCAATCAGAGATTGAGTTAGAGGATTAGCGCCATTGTATGTGGGACGTTAATTGAAATCGCTGACAGTCATTGGGTAGTCCCAGCATAAACCAGGTCATCGTGAGATGGCAGGCGAGAGTGCGTTGTTTTGAAGCCAGTTGTATGTGAGCTGGTGATCTGAACGCAGATCTGTGGTCATACGCGTTTTGTGGCACACGTTTTGCCAAGGTTGTACAGCCTTTTGTTTGGCTTTGAGTAACGATAGGGTGCTTTGTGGCCCCTAGGCGTAAAAACACTTTTACGTGTTTGGATGGGAGGCCGTTGAGGACCCCCAGAATAGCGATTCGAATAGGAGTGCTCGCATAGACCCTGGAAACGGAGAATAAGGGGTAAAAGGCTCCTGGATGTACAGTTAGACTTGTAACTGTTTGATATAAAGCCTTTTTTGTGGTTTAGTAGATGAGATATTGCTTGTGTTTGTTTCATTGATTGATATCGATTAATCGTGTATTCATTGAGTTATATTGATTTGCATAGCGAATGTGATTATATGGTATCACCTGATGAACAGTACTGTCTGATAACCTGACTGAACTGTTGAATGGCAACTGTGACTGCTTGACGATTGGAACTGTTTAATCGTGTGCTTTATTCTGTTCTGATATTTGCATTGCACGTAATTGTATGCACCGCTGTACATAGCTTGCTTTGTTAAATCGTATATTTGTTTTATTATCAAGTCTTGAGTCTAGTTTTCTGTAACTTTAGGTTTAGGTTAACTGTACAATAAGTTTAACATAGGCCTAGGACTCAAACCTCACTAGGCAGCCTTACAGTGATTTTTTCTGCCGCAATGGTAGCAATCTAAGTTTAATGCTTTGCAGAACTGTCTGTCAGGCTTATGAAAACTTCCGCAAAAAATACAACAAATTAAATTCACATTCATTTAATCACTACTCGGACCTCTGTTATGATGATTTCTGGATGAACGTTGTCGTTCATTGTGTTGACGACCTTCATCGACAATGTTGACTTACAGTACGTCGTTGTGGTGTCGTTGTCGTCGACACAGTAGACGTCGGTGTACGCGTTGATGTCAGACCGTGTGTCGCGTTGCCGTCCTCGATTAAATTGTCGTCTCCCTCAGCTTGTGAAAGTCTTCCGTAGCCTGTTGACGAGTGACAAAAGCGTCTGGGATCGCCCTGTCAACTGTCGTATCGGCTAACGTCGTCGTCATCTTTACGATCGTATCAGCTGTATCAGTTACACGAGCAGCTTTCAGAACATCATCGATCGTCATTGCTTTGGCCAGCATCACGTGCTTTAAGATCTCTAGACGCAGGCCACGCTGAATGTCGTAAAGTTCGATGTCGCCGCTGATTCCCAGCGATTTTGCCAATTTGCGCATCGCGGTGATATAATCGTCCACGCTCTCTGACTGTCCCTGGACACGTTGATGTAACTCGTTGCTTCTACATTAGCGTAAGACCTGTGTGTCCTCGAAGCGCTGTAAGAAGGCGTCCTTCAAGGTTCTCCAACTCGCCTTGATCTCGTCATCCAACCCATCATACCAGTCACTGGCAGCATCCTGTAGTGACAGTGCCATCAAATGTAATTTGTCAGTGGCGTTGTTTCCACGGTACACGGTATACTTCTCAAAACGTCGCAGCCACGCGTCCTCGTGAGTTACACCTCGGAACGGCGGCGGAGCGAAGGTTAAATCGTTCCACCGTTGACGATAATGGTCGTTGTACCGGCCGATCCATTAAATACCGATGACGATGACGATGCGGTTGTTGTCGTAACGTACGTAGTTGTAATTGTAGTTGTAGTTGTCGGCTGTGCTTGTGTGTCAACTCAAACAAGTTTGGCAGGTGGCGGCACGTGCGAACGAGACGTAGCCGTTTGAAACGTTACCGACGGCCGAATCCGTGTGTTGACCGATGGCGTTGTGGTCATCGTTGTAGTAGTTGGAGTAGCCGATGTAGTCGTTCCGGCAAGTTCCGTTGACGTCACCAAGCTGGAAGTTGACGAGCGTCTCGACAAGCGTGTCGGCAGCATAGCTGGGCTCTTGGAAACACTGTCACGACGAGCCAACGGGTTGTTGTACGGTCCACTCATCGTTATGGCTGATCAGGCGAGCAGCGCCATAATGCGAATGAAGTCTACAGCACGGCAGTATCCGATCGACTGACTAACTGGTAAACAGTCAGTCAGCGCACCTTCCATCGCTACAGTACAGCCCGGTCCACAGTGCTCACAGGCAGCAGTCAACATGGGTGGCCACAGTGGACCGGTACGGAATGCAGCGCATTCTGCGAAGCTGTTAATGTCCGATATCATTTTTGTTAATTATCCTGGCGTCCACGAAGGTGCCTGCGGACGTGTTACAACAATAACATTAAAACGTACCCGTGTTGCATCCGCCATTCCGTCCGACAGTAGGCCTATGTTTCAGCAGCGGCGATCAACGACAGCGTTTTGCGACGTAGTTTTATCAGCGTAATTTCGATTCGAGAAGTAAAGATCTTCTATCGCATTCTCCACCACAATGTTGGAAAGGCTGCAAGTTTATTAGAAATAATTACGATAACTTTTCGACACTTTTATTTCATAAAACAATCCGATTATTTCTAACAGAGAGCGACTCAAGCTAGTCCTTGATCTGACCGCTAAGCATCTAAGCCTAGAAGTGACGTCAAGAAGGCGTGAATTTCTAGAGCCTAGCAAAACGTAAACACAGCGGTTTCCTGGCTACAGACTGTAGCCTCAAAAATGTAAACACACTCGCTAGCTTCTCCTTCTAACAAACTCAGAGCCAACAGATCGCCTTTTTAGGAGCCGAGGCAATACCAACGAAGCCTCAGCCTACAACCACTAAATATTTATTTCCTTTTCTAAGCTTAGCTATGACCTTCACCTTAGCAAAGTCCAACCGTAACTTTTTATAAGTAGTCATTTCTCACTCAGCTAAGCAGCTTGCTATGCTGAGCTAGCAGTACCAAGTGACCTTTAAAAAACTTTTCCTATTAGCCAAATACAAATTAACTATTGATTAAATTAGTTTTCCTCCATTATACGACAACTTTCGAGTTTGACTGCTAATATCTCTAGAACGAATAGAGCTATCGACAAGCAGTAAAAAGCGTTATCAAGCACAATTAATACTGCGTTGAATAAAAAAAATTGGTGAACTTTGGTCCACTAACACCAAAGATTACGCGGCTAATGTTTACCCACCCTAAGTCAATAGTTCAATAGTGCGCGTTTTGCGTATGCGAATGCATTTGTGTGCGGGCCACGTGATTTTGCTACAAGGGGAATTTTACCGCTCTAAATTTTTTTTCCGAATCGGACTTAGGGCGCCGGGCGAAATTACGTTGGGCTTTACCCCAAATTTCTAGGTTAGTCCGCCCGGAAACGACAGTTTTCGGGAGGACTTATGTTTTAGTCCAGATGTTTTTTTTGTCAACGCGAGATCTCCGAGATGCGTGGGCCGACCGCCGTGAAATTTTGCAAGATGGTCAGCATTAGGCCTTATTTTATAACGCCTTTCTAAAATATCGGGGGCCTTCTCCAAAAAAAATTCAGGGGCCAAAAACATGCAAAATTTGGCCCGATTTCGGACAACTTTGAAGTTCGGTGGCGAATATTTTCGAAACGGATTAACGTATTCAAAATCGGAGTTTTAATTTATCTACCGCGATTCCTCCCGCGTTCGATACAAGTACGGTAAACTTTGGTTTAGTAACTTTGAAGATTTCGATGTGAACTCGTACCCACCTAAAGCCCATTTTTTGGAAAAACATATTTCGGCTTCTAGGCCCCGAATTTTTACACGCACATAAAAATGACTAAGTCTTACTATTGCACCCCCATCGGGGACGGGGATCCCTTCACAACTTTTTTTTAAAAAAAAGTCAAAAATTGGCTTTAAATGTAGCGTATTAGCCACGAGAACTTTGGAGCCAAAGGGAGTAGCTTCATGAAACTTTGCCACGTGACGTGCTGCTAGATGGGGGTGATAACGCGGGTACAACTTTTATGGGGCATTGCCTCTTCAAAATTTGGGAGGACAAAAAACGTGCAAAATTTAGTACGTTTTACAACAACTTTCGAGTTTGACCGCAAATATCTCTAAACTGGATAGAAATATCGACAAGCGTCAAACGGCGTTATTAAATACAGTTAATTCCACGTTGAATTAAAAAAATTATGTAAACATAAGTCCACCAACACCGGAGATTACGCGGCTAATGTGTACCCACCCAAATCAATTTGTTCGGAAAGCCATATTTCGGCCCATAAAAGGTGCCGCGCCCCCAAATTTTTACAGGCGCTAGAGAATGACCAAGTCTTACTAGCGCCCTTTCTCCAATCGGGGACGGAAACCCCCTTACAACTTTTTTTAAAGAGAAATCAAAAATTGGCTTAAAATGTAGCGTATTAGCCGCGAGAACTTTGGAGCCAAAAGGGGTAGTTTCATGAAACTTTGTTACGTACTGTGCTGTTAGATGGGGGTGATAACGCGTGTACAACTTTTAAAGGGCATCGCCCCCTTAAAATTTGGGAAGGCAAATAACGTCCAAAATTTAATACGTTTTATGACAACTTTCTAGTTTGACTGCAAATATCTTTAAAACGAATAGAGCTATCGACTAACGGTAAAAAGCGTTATCAAGTATTACTAATACTGCGTTGAATGAAAAAATTGGTAAACTTTGCTCCACTAACAAAAGAGATTACGCGGCTAATGTTTACCAACCCTAAGTCAATAGTTTAATAGTGCGCATTTTGCGTATGCAAATGTACTTGTGTGCGGGCCACGTGACTTTGCTATCAGGAAAATTTCACCTTTCTAAATTTCTCCCCAATCGGACTTAGGGCGCCGGGCGGACTCACGTTTGCTTTGCCCCAAATTTTTAGTTAGTCCGCCCGGAAACGATAGTTTTCGAGAAAACTTATGTTTTAGCCCAGGTGTTTTTTTTGTCAACGCGAGATCTCCAAGATGCGTGGGCCGACCTGCGTGAAATTTTGCGCGGTGGTCAGTAGTAGGCCTCGTTTTAAAACGCCGGTCTAAAATTTCGGGGGGCCTTCCCCCCAAATATCTCATGGGTTAAAAACATGCACTATATAGATGATAGTTAATCTCCGTCGTCTCTGTAGATCTGTAGTCCGGCGATGAATGATGTTTAACGAAGAGATCGTCGTAGTTCGAAGAATTGTTATCCGGAAAGTCGATGCGGAGAATCGTTGTCAATGTTGACGGTGAAGTCTCCGGCGGTCGTCGGACTTAGTCTCTTTGACGAGTGGTGATACAGCTTCCCACCTCCACCCACTGTACCACTATCTACCTCTACTCCGGGAGTGACGGATATATCGGTAGTTATTTTGGCGGTCGTAGATGAAATTTATGTATTTTGTTTGGCGGATGTCTCCAGAGGAATCTTGACTATAGTTAGTGCGGTAAATTTGGTGCGGAGGATTTTATTTGCCGCTTACCGGTTTGGAGTTTTTGGTTGCGGAGTTTTTAATTGTTGTAGCTTCTCCGGACGTCTCCGGGCTCGGAGTTGCTGTTGCTGCTCCGGAATTATTCGGCGGAGAAGTGGCAGAGATTTCCCTGTTGAGATACGACGAGATGTGCTCTCTTCGGAGTCTCAGCGAAGACTGGGACTGGAGACGATTTTTCTTTTTTATAGGGTGCACGAACGCAGATTTAAATAGAAATTTGTAGCACATTTTTTGTGGTCGCCCGCACGCACTCGTCGCACGCACCTGCAGATCTAGTAGGGCGCCATTTCCAAAGATATTTTTAATTGAAATAAAAACTTAAAATTATTATTTTTAACCGTAAAAATAAGAGTTTAATGAAGAAAAGAAACCTTAATATAGACTTAGTTAAAGAAAAATAATGACAATTTTAATATTAAAGTGTTAGCTGATGGCAATTAATGGCGGCGTTTTCATATTAACTAATTTCCGACAGTCACTTAACGACGGCCGAATATAAAACATAGAAAAATGTTCATGTGCTACAAAGCACAGTTTTCAACTGCTAAATGTCCGGTCGTAAAGAATATCCCGGCGATATTTCTCCAAAAAATCGGGGAATATTTATTTAAAGGGGTATTTTTTATCTCTTCCGAAAGTGCGGATAATGGGAAAATAAAGATGGCAGCTATCATCTTGGATGAAGCTTGCTGCTAGGCAACCGGGCAGATAGGTGCTGAGTAAAAGCTAACTTAGTTCGAAATGGTCTCAAAGGGGTTTTTCTCCGTACCAGTAGCGGCAATGGGGGTAAGTTACGAAAAATAAAACTTTGGAGATAAAAGCGGGCCGGACAATGCTGCATTTTGAAAAATTTGGCTACATGTGCACTCGTGCCATGAATGCTGTACAGTGAAATGTTAATGTATTCCTACGCAGCAAGAAAGTAGTCCGCACACGTGCCTTTACTTTTGCCTGTGCATGCGTACTACGGAATATTACTGCACCTTAAACTGGAATGTTATGCACAGGCGGGTGGTTGGAATGTGTCAGCCTATTGTAGGTCTATGCACGTCGTGCTTATACTTTTAATTTTTGCTGTTTTCATCATGGCTTGTACAACATTAAGTACATTGTTTGCATTTTTTTGTATATAATAAAAGAAAACGAGCAACGCCATTTGACAAGCTGGATCCGATGGTGTCAGACCTTAGGCTTGCTTATAGTTTCAATAGTGGTTGGCTTGAGACGGATATTATTTAGAAAGGCTAGTCTTGTAAGGGCCAGTCTGGAATTTAACACACGATAATATCCCTCCAAAAGCATTTTGCCGTTTTGACTCATATAGCTCTTACATAGCTTTGTAAACTGCTAAAGTTTTTTTTTTGTTTTGATGTCGGTAAAAGATGATAATGATGAAGTTTTGAAAAATAGGAAAGCAAGGCAAAGGTTTAGCCGGGATGGAAGAGACGTAGTAGACCGCCGCGAAGTGGACGGCACGAAAGAACTACCGTTCTTAGCCGTGTGGACTAATTAAAGGGTAATTTTTGCCGCACATTGTAATTTAAATCTGTATAAAATTTTAACGATCTTGGTAGCAGTATCATCCTCGTACCTGACACTAACGGTTTTGTCATCCCAGCTTGTGCCCTTTCGACAGAACAGCAGGGTGTGACAGACAGACAAACAGATCGCTAAGACAGGGCATCCGCATAGCGAGCTATGTTGGCTTACCGCACAATTGCCAAAAAAGTTAACAATATTGTACGGCGGGCAGCAGCGAGCGTACTGTAATTCTACCAACGCGCTGCCACGCCTTTAACAAAGGCGGCGAGTAGTATTACACATCACTGTCTGACGGTTTTTATTCCTGTACGTTAAAGTGTTGTTAAAGTAACAGAAATAAAATAAATCGAATGAAGAGAGAAAAGAGTAAAAAGGTTTGGGCTAAACTTTTTATTTTAGTTTACTAGAACGCTTGGAACGGTAATTTTCGCGGATCTTATGTTGTGGTGCTACAGTTTTATTAGTCCTCCCAAAAGTGGTAGTTTTCGGAGCGGATTTTCGTTTTATTTATTTTTTTACTCTGTCTGAAAACGATAGTTTTTTGGCAGTCGTATTTTTATTTTATTTTTATTTTTCGTTGCGATATATTTGAGCTCCGTCGATTGATCGCCGCGAAACTTTCACACATGATGGGAAAGGTGTTATGTTTTATAATCCCAGCGCAAAATTTTGGTGGCTTTATCCCCCCAAAAATTAAGGGTTAGTAACCGGCAAATTTCTGCGCACTTTCAAACGAATTCAAAATTTGGCGTCGAATATTTTCGAGTCAAATAAAGATATTCAAAATCAAACAAATACATAATTTACCGCAATTTTTTCGCATTCGGGAAAAAGTCCGGTAAACTTTGGTCTACTAATTACCGATATCTGGAACTTTTTCTGTACATTTACTTTACAATGGGAATTAACAATTTGCTTAAAATTTTGCGTATTTACGCCTATAGCTGTAAAATAAAAAAGTAAGAAAACGAAGCTTTGCCACATGGCGTGCCATAGTATAGTGGACATAATCATTTGTGTACAATTTTTTAAGGTATGCATTACAAAAACTTGGAAAGGCAAAGAAGTCTAAAATTTGTCGCGACTTTGACAACTTTTGAGTTTGACCGCAAAAATTGTAGAAATTAAATGACGTATCGCAAATCGAAAACAAAGTTAGTCGACTGCACTTTTGCAAGTTTCGGCAAAAATTTGGTAAACTTTGATCCACTAACAAAAAAGTTAGAGGCCCGGATGTTAACCCGCCCTAAGTTGACAATGCGCATTTTGCGAAATGATGCTGCATTCAAGTTTGGACGACGAGACTTTGCTACAGGGGGAATTTTATCTTTCTAGATTTTTCCCAATAGGACGTTCGGCACCGGGCAGACTCACTTTGAGTTTTGCCCTATTTTTGTTGTTATTTTTATATAGCCAACGTAGCTGCGAGCTGCGTCGGCAAATTGCCGTTAAATTTTGTGCCGTAATAAAAGTGCATTAAGTTGTATAATGCAGGTCCAAAATTACGAGGGGGTCTTTTGAACAAAATGTTGGAGCCTAAACGTGCAAAGAACTTTGAATATTTTTAAAAGAAAAAAACATTTAAAAATGGACAAATATTTAATTGCAGGAACGTAAGCCATTGAAGGCACTGAATATGAACTACGGACAGGGTCGACCATTGTGGGAACTGAGGTGTAGCTACTGCCGGTTTCTATATCTGTAACTAAATCTAGATTAAAAACTAAAACCGGAAATGCATTAGGACGTTGGCGAAGACAGTACTGGTGATGCATATATGCATGTAAGGAGTGCGGCGAACTAACTTCGGCTGACTGTTACAGATCCGGTGTTAGTTCACCGGAGGGGGATCGGCGACTAATTTTAGCCGACAGTTGCAAATCCGGTTTCCGTTAGACACCTGGGGGGTCGCCGACCAAATTTATCCCACCGCGCCAAATTTTGAGCAAAAAATTTTGATAAAAAATTTTAAGAAGAATTTGCGGACCGCTAATTAGCGATTACATAACAACTAGCGAGCAAAATAGTACCTCGTAAAAATGTGAAGGTAAAAATTTGATCAAAAAATAGCTTCGTCACGTCTGGCAATTTAACAAATAAGTAAATTTTGTGATTAAAAATCGCCCAACAGAAAAAAATAATTTAGTAAAATATTATTAACCACCGATTTTTCACCGTTCTGTTGCAAAGTGAAATTCGTCCCAAATTTAAAAAAAAGAGGAAAGGTAGGGTATGTGAACAGTAAAGACTGTGACGCCATAACATAACTTAACTAATGAATGTCAAAGGTTATTCTCACGTGTCCTGTAATAGTCTCTGCAAACGATCGCGATAACTCAAGGGGCACTAGACCAAAGATCCGAGGTAATGTGTATGCTGCTCATAACAATCATTTTTGTTTGGACAAATGTCATAAACAAAGTAACTAAGCAACACTATACAGCGTCTGTGACTAAGCAAGGTTACTACACAAATGTTACAGAAATACGATGCAAGTTTCAGCAATATACTCAGGAAGTCCACTCGATGACTGCTAAGAATGATAAACAAAGTCCTCGCAAGATAGACAGATGAAAAAAGCAGTTTGATAATGCAATGACGTCAGGTCGATTGTAAGATAAGCTTCATTGGGTACACGAGAATAAATGTGTCTAAATGCGATTATATACGAAAACATGCCAAAATGCGGGAACAACAAACACGTTTCCGAAACACGCAATTTGGGTGGCCGAAACCAGTATCTTAGTCAAACGCAAACGCAATGTCATAAACTACTTAAAAAACTACGCAACGAACTGAAACTAAAAGTGGAAACGTAGTGAGGCTTGATCTTGCCAGTCAAATTTAAATACTGTCAGTAGTTTTGTGCATTAAGACTGAGCTCCAGTCGACGTAGTAGTGTAACATCAACTTTGGATAATAGTAGTCGAATGATAATGTGGAATCTCCAATGTATGTTGACAATACCCATGTTGTTCCGTTTTGCCTATATGCAAACACACAGAGTGACGTGAGAGTGTGTTTTGGTATGGAGGGTCCCACCCCAGGTAATGTTAAGGGGTAGGGAAAAGTGAGTAAAGAATAACAAAGGTACAAAGTGAATAAACAACTCTACTATGTTGACCCCATATCGTAATGCAACTGGTCACGAAAATATCAAACAAAGAAAGTGACCCATAAGTCCCGCATGCAAATAGCATTAATACTATGCTACATCATAAAAATGCAACAATTAAGTTCTTAGCCTAAGATATACAACAGGTAATAAAGTATAAAGTTATACGTTAAACAATCAATGTTATCCTGAATTTGTGTGTAAAAGTGCCAGTGCCTAATTCTATGGACAAAAAGAATACAAAAAAACAAAACTCTGCCACTCAAAGGTTTACTGCATACTTCTTACAAATGCAATACCGGAAAATCAAATAAGAAAAGTTAAAGAGAGTAACGGGCGGGCGTACGTATGGCCCTACCCGTGCGAGTCCTAGTGACAGACGGTACAGTAGAAAAAGAGTCAGCACCTGCATTTCCACAGTAGGGAATGGGAGTAGGCTGCGGCTCGGTTGTCGATGCCGGTTCAGCCTCGGCAGCGCATGGTGACAACTGGTGTACGTGTATGCGTTGTCGTTTGTTAGTAGCATCGCATCTCACTACAGCTGTTATGGGTGTTAAAAAACCATTATCTTAAAAGGTGCCACCCACTGGTTTAACAGCTTCTGGAGCCTTTGGCGAATAAATAGTCGACGCCAGAGTAACTAGACTTCATGGCTTATGTAGCAAGGCACCGGTTTGACTGGCGCGTCGAAATAACGCTTCTGTGTCTTTGCGTACATGTGCACACAGGTTATCACGGTGCTGTTCCGCGAAGAGAACCGTGATAGCCATGGCATCGTCCGATAAAGCTGCAGCGGAGCAAGGTCTCCCGGCCGAGCATGGCTATGTTTGGCGTAATACCAGTGGCCTTATGCCTAGTCGCATGGTATGCGAAGAAAACAGTTGGCAACGTAGAGGGCTAACTCGTGGAATCCCCTTTGCACATAATCCATAGCATCTGTAGGATTGTGCGATTGGCATGCACGGTAAGGCAATCTGAGCGTGGGTGAAAGGGGGTGGTGCGCGATTTATTCATTCCCATCATTGAACACATCTCTTTGAAGAGTGTCGATGCAAAGTTACGATTCTAGTCGTTGTTAATTTGTAGTGGGTAGCCAAAGCGGCTGAAGAGGACGTCGTACACCGCTCGCATGCAGGTATTTGCCTTTTGGTCTGGGAGCGGGTATGCTTTTACCTACTTTTTGAAGTAATCACACACGACCAGGATGTATTTAAAGCCATCAGCCGCGACAGGAAAGCCGGACAGTACGTCAATTTAAAATTAGGTTTATTGGGGCGCCGGATACAATGTTACGTATTTAGTAAAGAAAACGCAAACTGGCCGCCTTCGCTCGTGCACATTGTGCACACTGCCAACACCATTGGTTTACATTTCTGTTAAGGCCTGTTTAGTAGTAGTAAGTCTTGCGATGTACACTCGTTTTTACGACATTTTACGACACCCACATGAGCGGCGAAAGGGCCTGTGTAAGTCATGTCAAAAAGTCTCTTACGCAACTGCGTCGCGACCACATGTTGTAACTCTTCGTCCATCCGTCGTACGAACACGTTGAGTTGTAGCTGTACATTAAGCCTGTCAAACAGGAACATTTTGCTCTCGTGCGGAAAGGCGCGTATTTCCTTTGGCGACGGGTCTGTGTTTTCTGCAAGGACTGTGTAAGCGAGTCCTATGTCTGAGTCCCCAACTTACATTAGAGCTATGTCGTTTGAGGTTAATTCGGGAATTAATCAAACGCAAGGTCTGATAACGGCTGTAGAATCTCCTCGGCCCGTTAACATTCGTCTATCTAAACTGTGGGCATTTTCTTATCGACACAGTTTGCAGCTGTGTCTGGACAGCGCGTCGGCGTTCAAATGTAGCCGTCCAGAACGTTGCTCGATCTGAATGTCGAATTCGGTTATGGTCTTGATCCAGCGGGCCATGATGCCGGTCGGATTCTTATACATTTTGAGCCAAACCAAACTGTGATGGTTCGTTTTAAGAATTACCTTCGCTCCCAACAAATAGTGTCGGAAGTGCTGCAGAAACTTCACCACCGCGAGCATTTTCCGTCTGGTCGCGCAGTAATTTCGCTGAGTGCAATCTAGAACTGCCGAGTAGAACGCTATCGGTTTTTCTACTCCTTCGATTTTTTGGCTGAGGACAGCTCCTACAGCTACGTCGAAAGCAATTGTGTCCAATATGCATGAAAATTCCGGTATTGAGTAAGCCAAAGTAACTGCATCCACGAAAGCCCTCTTTAATTTCTCGAAGATTTCTTGAACTTTCTCTGTCTAGATCAGCTGCTTGGGCTTGCTTTGCATCAAACGTGTAAGTGGTTTTGCGATTTTCGCGAAGTTTTTGATGAAGCGTCTATAGTAACTGACTAGGCCGATGAATGCTCTGAATTTAGTTAAGCAATGCAGGATCTGACAGTTTTCAATTTTGTCCACCCTTTCTGGCTGTGACTCAATCTTGTCCGCGGGCACCAAGTGCCCGAGAAACTTGATAGAATTTTTAAAGAAGACACATTTGGATGGCTTAGCCTTGAGTCCGTGTTCGCGTAACCTCGTGAACACTCGGTCCTGATGGTCGATCAACTCTGCGAGTGTAGCTACAAAAATATTGATGTCATCTAAGTAGCAGATGCATATCACGTAGAGTAGATAATGGAAGATCGTTTCCATCAGGTGACAGAATGTGGACGGTGCATTCGTAAGGACAAAAAGCATCCTCGTCTGCTGGAATAAGCCTTTTCTGGAACAGAACGCGGAGCGTTGTTTTGCTCTCTCCGCCATCCCAATTTGTTAATAATCTGACAACAAGTTTATGATGGCGAAGTACTTAGTTCCGCAAAAAAACTGTCAAGCGCATCCTCTACGTGCGGGACAGGATATATGTCCTTCTTCGTGACAGCATTTAGTCCCCTGTAGTCGATAACGAAAGGAGCCGTCCTTCCGTTTCCGGGCGAACTCCATAGTGAATAGGACAAGTCAATAATGCCTATCTCTAACATCTCGTCGAGCTGCTTGTCTTTTTCTTGTATGGCGGCTAATGGCTATGGAGCTCGGTGGCCGAGTGGTTAGAGTGTTGGACTCAGGTCAACTTCACCAGAGCGAGAGGTCCTGGGTTCGATTCCTGGACGGACTCCTCAAAAATTGCCAGGCCTCAGGACAGTCACGTGGTCACGTGTCCAGCGGGTAGACCAGGAAAAACACGACTGACTAGGCCTTCTACTCCGAGCTCATCCATGGAGCTCGGTGGCCGAGTGGTTAGAGTGTTGGACTCAGGTCAACTTCACCAGAGCGAGAGGTCCTGGGTTCGATTCCTGGACGGACCCCTCAAAAA
>Ga0209454_1001844_pt1 | contig 13822 bp, 9 predicted proteins | sample WorMetHERISLAND1_2_FD_187400 | JGI IMG/M metagenome (GOLD analysis project Ga0209454, IMG submission 187400) | Marine gutless worms symbiont microbial communities from Max Planck institute for Marine Microbiology, Germany - Olavius geniculatus... | ecosystem: Host-associated > Annelida >...
ATGCAATACAAAGCAAAAAAAATAACTTCTTACAAACTTTGTTCCAAAAAAAAGAGTACAGGTACAAAGTGACGTAACTGAACTGACAGTGTTCCTACAGGTCGGGGAAAACTGGAAAAAGTCAGGGAATTTGTGTCGTCAGGGAAAGTTAGGGAAAGGTCAGGGGAAAATATTATTTTTGAATAGTCAGGGAAAAGTCAGGGAAAATGATCTTGGATCATGCCGACTGCAGATATCTGTGATTTTTTGCATCTCCAAATGTTAAAAAGCAGACAAATTTGCAGCTTCCATTGAACGTCCAAAAGCTAAAAGTGTTTCAGCTTCAGGGGGGGGGGCTTTGCCCCCTGACCGCTGGACCACAGCCTCTGTCGTTTGCATATTGCTTTATTAATACTGTTTTGTTACTTTATGATATAATGTACTATTTCTGACATTTGTGCAATAGGGTTATTCTTTTAAGGTCAGGGAATTTGTCATTCCGTGTCTGGAAGTCAGGGAATTTTGCCACAGGAGACCTGTAGGATCCATGACTGAACCAAATTTGCCAGTTCGTTGTTTGCAATTCAGGTCGTTTCTGGCGTTTTGTGGTTCAGTTCACTTCGTCCATTGCTTAAGTTTTTCCGATTTAATAGTTTAATTATGCATGAGTTATTCATCACAAATCGCATTTTCTTCTCAATATTTTCATTGATCTGACTTTTCCCATTCAATTTATGAATGTTTGTAAACCAGGCCTCTGTAGCTGTTTGCATATATTGTGATTGTAATTACTAGGATTTATGTGTGGTCCAACAGCGGCGCCATGGGTTAAGAATGTTGGGGGCAGGATGTTGCATTTTTCCAACAAACACAGAAACAGAAATTTCTGACGTAGGAGATATGAGCACACAAAATTTTCATTTTCCCCAAAATTCGCCCTCAATGGGGGGGTGGTGGTTTCAGCCCCAAGTTTTGTATTTTTGAAAGAAATCTGAAATCTCCAACAAGAATTTTTTGACAGGCTAAAATTTGGTTGTATGGGCCCAACGTCGCTGAGTTGGTTATTTATTAGTGCTGGTAGTGTTGTTGGTTGTTGTTTTGACTGTTTTGTGGTTTTGTCCTTTGTATAATTCTTCTGTTTGAAATGAAGGGCATTCAGCTTGCAAAAATTCCATTCACCCCAAGTTCACTTTGGGGTTCCACCTGAACGTGTAATTAATCACTTTGAAGACTAGTCATTTGGATGAAAATATACAATAGTATTAGTATTATTTGTTTGTTGTTATAGCGTGAAATGTGTGTAATTCAGTAGCACCAGAGAAAGGAATACGACCAGTGATATCTGCATACTATGCTCCTGACATGTTTTTTTTACACGCGATAGCAGCTACTGCTTTCAGTGCGTCTTAGCCATCTCAATTCTGTCCGTCCGTCCATCTGGCACATGGGTGGATCAGTCAAAAAACGGTGCAAGCTAGGATCACCAAATCTTCACCTTCGGCTGCCTGGAAGACTCTAGTTTCAGGAACTGTAAAGCTTTTCCATAAATTCGAAGGGGGTCATCCCTAACGAGGGCGCTAAATGAGAGGGAGGTGGAAAAAATTTGCGATCTCGTAAAAGTCGCAACAAAACAGCTGGAGATAGACTGACAGTTTGCAAACAGGAACTGCTATAGGCTTTCACGCGTCTCTTGAGCATTAGCTCAAATTTCTTGTAAGAACTTAAGGTACTTCAGTTCCCATTCCTGTACAACATTAAGAGCCTTCATTTGTACTGCTGTATCCTACACTTCTGCATTGATAGTGACTTCACAGCATGAAGGATGATTGGAACTAGAGAGCACAGACTTGGCAGTGTAAAGGATGATAATTTAAGATAAGATACAGCCTGTTGGAGATGTCACTCGCTTTGGTACGAATGGAATGGGAATCCATGCGCTAAAGCCCAAACCCAAATTCGTTGTGGATGTAGTGTGAAGCACGCTGAACAACAAGCTGTACAACAGCTTAACATCTTAAGCTTAACAGCTTAACCATAACACACCGAAATCATACCATACAATCTTACCATACAAGTCCACAACACATCTGTATAATGGAGTTGCAGATAACTGACCATCCAGGTTTGCCGGAAAATAACAATGTGTAGTGGGATTTCTCATGTAATACTGCTCGACACCTTATTCTTCATCGTTTGTAATTTGCTGGAGGATGCCATCAAATTAGTTCATACCACCATAGCGCATTAGACGTTTATAACGATAATGCGCTATATAAATTTACATTTTACATTGACATTGAACACTTGTTGCACTGTTATGTTACTGTTTGTACATGTCAAATTATCAATATAATGCATGTAGCTGAGTTGTCTAAAGGTAATTAGAGGTGAATAGAAGGGAAAAAATAGTTATTTAGTGGTAGTTTTGTTTCTTTTTTTTCTGTCAAAACAGGAAGTGTCGCCGTTATCTTCAGAAGACCAAACGCTCGTACATTCAAGAGTCTTTCTTCAACATCAGAACGTCAAACTTAAAACTGCAACCTTGCAGAAAACAACGAATAAAATGAACTATAAAGCTGACAAGCTTGAAAATCTGGAATAAAAAACAGTACTCTGCAAGCAGTGGAATATTTAGAAGAATAATCCCACCACCAATGTATCCTGATAAGAGTGAGGTCTTACGTTCCACTCAACACATAATAGCTCATTGCCAGTGCTATGGACAACATAAAATCAACAGCAAAAAATCAGACTGTTGCAGGGGGTGGGAAGAGGAGACAACTGCCCCCTCTCGGAAAATTGTCAAAAAATCTTCTTGTCTGAAAGCTATCGCCTACGATTCGAACTTCTGTTTTGACATATGGCGCGTTACAAATGCAGACTACTTACTTACTTACTTACTTAAAAGTGCAAAATTTGGGGCTGAAAAGCCCCCATTTTAGGGAAATTTAGGGGCAAAATTGAAATTTTCAGCACCCACTATCTCCTCTGTTGGAATTCTGTTGGACATTTGCAGCAGTCTGTAAGAAAATTGTCTACCCTGCCTACTTTTTAACTGATGACGCCGCTACATTGCAGTGCCACTAATGAGATCATAACACTAGGGGTGCGGCAGAAAAAGTGGACCCCTGAAGTTTTCGCCGTTTTCTCAGCAAACGTTTGGGATTTTAATACGAAATTTTACAGCTTTATTTACTGAGACCTTCTACATCTAACTGTTAAGTAAAATGTGATTCTGTTGAAAAACGATGAAGTTATAGACTTTTTAACATGACTGCCTACCGATTTTTCAGCATTCAAAAATGTTCATGCTAAAAAAGCTATTTAATTTTCAAAAACTGGTCACACGTCACTGCCAATGACGTCACAGTGATGTTTTGATAAACAGCAATTTATATTGTTTATAAATTATCACTAAATTATCGTTCCTTTAAAGTAATCGCCAGCTGCCCACCGGATTCATCTTCCAGCATGACGACGCGTCAGCACACACAGCGCGCAACGCTGCACAGCGCACAGAACTGGCTGTGGGCCAGCTGTCCAGATATCATCACAAAAGACCAATGGCCTCCAAATTCCTTGAATTTATATTGGACTATCACGTATGGGGTGCAATGTTGGAGGCCTACTGCATGCTTAAAACAAAGCTGAAAACGAGCGCCAAACTCAAGGAAGCACTTCAGGTTATCTGAGGCAATCTGCCACAGGGACCGATCGACAAGGCTGTCAAAGATTTTTCAAATAAGGCGACAGGAGGCTGGTGTTGTAGCTTGGAGCTGGTGATAAACACTTCGAACATTTGCAGTGACAATGGAATTCTGGCATTTGATCATTATTTAACTGTGTTGTTTCAAAGATGTTATTAAACTGGCGTCGTAGCCGGAACATTTTTGAATGCTGAAAAATCGATAGGCAGTCACGTTAAAAAGTCTATAACTTCGTCGTTTTTCAACAGAATCAAATTCTACTTGGTAGTTAGATGTAGAAGGTTTTAGTAAATAAATCTGTAATATTTCAAATTAAAATTCTAAACGGTTACTGAGAAAACAGCATAAAACTTTAGAGGTCCACTTTTTTGCCGCACCCTGTAGATTTATGCGAGGATAAACAAAACAACTTAAAGACACATCTTACTACTAAAAATGATACGAGTATGTATGTATGTATGAGTATTTATGGTGAAATAAAAAGCAGAACGAGCAATGAGCGTGCAACGGCAATCTGCCGAGCTAGCGAGTAGGCAGCCACACACAAAACGAAACAGTCTGCACCGAGTCAAATACGCACTGACAAAAGAAACACTGGCAGAGACTGCAGAGTTGAAAAAAATACTGAATACAACTTGACTTTCAAGTTGTGCAAGTAGCAGAATCCATCGCCAAAAAACAAACATGCAACAGAGACAGAGCAAGCTTAACTAACTAGAATGAACGCAAAAAACTTAACTATGGCCTATGGTAACTTGCGTTGAAAAATCTCCAATGGCACATAATGGAAAATGCGGCTGGGCCCCTAAAAACGTGCAATGCAAACTGTGGATAAACTATAACAGCGAGTTACGTAAAAGCACGAAATGGCTCACTTTCCACCCACAAAAAACCAAACAACACAAGTTAACACTAGAGACTAAAACCTATATCCAGCAAATACAGTGTTTATTGTCTTACTTTATTTTTTTATCTGATTTTAAGTGGCATGTACCTTCAATTTCAGGCAGTAACAACACAGCCAAGGGGAACAAATGCCCTCCTTGCTAAATTTCAGCCTGCTGAAAATTTTTCTTCATGTTGCAAAACATTTCTTTCAAAAATGCCAAACTTAGTGCTGAAAATGTCTCATTTCGAGACGATATAGGTGCAAAAATTGAAAATATGAGCATCCATATTTCCTCTGTTGGAAATTTGCAGTTGTCTGTCGAAAAAACGCAACTTTTTGCATCCCATAACTTTTCAAGCCACAACACCACCGGAAAACATGCCCATGTCACTGAAATTGGTGAAATATATAACAACATATGCTGTCCCTGCTGTTTTTTATCGTTAATGTCAAGAGAAATTTGCACCGGTCTGAGCCAACTTAGAGATCATTACGAGACCCCATGGGCTCAAAACACATTTCACCACTGTGCTACGTGGTAGCCATGTTCTTTGTCCTCCAGTAACTGCGGGTCGTAGGTGAATTCAGTGTCGGAATCTTTGGCATCTGAGCCAATGCTGCTGCTGCTGTCGTCGACGTGCTGCACGGCATCGTTCGGCAAACAATTCGATCTGACATTCGACTCCACGCTCAGTGCCTTTCGTGCATGACCTATACAGGGCCAGCACAATGTTAGAATTATAGCATTTTCGCCCCCTGGATGATTCACCCCACGGCTCTTTCACCCCCTAGCTCTTTCCTCTCCTAGCTATTTTGCCCCCTGGCTGATTTGCTTCCTGGCTTGTTTTCAACAGAGCCAGAAGGCAAATCAGCCCAAGAGGCAAAACAGCAAAGGGGCAAAAAAAGCTAGACACCCAACGTTAGTATCATGTTACAATCACAGTTGAGCATAGTAGTGCTGACAGTACTGTTACAATGGTACTGAACACTGAAGCTAAAATTAAATTTGGGAGAAGACAGTTAAAGGCAAAGGTGGTGTAGAGCCCTTAATAGGAAACACATAAAACTCAACACTTAGTATTGACCTTGCAAGGTTTTTGTGTGTAAAATTTTGTTTGCATTAACTATAATGTACTGGCGAACACTGTGCTCCATGTCAACAAAATTCTAGCTAAAATACATATTTCCACAATGACATTACGGTCACATATTGAGCCACTTATTAACAAATCACATGGACTTTAATTGGTAGTAGAGGCAAAGGTAAATATTTCTGTGTTAAAATCACGCAATTAACTTCAACTTATGCCGATTAAAAATGGAATATTCGTGTAAAAAAAACTTAGAACCACAGCATTTTGGCAAAAAAACACGGCAAAACATGGCATGTTGGCAAAATCAAGGCATTTGACATGAATCACGGTTTCGTAATTCCGTGTTTCCGCGATTTTCCACCGACCCTACTACTAACAAATGAAAGATTGACTGGTTGACTGATTGAAGAGAAGACAGGAAGTACTTACGTGAAACAAGCATCAGCGGAGAGTCAGCATCACTGTCGCTGCCCTCATCGTCGCTGCTGTCTGATAACGCGTGTTCAGCGTCAAACGTGAGCCACGGCAGACGACGGCTGGCATCATGCAGCAGGCATGGCCACCGACCGACTGAGCGTTTGTGAATACCAATCTGCACACAAGACGGCTTCACGTTCATCTGCCAGAATGTGATCTCCCCATACAGCTCCAACTCAAACGAGTACTCCACGAACATTGACACAGTCCTGCACACGCATAAATAACACAGAGGCAGGCTGTGCATCGCTCTAAACTTCTGCAGACAAGTAAGCCAACGTAATATGACCGAATGTTTTTGACTGGTAATACAAGAAATCTGAGCTAATGCTCACGAGACGCGCGAGAGCCTATGGCAGTTCCTGTTTGCAGGTAATTTTGGTCTATCTCCAACCATTTTGTCGCAATTCACTCTTTTGCAGCCAAAAATGGGCAAAAAAATTCACTTGAAATCAATATTTTTAGGGTTCAAGGTCATTCAAGGTCATTGATGTTGACATTTGTAATATTTGGCCTTTAGATCGAAATTGGCCTTACAACAGGCATACCTTGGCTTGGTCTTGCCAACATGGCTTTAGCCTTAAAGGGTTGGCCATGGCCACAAAGTTGAGGCCAAAATCTTGACGTACCTCACTGAGGCAATTTTTGCCTGTTTGAACTGACATGTTGATTGTCACATTTACAGAAAGAAATGAAGCCATGATTGAGAAAAGTGTTATGCCAGACAGTTCAGAGTAGTCATGCCATTACTGTCTTCAAACTGAATTAGATGAATTTAGTGAAGTCTATGTAAACTACACTTAATAATAATAATAAACGATTTGATCCACGATTTGATTTGGAATCAAATCACATTTTAAAAACGATTTTTAATGTGATTCTTAACACGTCAAGATGTTTGTGACAAAGTCCGTGAAAAGTCCTCAAAATAACCCTTTCGTGTCGCTCTAATGGAATTTAAAAAGTCTAAGGACTATGTTGCGGACAGAGATCATGAAAGTCGGCAATAAAGTCCACAAACTTTCAAGATTTGTGTCCGTGACAAAGTCCTAGACTTTGTAGCGGACTCTGATGCAAAGTTGGTGTAATGGAATTTGGGCTTTGATCAGACAACCGACCTGAAGTGCACGCATCTGTCAGATGACTTGAACATATCCAAAGTTTCACGGGCGTCTTTTACGTCGACTGTCAGCAGCAGACTGTGCCGTGACTGAGCCCAACTAACACTCGGCCATTTCCTGCATCACCATCATCATAGATGTCAAAATGCTTTAAAACATTTTAAAAAAGTGTTTTTTCCTGTCCTGTTCTGTTTTTTTGTTGTTAAAAGCATACAATACAAAGATGGAAATATGCTGCAGTTCTCAGTAGCGGATTGCGCCGAGCCTTTTCTTCAGTGCGTATCATTCAGTGTTTTCCAGTCTTCACTATGAATAGTATGTCAATGTTTTAATTCTGATACACTGATTCCGATTGTGAAATCAGCACGCTGTTGTAGACTTGCAGTTAAATGTGCTTATGGAAGTTTGGTTTTCAATTTAAAACAAGATAACGTTCATAAGAACATGGTGTCTGTCCAATGCATTTCGATAGTTTACAGCATATGTCCGTAAAATTTAATCAGTGAGCTGTTTATACCAGTAGAAAAATCAAAATGTTTAATTTTAAATTGTACAGCAGCAATGTTATTCTCATCCTTCACTATTACTATGACTAAACAATTAACGTTGTTAGTCACGTGACCATCCGAACTTTCCAATTACGTTTGCCTGTCCATGATAAATGCAGTCAACAAGTAAAGAAAGTGCAAACACATGCACGAAAAATAGAAAGCAAATCCAAATCATTAAATTTCTCATAAACTTATTATAACTCATATTAAATCATTTCCAGGAAGTACTCGACTATCTGGTAACTCAGTTCTTAGTAAAAACTACAAAAATGAAACCGATCCATGCCAATTCTGTACTAAAACAGAGATTTTCTAACAAAATGAAACCCAAAACTATTCCAAACCAAAAACTGCGGTCATTTTTAAAACCGAACTCAGACCAAACCAAATCTTAAAAAAAACATTCTGCACATTAACAGTCCTCACCTTTCACGAATCTCGGTCTGCCCTTGAGTCGGAATCGTAATTGGTCGATTGACAATCTCCTCATGTACATGACTCGGGCTGCAACCAATAGCATAATGTGAAAAAATATATGGTGCACATTACTGCTAAATAAGAAATGTTACAATCTCAGATCGATAGGTACATCATATACACAAGAAACTACATAGTGGGCCCAAAAATGGACTGTTTTAGCACTGGTAAAGTTAGCGATGGTGAGTGGTAAAACGTGTGATATATGAAGAGCTTCAGGATTTCATTTAAAAGTGTATTATTTGCATAGACTGCAGTAAAATATTCTTTGCCCAATTTGCAATGACTGTCACCACCCTTGAAATCATGATATATTTGACAGCAATGCATAAACTTAGCTCAATTTTTATTTGTAACAAAATGAAATAACAACTACATTAGTACACACACATTTGGTTCAACAGTCATTTAGCTCCAATCCACATGTTACTGTCAAATTCAACATACTTTCAGGAGGTGCTGAAGATTCGTTCAAATTAGGCAGGATATTAAAATGCAGTGATATGTAAGTTCTAAGTTCTAAGTGCTACCCATTTTATAAACAAAATTCTACAAGAAATTTGAGCTAATGCTCATGAGACACGCGAAAGCCTATAGCAGTTCCTGTTCACAAACTGTCAGTCTAACTCCAGCCATTTCATCACAGTTCTTTCTTGGAGTGTATGCTGCCGAAGATCACAAAAATCAATAAGAACCCCTTATTTTGGAAGTTCAGGGTCTTTCAAAGTCATCAATGTTGATACGACTAAAAAGTTTTTCAATAGTGTTTGTTGTGATAAGCAGCATGCCCTTGCCAATCTGCAACCGTTTTCACAAAAGACTGGCCAACAATGGTAAATTAATGACTTTTATGGGGGTACCACTCTTTGATGCCATCGTGCGCAGGTTCCCTTGAACCTAGAAAACCGAAACTTAAACCATCAAAATCTACGTTCAATGCTGAAAATTTCATATGCAGCTTCTCCATGTCTATCTCAATTGATTTTGGCGCAATTCGCTCTTGAAATGTGTCTCGCAGCCCGAAATCACCCAAAAATCAATAAAAACGCTTTATTTTGGCATTCAAGATCATCCAAGGTCATTGAATTCGGTAGCAATCGAGAGCCAGTGTACAACTTTCTATTTGTGATTAATAGTAACCTAGACCCTATCTCGCACCGTTTTTGAGATACAGCAATTTATTGGCCAAAAACCGTAAATTTTGCCCACCCCCTCTCATTTAGCACCCTTGTTTGGGAAGACCCCTTCAAATTTATGGAAAAGTTTTACGGTTCCTGAAACTAGAGTCTTCCAGGCAGCCAATGGTGAAGACTTGGTGATCCTAGCTTGCACCGTTTTTGACTGATCCACCCGTGTGACAGACGGCCGGACGAAAGGACAGACGGACAGAATTGCGATGGCTAAAGGCTAAGATGCACTGAAGCTGTACCTGCTTTCGTGTGTAAAAACTTTTGACATATCATGTGCCTTTCTAACACAAACCATTGCTAAACCATCAACACTCAAAAACAGTCCAGTATTTTGGCCCACCCGGTAGAGCTCTCAAACCTCCGCCAAGAATGCTGGCGCCATCTGGCAATCACAACAAAGTGTGACTTATCTCCCTATCTTCTACTGGGAAAGAATCTTACATAATCAAGAAAGAGTCCATGAAAAATCTGTATTACCGTACCATCAAGATCTATTAAATTCCTTATCGGCAAAAAGTAACAGACCCAAAAACGTAACCTTGTGCTGTCCTCAGACAGAGATTATAATTTCTCGCTTAGTGAATTTGTCATCAACCTAACCTTGTAGAGTTATAAACAATAGATACTGTCTTCAGAACTGTTGGGAAGTGAGCCTGATAGACAATAACATCAGACTCTGACTTATATTGTGCTACTACATAGCATATAAAAGAAAGATGATAAACTACAATGTATTTGAAAGCCAAGAAGTCACACTAATAAAAAATAATAATTAATTTCTGCAATCAGACAGAATTTGATATCCACAAGCTACATGTACTAAACACATCAATAACCACAACGTATGAGAATACAGACTTGCTTTCGATGGAGGTCTTTGACGGAAGCAGTTCTGACAGTCTCTGTCGAACTAGCTGAAGTGTACAAATAATATCCTGAGAAATACTGGTCCTCTGCAGCAAACTGCAACCATTACACAACATACTGACTGACTGATCGCTGGCATATTGATTAAGATGTTGGACTTATGATCAACGGGTTATTGGTTCAACACCCAATCCCGTCATTAGCAGTGGATGGATGACTGTCTGGAGATGGGTAAACCACCTCAGTATATTAACAATCACCAAGCCAAACTCAGCCTTCGTACCACTGGAGTAGAAAAACAAGTATGAGGCAGTCTGGCTGGGGTTAAGATTGAGTGTTAATCTGTTAGATGGCAGGTAACACTGTGTGATCCCATATGGCAGGTGATGCTCTGTACAGTCTGTAGCTATAAGATGGATTAGCGGACAACCTTTAATATTTCTAACCTTTTAATCAATCAATCAGTTGCACACTACTGCTGGGTCATTATCAGATTGGTTACAGATTATAATAATAATCTTTAATCGCAATAAGATGCAGCATACAGTAAAAAAATACAATACAATGCAGAAGCTAATTACTGAAAAAACTAAGCTAAAAGACCTGTCCCTTAACAGGTTAAGTACTGAATTATACAAATGGGAAGGACTTTTACTTCTTACGTGACAACCGTCAATAATAACTGGGCTAAATTAGAGACACATACAATGATACAAACTGAACACAATGTTGTAACTGAGATTAAATATAAAAACATATAAAAAATGCCAAGCAATGAAACCAATAAACCAATTTATCAGGTATAGCAAGTAGGCATTACTTCAATAATAAATGAAACACAATAACTAAGGCATAACAAGACACTAATGGAAATGAATTTTATGAACTACAAATAAACAAACTGAAATCAGTTAAAACTGCACAACACAATGCCCAACAAAGGCACTGTCTAATGAGTTTGACAGATCAACCTTTTATTCAATGATTTAATCTGTAATCTAACCCGCTACAAATGACAAAAATGTTATAATCGCAATCAAAACTTTCTAGCTTACCGGTTGACAGTCGACGAAACGTTGGACTCTATCAGAGCTTTTCTCGTGATGTCTGAACTGGAGACGAGCAGCTTTAGCAAGCTCACTGCATCTGACACAACCTAACAGACAACAACAAACAGCCAGGTAAAGGTAAAGGTAAAGGTCGTCAATTGGTATAGCGCATCGTCACAAACACGTCTCTAATGCGCTTTCATTACTAACCAGAGCCGCCTGCCGCACGGCCACCGTGTGCAGCCTGCAGATAGAGGCTGGCGCAGCAACCGGCTAGGCAACCCCAGTCAGCTGTACCAAGGTCCCCACCTTCCATAACCCATGTAAATGAGTTACTACTCATTTTACCATCCCACGGAGGGTAGAAGGCTGAGTCGACCTAGCTGGCAGGCTTCGCACAGAGATGGTTTACCTGCCCGCAGGCAGTCACCCATCGCAGTACTAACCGGGCCCGACATAGAGTAACTTCATTTCAGCCGAAACGCGTTACCGACTACGCCACGCCACCAGCCAGGGTTAGTGTCAGTGAATAAAGATTATACCTGGTCAGATGTTGAGCTGTCCAATAGTTGGCAGATTAACGTTAATCCATTACTTGCAGTGGTCACCTCCACCCTGCAAACATCAAGGACTATTGTACTGCAGTGCAATGCTGAAATAAACAGTGCTATTTAATACCAGTTTCTGCTTAACTGGTCCACTTTTCCCCACATTACTGCAAGTGTGGCCGATCACCAAACAGAATCTAACATAACCCACGGGGTAATTTGTAATTGGGGTAATTTGTAATTAGCCTAATTAGTTACACTATGGATGATTCATATAAGAAGTGCAATATGAGGGTTAAAAGAAATAGCTGATGGGTAAGCCATCTTGGTATGTAACCAGCCACCTAAGCCATTTCTGTCTGGACATCCCTCCGTGGGCGGGCGCAACGAGTACAAGTGAAAGCCAGGATGCAAATTTAACAGGAACACCACGCAACCCACTAGTCCCATATCTGTAGTCTTGCAGTGTAAGCTGGTGTCAGGCTGAGGGTTACAGAAACAAAGATCAGCGCCACCATGAGCTAAACGGCTTGGAAAAAACTGCGTTTACTTACCATCTCAACACTGCCAATGGCTGTCTTCGAGTCCTATATAAAGATCCATCTTTTCTTTTCTCCACTTCTTATGCCAGCTTCTAGGCAATACAGTGCTTGCAACCAAAAAGCAAACAACCCCCCCAAACCTGGGCTTTTTCATTAAAAAACCTGTTTTTTCAAGCCTGAGCAGAGCACTTAGAGGCAAGCAAACTGACCGCTTGTAGTTGCCGACAACAAGCCTCAGTAGAATGGACAGACAGCAGTCAACAAGTTCAGCATCATCAGAAGTCAGGTACTGCAGTGCAGCAAACTGGCAGTACGAGAACCCATCACTGATTCTGCACATTACACAACGACAGGCAAAAATAAAATAATTTTACATACGGTGAAAAAAGACATCATAAGATTTGAATTTACTGATAGATAATAGAACAAATAATAAATTTTAACAAGTCAGAGGCAATGAAGTTTCTCATGTCTGTAATGTGATCGTTAGTAAATACTCAAATAGCATTTTTTTAAAATCCACAGAAATGCATGATTTCTAATATAACGAGTTATTTTATCAGACGTCTTAACAGAAGTGATCACTGAGAGACCCCTGCATGGGCCCAAAAATCACGGACTGACACTGCTCATTAAAAGTTACAAAACTTCTGCAATGAAAATGTATTGTAAATTGGCTTTTGTTGGGCTGAAAGTTGACAGCCCAGCCCAGTCCAGCCCAGCCCATTCTGTTTAATAAACTTTTGAGTCTGGCAAGCCAGCGCAAAGATCTGATCACTAACCCATCACAAGAAGCCTCATAGTTTCTATTTTCATCCTCAGAAGCCATCTGAATCGTGCAGATAATATTCCGCAACACGATGAACACAGCCTGCAACAATCATAACGTCACATGAAAAATAAAAGCAAATATAAATTTGGAGCCAAGCCCAATGTGTGGCCGCCTGGCGCATTAAGTCTCACTGGTGGCGCCATCTAGCAAATGAAAATGTAACAAATAATTGTCATACCAATCGTCCTGCACCCCACAGTCCCATACCCACTGTTGAAATTATAAATGCTTATCCTTCCAAAACCCCTCAACATATCTTGCTAAAATTTGGCCTAAATTTTTTCCACATAACTATCATCCTTCTCCCTTATTTTGGTCTCTAGGTCTGCTGTTCGATTTTAGAGGAAAAGTGGAAAATAAAAGCCAACAAGAAAAGACCAGCTAACGCAAAGAGGAATGCGCAACAGCGGTGCATGTTTGAAAGCCCAGTGAAACAAAATCAGTCGCCAGAAAGTGCCAGACGACCTGCGGCTATCTACAGTGTTGTACTCACTAGAGG
>Ga0209454_1001845_pt1 | contig 13821 bp, 5 predicted proteins | sample WorMetHERISLAND1_2_FD_187400 | JGI IMG/M metagenome (GOLD analysis project Ga0209454, IMG submission 187400) | Marine gutless worms symbiont microbial communities from Max Planck institute for Marine Microbiology, Germany - Olavius geniculatus... | ecosystem: Host-associated > Annelida >...
CCTCCATACTGTCATAATGTAACTAACACTAACCCTAACTCTAACTCTAAATTTAACCCTGTCCTTAATCTTAACCCTAACCCGTACTGCTGCGTGTGGGAATAATTTTTCGGTGCGACGAATTTTCCACTACACCGGGTCTGCTATTGCAGACGATACGGTACGCTGTAATGGACAGTACTGCACAAATTGGCGGTACGCTGCATATTTGCGAGGTTTAAAATGTCGAAAATACTAACTTGCTATGCATCAGAAAAAGAAGAAAAAATTTATTTGACTCAAACAAAAATACAATTACAATTGATAACATAATACAACAATTAATTACTGAGCCAGCTTGCCAGAAAACCATACTGCTCAACTACGCTGGCCATCTAAACACATACAATTTCTGTTTTAATTCTCTAGACTAAACCTACTGGACATAAAAAACTACTACAGATGCGTTTTTCAAGATAAGAATGCGCCAAAAAAACCGTTTTTGGCCGGGGTATGGCCCCGCTCGGGAAGCTTACGATGCTCCCAAACTTTTTAATCGGCTGTAGAATGTGGTATTTCTTCCCTTTTTCCCTTACCCTCAACAACTTTGCCATCTTGATTAACAGCAGTGCCATTTTTTTTCACAATTTCAGCATTGAATACAATTTTCGTTGTCATAACATAACAGAACGATGCTTTCGCCAAACGTCGGTTGTATGCACACGTAAACAAGAAGAATGTTCCACGGCTGGTGTCGACATGAGTGCGACCGTCCGCCTAGCTATGCGAACTCACCCAGTACGTTGTGTTTACTCTCTGGTGTGCAGTGGACGATCTGCCATAAAATCCGCCAACCGTGAGTAAACCTGAAATGTGCGTTATTTTCAGGAAGTTTATGACGTCTAATGGTTTTGATCTTTGGCTTCAATTGAAAAATTGGCAAACCGGTTACGCATGTAATAAGAAACGTTCGCGCCGATTCTGGTTTTTGTATTCTGTTTGGGTTTTCTTGTTCGTATAGCCGTACGGGACAGGTGGACGGACAGACGAGCAAAAGCCGTAATGCGGCTTATTTGGACGGCCGCAATTCCATGTCGGCGCAAAACGCGACTGCACATTTGCTTGAGCTTTAAGAAGATTGCTAAGTGGCACAAACTATTTGTTTGTTCTTTTGTTTTAGATGAGCTTCAACGCGCTGCTAAAAACGAGAAAATTTTCAGACGTATTAAAAAGGTATTAACAAAAGATTGTTAGTTGTTGTTACGCAATAAAACGACTGTCATAGGCTAAATTTAAATGTAGGACTTACGCAGAAACAGCAAAAATGAGTTTGCTGCGCGCGTAGTTGACACAGGAAATAAAGGAGACTGGTCCTGCGAAACTCAATGACTGCCATGGCAAAATACGCATTTTATCTCTACTCCTGACCCGCGGTATAAGTAACGTTGCATACGATATGTCAGGATGATGTAGTGTTTTTATTGTTCTGTCTGGATTCGCCACGAAAAGGACGTATGGCTGTCCTTGGCTAGGGGCTGGCCGTTATCAAATGAAGCGATGTGTATGTGTATTTGTGCAGTTTCGACAATCTGGAGTGGAATTGCGTCACTTCACTTCAACCGGACACCAACGACCACCTGCAGGTAGCCTATTTCTCTCTCGCACACAAACTTCTTTTTTTCTCTTTTCGTGTGTCCCTCTCCCCTTTTCTTTCTCTTTGCCTGTGTGTCTGACATTATCGTTCTTGTTATGCTGCTTACTGCGATGTAAATGGCCTGATGGCCTTTTTGCTGATTAAATAAACGAAATAAATTATTCGACACGTATTTCCATCGTCGTAAATAACCTGGCTTCTTGAAAACAATTTGACTTCAGCGGCGAGCTATTGCATATACGCTGGGTCTACTGTATAGCTGGTTCACAGTCATTTATGCCAGTCTTAGGCTGGACCCTGACGGCATGTGCAAAAGCAACAACAACGCGCAAGCTTGTTTTGAAAATCACACCACATTAGAAAATATAGGCCTAGATGTGACGGAGTCGCTGCCTGTGAGTTCAGACGACTTAAGTGAATGTTGCGCGGAACCAGTCGCAGGCGCTGTCGGCGACAAGGTCGGCCGAGTTGGCGATGAGTGGAGTGTCGTGGGTGTTGAGCTGACACGTCTTGTCCGCAGCACCGTGGTTGTATGAGTCACAGATCGGTGACACCGTGCAGTTTCCCAAACAACGGAGATGACGATCAACTTGGAAACTGCTCGCCAGCTTGTGGATCGTCCTGTATCCAGACTTGCGCTTCCAAATCCAAGCTACAAAACATTCCATCGTGAAGTATATTCACACTAAGCCTATAACTTCACACGCCAGCCCCATAGTAGGGCTGTCTGTGATTTTTTAAATGTAAAAACTATGAAGAGTCATACATTTATTTTACTTGCTAGTTTTACATAAATTTTATAAAAAAAACTTCAACACTTTAACACATTCAGTAACTTGATCCATTTTCTTCCATAATCACTTTCAGAATTTATTAAACTTTCTTTAAAAAATCTAAGAACTTCATCGTGCATCTTAATAACGTTAATACATAGTAATTTCACTTCGTCAAACTGGAAGCATAATAGAAAAAGAAGACAAATTATATAATATTGTAAGGGCCGCAAATGAGGACCGAAGACGCGAAAATCGACACCAAAGTCCAAGGGTGACTATATATAAAATTTTTGAGAAAGGGGAGCTAGGTAATGGATCTACTACTTAGACGCGTTGGTCTTCCAACAGCATTCTTGTCTATCTGATGTTTGTTTGATGGACCATTTGCTCGCATGAAAATCGCATCATTCTCAGAGAGAACATAGCTACCGATGCAAGCGATTCCGACTATTTTTACATTTTTCTGCGTCGCGTGGTCTGTCTCTCTGACGTCTGTCACGTTCGTGCATTCTATTCAAACCGTTCGGTGGATTTTGATGCGTTGTGGGGTCCAATAAAACATTATGTCAGATGGGGTACTTTAGCCATAGAAGAAGGAAGGATTTTGCAAAAATTTGGAGTCCAAAATCCCAGCCAATATGTAAAATTGCAAATTGTCAGTCCTATGCTGCTACCAAGCGAATACAAACGAATAACTTATTTTGCTTTTTGTCCAATTACTTTGGCGCTTGTAAGTTGTTTATCATTAGCAAACTTAAGAGACAGCACTGTACTGACTGCACATGAAGACTTTTAGTTCATAGAAGTGTAGATAGTTGTTGATCGGGTAGTGCAGAATGAGATATATGTGCGACGCCAGGTGACACTTGCACGGCAGATGGACCGTAGCGCCGGTTGTCACGGCGCCAGGATACTGACCACACACGTCGTAGTTCCACAGGGTAGGTGCTGTGCAAGTGGGTGGGATGTTAGTCATGCCGACAATGAAATTGTCAGCGAGTTGTGCTGTTCAACAAAAAATGTGCAGTAAAATCTGGAGAAATCTGCTACACTTTCAGAGACAAATTATTTATAGGGTAATTTTGTTGGCGCACACGACAGATAGGCCTATTATAACCTGATAGACTCACTTACCGTTAGGCCTATAGTCCAGTTTGTTAGTAAGGTTGACACCGGCTACGTGCAGAGGAACGCCGAAGTCGATGCTGAACCACGGATTCGGTTTAAAGTTAGTAACAACGACAATGCATGGCAGTTCACTTTATCGCCGTCATTGTCTCCACTCGACCAGTATGTGCCGTACATGTACGTACCCACCCACCCTTGTATGCTGCTACTCGCGTGCGTTCGTTGGACGATTCAGCGCCACGTTCACTTTCAGCCATCCATTTACTGCGCACAAATCGAGTTCAGCTATGGTATAGGCCTATACTATTAAATGCGTAGACTTATATTTTATCGTGGTCTGCGGTCCAGCTGGCTTTGTTTTTAACTTTTGTTTTTAATTTAGGTAATTATACGGCGAAAATTTCGCGATTTCATCGTTTTCACGCGCAGCATTATATCCGCAGAAGCCAAGCTGTGTTACAAATTCTTGCGATTATTTCGTCGTTAGTAAACATTTGTTTCGTTTCCTATAGGATTAGGCTATTTTTACTAGAAATCTCTCGAACCCTTAAAATACAGTAGTGATGATGGGATATTGCCTTGCCCGCCTAGTTTAATTTGAAACAAACACTGAAAATGCTGAAAAATTATAAAATGATGAATGACGAAGCTTGCAGCTTGTCGACAATTATTGTCATAGCTTGTCGGCACGATGACCTCGATCTGTATTTATAAGACAGATACACGCGTCAGAAGTCAGGTTGCCATCGCTCTAGTGCTTGCCGCGACTGATCAATAAAAATCCACATGTTCTGGCTTAATAGTCAATATGCAATACAAATTTCATTCGGTAAATCAGTGTGTGTGCAGAAAAAAGCAAAGCTAACAAAACGCTCAGCTACCGCTTCTAGAACAGGGTGTTAACTTGGTGCGTTCGTCCGCCAATCACGTACATAAACCAGTTTTGATCTCTACACGCTGGCGACGCCAGTGACTTGTTGTGTCGTGTTATGAAAAACTGAAATGTTTACATTAAATTAGAATAACGAAATGATTACAAAGTGCACTGTTGTCACTGGTAAATTTTGCCGTCAAAGGAAAGAAGGCGTCGGCAAAGCGTCAGCTGCCATCGATTGCTAACTCACTGCAGATACGGCCTGTCCACCACCACCGCCACAACCATCGACATCATCATCATGAGCAGCCACAGCAGCAGCAGCAGCGGGAGAATGGGAAGTCTCGTGGCAACAACAAAACGAACGACGACGTCGAAAACGACGATGAAGAGTCGACAAGGGTCTGACAGCTGCTTTGAGAACGTCGCTGTTTGCCAGCTGTCTAGATGTACAAGAAATTTGAGCTAGTGCTCACTAGACGTGCGAAAACCTAAAGCAGTTTCTGTTCGCAAACTGTCAGTCTATTCCCAGCCATTTCGTCGCAGTTCATTTTTAGAGTGTGCGCTGCAGCCGAAGATCGCAAAATCAATAAAAATTCCTTATTTTGGGAGTTCAGGGTTATTCAGAGTCATCGATTTTGACACGACTGAAAAGCTCGTCACTGGTGCTTGTTGTGATAGCAGTATGTCCATGCCTATCTGCAACCGTTTTTACGAAAGACTGGCCAACAACGGTAAAATAACAACTTTTGCGGGGATACCGCTTTTTGATTCCCTCGTGCGCAGGTATGTTTTATTGAACCTAAAAAATCAAGGCTTAGACCATTGAAATCTACGTTCAATGCTAAAAATTTCATAGGCAGCTTCTTCGTGTCTTTCTCAATTGATTTCGGCGCAATTCACTTTTAAAATCTCTCCCAGCCAAAAATCTCCAAAAATTCATAAAAAACCCTTATTTTGGCGTTCAAGGTCATTCAGGGTGATTGAATTCGGTGGCAATCGACAGCCAGTGTACGACTTCCTATTAGTGATTAATAGTAACCTAGACCCGATTCAGCACCGTTATTGAGATATCGCAAATTTTTCCTACCCTTTCTCATTTAGCGCCCTCCTTCGGGGTGATTCCCTCCGAATTTATGGAAAATCTTTACGGTTCCTAAAAGTAGAGTCTTCCAGGCAGCCGATAGTGAAGACTTGGTGATCCTAGCTTGCACCATTTTTGACTGATCTAGCCGTGTGACGGACGGACGGACGGACAGAATTGCGATGGCTAAGATGCGCTATAGCAGTCTAGCTGCTTTCGCGCGTAAAAACACTTCTTGTTGCTGTCCGTCGGTAAAAAACCTCCGTCTCTAATTTTTTGAACCTCTGATAAAATATCGGTACATAGGCCTAAGCACAAACGTGTTTTTCGCCGTTTACACAACGATGCTGGCGAATACTTCTAAATTTTATATTGCCAGAAACTAGAGTCTCTGGGCTACATTTTTTGTGTCGTTGACAATAGGTCTATCTTAGTGAAGCAAAACTGATTACGTTTATTCTGTTATGTTTCGGTATTTTACTTTACTTTTTATATGATATTTTATGGGCTGATGTACGGAAAGTCATGAAATTAAAAAAAATCTACAATTACATAATATTTTCCCATCCCTGTATTTTCTCACAGACTGCCACTAGAATTTTTTTTAAACTTGAGGCCTATTGATGCCACTTCAGCCAATGCGCGTCCCTTATGGCATTGTGTCAACATCTGCGTAGCTCTTCGAAAAATCATAGCTTGACATTATCATCTAAAACAGCCTGTTCTTTCTTAAACTATAAATTATTATTTCTCTATTTACCTGTGTTATTAAGGCAACCAAGTCTGACTGGCTGATTTATTTATTATGACTGTCATTCTATCACTGGATGGACTCTTAAAATAGCTGCACAGACTTCTGCGTTTGACTAAAAATGCACGACGTCGAAATAAATGACGAATCACATCGTGAAAGTAAACAAAATGCTACCGTTTTAGCACGAACACTTTTGAAAAGGTTTTAGACGTAGTTAGACGTAAAATAAAACGCAAATCATTTGCAAGATATTTGAAGTTTTAATTTTTTTTCTTTGCTGTGTAATCAAGCTCTAATACTCATAGGACCAAGACATAAACCGCGGAACTGCGGGGGCAAGGGGGGAGGCAATTGCCCTCTCACTTTTTTCTCAACGTTGCTTGCCCCCCCATTTTTATGCTTATGCATAAATAAAGTGTTGGTGTTGATGCTTTGCACTACATTTTATCAAAGTTGAAATTTTAAAAATGCCTAGTATTTTAGTCACTTTAAAGTCAGCTATGAGTAACACGAAAAACACCGAAGGTTTAGAGACTTAAGTCTTAATGATCGTAGTCACTTTGGTGACGTACGTCACTCTTGGCAGTCTGTTCCAAGTTTTTGCTGCAGAGACGGGCAACGCTCGGTCGCCTCGCCGATGTAGACTGCTATACCCTGTTTACAGGAGAAGGAAGCATACATGAAGCAAACATGTAGCACACGTAAAGCAAACTTGAAACAAATTTAGAGCACACGTCGTGCATGTGTAGGCCTATATTGAATACGTGTGCGTCATGTGTGCTTCATGTATGCTTCGTCGTATAAGCGGGGTAATAGCCAGTGCCAGTGCCGAGTTCGATGACGAACGCACTAAACGCAGGTGTTGTCGACCAGGAAGTTTGATGATATAACGTCACCCAGGTAGGCCGGTGCCATGGATACACTGGTTTATAGGCTAATCGCTCGGGCGCATGAAGCCAATGCAGACGGTATTGCAACGGTGTTATGCTTCAAAGATGCAGCAAGGAGCAAAATGCGAGAACTAGGCCAATGCAATTATTTAGTTAGGCCCCGCTGCAGTACTAACCTTCAAAGTCATCCAAGATCGGTGATTTTCATCTTACCTGAAAGAGCCCTTGCGATTTCCTAGTGATCAATATCAACCTTGGCTCTATCTCGCATCGTTTAGCCACAATACAACCAGGACCCACAGACGGACGGACGGACGGACAACAGACACATCGTGCCAGATGCCTAGAGCATAGCTGTAGCGCGTCAAAAAGAAGGATTGTGCTTTTGGGAAAAAATTTCAATTTTACAGACCGTATATGGCTAAGTGGTGTTTAAAAATAGGAAGGGATGGTACGATGGCCACATTGGCGAGACAACACAAATGTATGTGGTTTTCTGTGTTTCTAGATTTCAGAAAAAAATAGGCAAATTTGTCGCTTTCATTGAACGTCGAAAAGCTAAAAGTGTTTGAGCTTCAGGAGGGCGATGCCCCTGGACCTCGCTGAGGGCTCCGCCCCCAAACCCCCATTATAGGCTCGCGCTTCGCGCTCGCCATAGTCTGCCCCCACTTTCAAACACCTTCCGCGGTCTATGGCCCTACACTCCGCACTCTGTTCATTGATCGCATGATGGAATGATAGACAGTAGGCCTATGATGTACATGTACCTACAATTTGGAGAAAAGTAAAATAACACAAGAAGTGTAACTGGACATGTTACATGATATCTGCTGAGTAGCGCGTGAGACAATTTGTCGAAAAGGCGAAAAATGTTTTCCCAGAAAATACAGAATTTGGGCTAAAATCCCCCATTTTAATAAATTTCTAGACGAAATTAAACTTCTGAGCACCCATAATCTCTTGTCAGAAAATTACAACTTCTTGGCCCCTATTCTTTTCACCCACGAAGCCACAAGGCAGAACTCTTAACGCCAACGGAATAAGACGTTACGTTTGAAATCGCTTGGTAGCAGCACCTGTTGTTCACATAGTCCTGCATGTTCTCTATAAGCCCTCGATTTTTAGCTGCCGTAAGAATTTTTTTGCAGATTTGCACAGTAGACCTATAATTTTTTGGCATTTACGTGGGATAAAAAATTATAAAATCAATGCATCTGTTTTCTACGAAGTCTATTATATACCCCCATTTTGCCCCTAAAATTTGAAAATTTGCATTATGGCCTATACGGAGACATTAAAAGCGGTATAACTCGGTCTCTGTAAAAGATAGGGCCTACATGCAAGATGATTACATCAAACAGGACGTTTGGGGGTTGGACAATGTAATGATGTCATTTAAATTTGCCCCTTAATTGACCCCTGTTGCCATGGCGACCAACCGTTAGTATTAAAGACATAATTGGCTGTAGCCCTGTGTAAAAAATATATACACTAGCCTTGGACCAAACGGGGGTTTTCGGAGTCGTACAAAACAATAGGCTACAATTAAATGTTTTAAATTTTCTTTTTGCCAAAAATTAGCAAAATCGGATAAAATCTGACAAAGATGTCGCAAAAAAGGGTAAACTTATTCTGAGACACAGTGTACTTTGCTGTGGTTAATATCACTTGCAAATTGTGACTGCGCAAGCGTGACGCATTTTTACCGTACCGTCCGTACGACACACTGTCCGTATCCGTATCCATATCCACGTATCCACGAAAAATTGCGGCTATCCCCAAATATTTATCCACTGATACATATCCGCGCATCTCTGTGTATCAGACAACCAACCACGCAAAACGCGGCGTTTAGTCACATATATAGAAACATAATAAGTGTTAATTTTAAATTGACCGTTTAACTATTAAACGTAAAATGAGATGCCAAAAATATTATGAGCATATACAACAAACAAAGAAATAAATAAAATAAAACGAGAAACAAAACTCTTAATTTCTTCGCCGTATGGACGGAACTGCCACAAAGCTGGTTTCCAGCTGGTTCAAGTTAAAAATTGAATAGGCTACAGATTTTTCATCAAACATGTTGCTCTGGAAACGTGCATGTACACGTAGTCTTTATACGTATGTACACGTAGTCTACTACTATACTTCTACATAAATATCACTCATGCTTTAACTATTTCGATTTCACTACAATTTTATTGTGGCGTGTTAGTGACTTCGGCCCTTTGTCGTGTATCTTTGTAATAATCATAATATAATCAGTAGCTTTTAAACGAGTCTTTACAATTCTTACTGAAGTGAACTAATGCAACTCCAGAAACATAGTTTTAGCTTTTATTTTTAACCCGCGGGATCTTTACTATATACCGATAGTAGGCCTAAAACAAGTAACTTGAGCAAAGCTCATGAAACGCGCGACAGCATTAGCAATTCCGGTTCGCACATCGTCTTGGTCTATCTTCAGCCATTTCGTCGCCATTTACCCTTGAAATGTGCATCACAACCGAAAATCGCAAAATAATCACTAACACCCACTAACACCGCTTGTTTTGAGGGTTCAATGTCGTTTAAAGTCATCGAGGTAGATACCCCCAAAAAGCTCGTCACCGGTGCTTGTTATGATAAGCATCATGTCTATGCCTATCTGCAACTGTTTTCACGCTAGACGAGCCAATATCGGTAAAATAACCGATTTTTAGAGGAGTACCCCTCTTTGACGATCGCGTGCGCAGGCCTTCTTAAATTTAGGGGGTCGGGAGACTAGTAAAATCTATGTTTGATACTGAAAATTTCATATGCAGGTTGCCTTGGTCTATCTTCAGCCATTTCGTCGCAATTCACTTTTGAAGTGTGCGCTGCAGCCCAAAAAAGCGAACAATTCGCCAAAACTCCTCTATTGGAGGTTCAAGGTCGTTCAAAGTCATCGATGTTGATAAAACTAAAAAGCCCGTGACCAGTGCTTGTTATGATAAGCCTATCTGCAACCGTTTTCACACTAGGCGAGCCAATAGTAGCAAAATAACGTTTTTTCTAGGGGGTACCCTGTTTGACGCCCTCGTTCGAGGAAAACCCCTTCACCCAGGGGCACGAAATTTTGTCACGAAAAACTAGATCCTTGTGGTAGCTCACAGTGAAAATTTCGTGATTTTAGCTTGCATTGTTTTGCTGGGGCTCAAGGGTGTGACAGACGGACGGACAGACAGACACCTCGACGATGGCTAAGACGCGCGACGCATTACATAATAATACAGGGTGCGGCAGAAAAAAGTGGACCCCAAAAGGTCAAACTCGTGACCCCATTATCTTTGAGGCGCCATAACTCCATAACGGTGCTAGATAGACGCACAGTCTTGTCCATAGTGACCATGGGTCTACAGAGGTCGGTCGTCGGTCGGTCGGTCCTCAATATTACACTGATTTTATATACTCCTCTTCGCTACGTTAGGAACGTAGCGCGCGAGGAGTAAAAATAGTTTTCGTTACTTTATTTAACGCCATCTCTCAGAGTTAACTCTTTCGAATTTCCGGCTGACCTTACAAAGCCAGTAGGCTATAATAGTAGACTCCTGGAGCTATCCGACGATGAAGAAGTGCCTGCCAGTGCAGCAGGTATAAAGATAATCTGCTGGTATTGCTGCAGTGGGCGTGAAGCAGGGCGGTGCAGCTGCGAAGTGTCGGCGATAGGGCTGAACAGTGAATAGGTAGGACTAGCAATCGTACCGTACGGTCATAAGTCAAACGTGAGATCTGATAAGACGCAGCACGTCAGTCGATCAAATCATTACGTATATAGTGAGTGAACACACAGTGAGTGGGATATAGGTGGCACCTCCCCGTCCTCTGATGGAATGGAATGGCTATATACTCACCTGCACAGCACGGTGTCGGTCACTCTGCTCTCCGCCATTCAACGTCTTCTCTCGTTCTCCGCGCCGTCGACAAAGCCGTAAAACATCCGCCTGCTTTCCGCACACAATTCTTTTTTCTCTCTCTCGAACGACCACGGCAAAAAGTCACTTATTAGGCGACCCTTTAACTAGCTGCCGCTTTGTGCGCTGCATTCCGTCTGTTCGACCATGGGACCGTCTGTTTGTCCTAGTACATGTATGTAACGGTAACGGCATCTAAACTGAACAGCTATAGATGAGATTGACATGAGTATTAAGGATGGCTTTATGACTCGGTTATATGCTCGCAGCATAAACCTGTTAAAATAAGGACTGACGGCGGCCATGCTCGGGTCCGCGAATTTGGGTCGATCGGTATTTGTAGTTTTTTTACTATAACTTTGTCAAACGCGATCCGTTTGCTACAAAATTTTGTGCACGTAGTGTCACAGACAACGTGAAATGCTGCAAATTTGGTTACTGTATGATTTTTTTGTGTGTGCATAATTATGGCTAAACTGCATGTCGTTTTTAAAAGGTTTTTTACTATAAGAGGTCCATGGCTCACAGTCATTAGTATTGTTCTAAACGTATTCCACAGAAAAGTTTGCGATGTTGTTTTGTTATCTGATAAACAAACAAATCAGTTATAAAACGCGAAAGAAATCATAACTTTCACCTTCTGCATAAAATAATTATAAAATAAAATTGTAAATATATTTTTGATTTAAGACAGCATTATGCACAACACACCATGTCCTTTGAACTTACTTGAATGATCATGATAAACTCGAGTAGGGGGCCTAATTTTGGAAACAAAGCTTACAATAAGTCTTTAATTAAAAAATCCAATATTTAGGCCTAACTGACAGAGACTTTTTGTTTTGTACGCATGCGATAAGTAAGACAAAAGCAGTTAAACACGATACTTAATTTTACCCGACCGTACTTAAGTAACGGTCGAGCTGTTGCTATGGTTATCGTCTGTCGTCGTCCGTCTGTCCGTCTGTCGTCGTCTGTAACAAATGTATTGTGGCTAAGCGTTAGGTCGCAAAAGAAAACTTTTACACGATTAATTAGTTATGTGCCTTGAACTCGAGCGTGCAAAATTTCAGCAATCTAGTGCAAGAGAGACATTTTTAAATTGGAGGTTAAATGAAGGGTGGGTAGCTAAATAAAGGGTGGGTAGGAAATTCAATGAAAAAATAACCATAACCAGAAAACGGTGAGAGATAGGGCCAAGGTTACTATTAATCACAAATGGGAAGTGACAAACGCCGTTTTAGATGAAATAAAAATCATCGACCTTGAATGACCTTGAAAGTCAGTGCAGCAACAAAAACTGTATAGGCTGTATCGCGTCTCCCCTAGCAAAGCGTTTTATTGAAAGAAATTTTTGCGAAACCTGCGTCCGATATTTGCGTTGGTTATTTACGATTGTCACTGTTAATATTGCCTGGCGAGATGACCGCGTGTCACCGCGCGCGATCTGTGTTATACTACAGCGTTAATTGTTCATTCGAAAGCAGCGTTCCGCTAACATAGCGTGCATGGAACTGTGTCATCTCTGACAAATCGCTTTTTCTTTGTGATTGGAAGTTGGACGCTCGGCTTCAGACGTAGGCGGTACGGTCGGCTTTTTCTAGCGACAGCTGGGCGACTTCTTGTCACATTGTGCATTATTATTTCATAACGTTTGTGATTTGTATTTACTTTTAATTTCTAGACGACTTGTAAACGTTGAATTTTTCGACATAATTTAATAAACAAAAGTAATGGCGATGACAATAATGACGAATGACGATCGCGGCAGAAGCGCGGTTATGTTCATGCGTCCATGTACAAATGCGTAGCTGAAGATTGGATGAATATTTTCGAGTTCATTAGCTGAGCAACTAGAGACAAGATGAGGTGGTTGTATATTACCGACTGTCATGTCTTATGAGCATCATACAGGTTGAACGATGAGTCACTCGAGTACTGCTGGTCATGATGTACACTGTATCTCAAAAAGCATCCCCGATATTTTCGACTGTAACTTGAAAACCAATTACCAGATTTTGATAATTTTTGGTAAAAATATTCCTGACACAACTTGCCATCAAATGACCGTTTAGTTTCCCACTTCACTCAATGTATGCTTTTCCACTACATAGGAAAAGCAGATCGAGTGAAATATGTGTTGAAATAAACAGAAAACCTAAAAAACTTCCTCAACATTATCGATCGTTACTTGAATAAAGATCAGCAGATTTTAATAATTTTTGGCCAAAATATTGCCGACACAACTGGCTATTAAATAGGTATTTTAGTTTCCACCTCACCCAACGTCTGCTTTTGCACTACATGTGGAAATCAGGCCAAGCATAATACGTGTTAAAATGAATGAAACAACGTCAATAAATTCCATCTATCCTAATCTGTGGGCCCCAACAGCAGGTCTTGCAGCAGTGTGTCTACCAGATGAAGTTTAGAAATGTTTGTTAAATCAAGAAGCGACTGGTACAGCCTGGATTGGTGTGGAGCGGAACATTATCAATACTGCTGTCAATGAATGAAGAAAGCGTTTCCTTGCCTGTGTTAGCATAGTGAGCCAGCACTTCAAGCAGTTTTACTGCAAACAGTTAAAACAACTTAATGAAACGGCAACCAAAGTGTCAGAAATGTGAACAAAATGTGTTTTTACGCGTTATGTTAATTAAGCAATCATATCGCATTGGATAAAAAGTGATATTTCGCTGGTTGTGTTTTCCCCAGGTAGTGCAGAAACAAACATTGGGTAAGGT
>Ga0209454_1001849_pt1 | contig 13802 bp, 16 predicted proteins | sample WorMetHERISLAND1_2_FD_187400 | JGI IMG/M metagenome (GOLD analysis project Ga0209454, IMG submission 187400) | Marine gutless worms symbiont microbial communities from Max Planck institute for Marine Microbiology, Germany - Olavius geniculatus... | ecosystem: Host-associated > Annelida >...
TTAACCCCAAATGTGCTCAAGCCCCAAATTCTGCACTTCTGAATGAAAATTTTCCAACAAGAAGAAGATATTTGCACAATTTTCTGACAACCAAAAATTCAGGGTGGGCAACTGCCCCCTCCTACCACCTCGCCCCCCCCCTCCGCCTGCCACAACATCACTGCACATTATGAATGTCTTAGATCATTACATCGTCTGTGAGCAGCGTCAGTTCAGCCAGCGACACGCGAGCATCTGTGTCTTTGTCCAGCAGCCGAAATATCTACAGAAATACACAGTCAACATATCACTAACATTATACACAGTGCAAGTCATAAACATGTGTCACCAAACTCTTGTCCATACTTTCGCCAGATACTGACCAATTTTCAAAAATTTTCACTGACAGAGCCAAAAGAAAATCTGAAACTAAACTATCATTAAACGTTTCACTGCACCTAAAACATGTCGCTATGTTACCTCGTGAAATATTAACTTCTATCTACAGGGTGTCAGCATAGCTTGCTAACATACGGATGCAAACGTTCTGTGTGTCTGTACACTTTCTGATTTTTGCACTTTTATATCAGTGCTTAAACAAATATTAAATCAACTGCTTCCGGTCAACTCAGCCTGGCCATCCCACTGTGAGAAGGTGCAATCAGTAGATTCAGTACCAGTGCTGCTGGGGCACATACAGGCACCACACGATGCACCAGCACCATATCTGTGGTCTCACAGTGTAAACTGGTGCCTGGCTGAGCAGGGACAGCTAATAATCGAAAGGTTCGATAGTCTGAAAGTTTTAGGTTTCTTCCCTGTGTGTACTTCTACAGACGTTGACTCATCTCCAAAATGCATTTCCTCTCAACAAAAAGTAGCCTGTTTAAGATAAGGGTTAGAGTTATGGTTATGGTCGGGGTCAGAGTTAGTGAAAATGCGTGCTGCAGTATATACCTTCGGACTATCAAACTCTAGACACACAACTGGCTGAGCAGGTCAGAAAGACTAATGCCTGGTTTTTGAAATGAGGGGTAAACCTCGGATCAGTTGCCCCGAGATCGGAGGGTTAAATCTTGGTGTAACTTTTTGCATTTTTGCAACGAGAGTTACCCCAGGGTTAGCTAATCCGAGTTTAAACCTGGGGTAACTCGGCAATCTTTGTAAACCGGCATATGATTGGTCGATAGCGACCACATGACTTGGCAAAATGTCGAGTTGATTTATTGCAGATTGGTCATTTCTATTTCCAGCATTGCAAACAACAATTCACTGACTATAAAATGTTTTGCAGACATTATAGCAATCTCAATTATGATGTTAAACAAAAAAGACGTTAAATGAAATAAGCGTAAAAGCATATTATTAAACGTCATTTTAAAATAATGATTCAGCACAAATATTTAGGCTTCATTAAGAACTTAATCAGAACACCTGTTGCAACTTGAAATTTGCTATTAATATTACTAGACAGCCGAATAGATTAACGAATCATCATCGAACATGATCGAAGTAGAAGTGAGCGGACCATTTTGCTTGTCTTGAGGTAACCCTCCGATGATGCGGGGTTAACTTTCGGCGAGTTACCCCTGGTTTAAACCAGGGTTAGCGGTTGCAAAAACGCAATTTTTGCTTAACCCAGGGGTAACACTTGATTGAGAGTTACCCCCGGTTTACCCCTCGTTTCAAAAAACGGGCATAAGTACACTACTTGCCTCATGCAATGGTCGTCTGAGGTTGCCAGAAGTCAGTGACATTATACCATCAACAGCTACATCCTAAACACACCAGACTACGTATTACATACATTAGTACCAGCAGTAGCAGTAGTAATAACTGTTGTCCATACACTTAAAAACCATAAGGGTAAAAACGTTAGAAAAAAATTTAAAAACGTTTGTAAACAACATTTTTATATAAATGAAAGAAATGTTTGCAAACATTTATTACAATAATGATAAGAATGATAAAACATATACGGTAGCATAAATAAATAGCTCGGCTGAAAACAATGCTGCTGTCGTTACCACAAACAGTAACAAATACTGCAGATAATAAAGAGAAATGTGGAAAAGCAAACATACACTTGTAAAAAGACTGACAAATTCATCCGTGCTAGCACCTTGATCATGCAAAACTCTTGCAAACCACTCCCTACATAACAACATGACACACAAACATCTTTTCTTTTTCTTTCCCACAGTTTTTCAGTTACTTTAGTTCTCAATTTCATTATGACATTCTTCTGCAATGTCTAAAGGCAAATATGTAAACTGCCGGACAGAGAGAGTCAAGAATGCCATCTAACTAAATCACAAATAAAAATGTTTTTGCGATTAACACTTTCTGCCCCATACTTGCAGAAGCACAGACATGGAAATGGATGGTGCATATACCAACATTACTCACGAGCATGAAAAAATTTCTTCAGACAGAGGCCAAGAATGTCCCTCCATGAGCCAGTACCTTGGCGCAGTCGAGGGGCTTAAGATCTTGCCTGGTTGTCTTCTTGCCAGGCAGGGTCGAACTAAATCCAGCTCGGGCCTTTGGGGATTAGGCCTTAAGGTCGAATGTGGGGTGTGGCACTGGGGGCGGTGGTTACCCCCCGCTCGGTTTGCTTGGGCTTGCTCATGTGTGCCGGGTGCGAATTGCTGCCGCGTGTAGTGCCATACCCCCACAACTGACCATCCCCATACCCTACCCAGTGGCGATGGGTAGGAGAAACCTTAGCCTTACTTCACCCCCAGGCGAAGGGTGAAGGACATTTTTGCCATTTTTCTATATGAGTAGTCCTTCAAAACACGGCCCCCATTAACCGGCTCAAGGGGGTGCTAATATCACTGGGGACCCAGCCCACAGTGTTGCGGTGCAAGGCACTGTGGGTGGTCTGGCTACTGGCGACCCTGATCAGGATGTGGCGGCGCTAGGCACCCTAGTCAGTAGGACTACTAGCGACCAACCTACAACCACCTTTGGCTTTACGGGGATGCGCCATGGGCCCACCTGGTGGCCTGAGTGCTGGATGCTGCCTTGGTGGCATCCGCCCTGTAGGTAAGGTAAGGTAACGCAAGGAGGCCAAGAATGTTCCACGTAACAACTAGCAAAATTTTGGTGGCGGACCAATCATCTACATCCGCTGAACGGCATAAGCAAGGAGTACAAATCCGACAGACATCAGACAGACAGACAAACCACGGCACAGAAAAATGAGTAGCAATAGGTGGAATTGCTTGCACTACAATAGCGATTCCACCCAATAATGATAATAGGCACAACCTGAGTGACTGAACGTTCTCCTTGCCATCCAATCTGTTGCCGCGAACTGTCACTTTATCCAGCGTCAACGAGAGATCAATGACGTCATCACGGTCGTCATGGTGATGATGTGAACACCCCATGACGTCAATGTCCAGAGGTCGGCACGTGTTATCAACAGACCGTGTGTTCAAGTTGTCGTTAAGGCAGTGCCTCCACCAGACATTTACAGCGATGTTGTTACCATATGAACGCACCTGATGGATCCTAACCACACCCACCCTCCAAATATCACCACTGCCCTATCATTTACTGTATTTACACACACTAGAAAAGTTCCTGCCCTAAGGGTGGGTCCACTCCGATACCTGGAAACTCATCCTCCCTCAGGCTGCCTTTAGGAAAAGGTAGGGGCAAGGTGGGGCGCACGTACCCAAGGCTCAAGAACTCAAACACCGTGGTCAGGGTCCGTGCAATACAGAAGGTGTCAGATGGGTATGACAGACAGACAGACAAACAAACTTTCCATGCATTATAGTAAAATATAATCTAACTACATAACAAACATCTACGTTTAAACTTATAGCAAATGTTCGCACAAACAGTCATAAAACAATTTAACTACACCGTCACAGTGTGTTTCAACAAAAACTGGGCCCCTGACACACTTTCAAAATAACTCCAACAATTCGAATTTAATATTAGCAAATTTTAGTACGAAGAATTGCCATACAATCAGGACTTAATAGCACTCACTAGTTTGCGAAAAATATTAAGAATCAAGTACCAGCTGAGGTTTTCCTGTGGTATCCACAGCAGAGACATCTGCATAGAATAATCCAATGAAACAGCAATGTCTATCACAAATTTTTAAGCCACTGAACATTAAAAATCAAAAATAATAAATAATAATCCTGAGATCTTTACAAACGGGGGTACAAAAATAATAAAATAATAATACAACAAAAACTGACCATTTGTAAGGCACATACAAGCAGTCACCGGCTGACAGAGACACTTGATAATATTCAACATCAGCGAGTCCCGGGTACAGTCTATAGTCCACTCTACAATACACATTCATACAGACACCCCTAGGGTAGTATTCAACACCATTGAGTCCTGGGTACAGTCTGTAATCCACCCTGCAATAGGCCGCATTGTTTGATTCAACGATCGATTGCATCGATGCATCTTAATAAGAACTCAAGCCTCCACCATATTTATGCAAAAAACATCTAATAATTTTACTAAAAAGTATAGTTAATAAAAGCCCAGTTGTCACCAAGGGAAGCCGACCATACTCGGAGTAGACAGTAGATCGTACTCTGCCTGACATAACATGCATGTCGCTACACTGACTGTTTTTTTTAAAATTTACTTATTTAAAATTCAAAATTATACTACTTACAGTATCGGCAAATAAGCAAAAAACTTTCAGTGAATCAGTGCTGGCAAAAACTTTGCAGTTTGCAACTTGATTACTGTTGACAGCCTACAGAAACGCGCCAACGCCCTATCAAATGGTAACATCGCTGACCCACTACAACGTACCATTTAGCTAGAATACATTTCATTTCAGACAACAGACAGATGGACGACAGGTTGTACCATTAGCACAGTCATTAGTATGGTCGGCTAAAAATCATAAAATGCGGTGGGATTATTATGTTACCTGTCAACATCTATGCTGGAATAACCTCCTTCAGGATGATCAATAAAAATCTGACATTCACATTACACACGAGGGTTGTTCAGCAATTGACAAGAATCAGTATATTTGACTACAAAATTTTCACAATTTATATATCAGTACACTGTTATGCAAAACTTGCCATTTCTTCGATAGCAATGGCCGTAACCATCGCCAGTACTCATTTTGCCTACCCATGAAGAGACAGCTAGGCTGAGTTAGCCTGGATGGCTTTGTCAAATATGAAGACAGTATACTCGCAATCGGACACCCATCTCAGTACTAACCGGGCTCAACGTTGAGTAACGTCACTGATGCAACTAACAGTGTTACCGCAAGGCTAAGTTACCACCTACGATCAATAGACAGCCTTTAACCTTCTTTGAATCAATAGACTCATAGATTGAAATGACAACTTAATGAGTTATGTAAATTCATCAACAGACAACCTTTAGTTGGACACTTGTTGATGTTTCAACAACTACTTCACTACTGCTGCTTTCCTTAATTCAGACAGTTGTTCCGAAAAAAAGCAGAGCAGTGGTTTGCGAAACATCAACAGGAATCCAATAGAAAGTTGTCTACTGATAAATTTATGTAACTTATCAAACTTTAACCTTTGTTGACCTTTCCACTGAGCACACAAACTGACCGACCTTGTCAGCATGGAGGGACGGATCGACCAGAATAAAACTCTTCTGTCCACGAAAGACACAGATAATGTTGTCGCTAGAGTCTGTGTGAACAACTGATGACGTACCACCACTACTCATCCACATTATCTGCACAGCACAGTAGTGGCGGTAGTATAGTAGCAGTAGTAAACTAGAAAAGCACTCGGAGAGAGCAGACCTCCGCGAAGCATATTGATATTAAAGCAATGTTAACAAAAATTTCAAAGTGATCCAGAATCCAGAATTCCTTCCGGATCACCCCCAAAATTGAATCACTTGTAGTTTTTAGTTTTTGCCATTCCAGACATTCCCTAAAAGTTTCAGAAAGATCCTTCCATAAGTTTTTGAGTTATCTTGCTAACACACAGACAGACAAACAAACTCTGGCAAAAACATAACCTCCTTGGCAGAGGTAAATAGTTCTAGTACTATCTGTAGCCTAATAAGGTCAGCTATCTAATGTTAATTTGTCGTAGGTGCTGCATTTAGCAGACATACTGTTAGCATTATAAACATCACCGACACTGTGTCATGGATTAGTACCACAAAAGTATTGCACAACTTATTGCTGGGTTATAATTACAACTCATGAAAAGACACACATTTGAATTTTTCCGATGATGAGGAACGAGTCTGCATGACAAATGGCGGAATGAAAGAAAAAGATCAATCTATCTTCTACAACAAAATTGAAGCTTAGTAAAAACACCAGATCAAGTGCATTTCAGTTGCAGTCCTGTGATGTTTAATAGTAACAAACTGCTATGTGCAAATGTCTCCCAGTTAACTGTGTCAGACTACAAACTTTTCTGAAAGCCCCTCGTAAAGCAGCCAAGTGACAAGTTTTATATAGAATGTTGCTCTTACAATGTCAACGAGCATTTGATTGTAGAGTTGCGGGCATTGCAGTGATCCAGGTAGCATGACATCAGATCTATGAACATCAATTAAACGCACGGCACAGATAGATCACCATTCACAATGATGTACGCAACAGTCAGGAAAACTACTGTGATGCATTTTCAGTTTTAAAGACTTGAGCTTTAAATGGTATAGCTCTTCAACAGAAAACCAATCTCAAAGCTATGGAGCATCACCTGCCATAGGGATCAACGTTATTAGCTGCCCAACACAGGCGAACTCACAGCACAGAGTGATACTCGATTAATCTACCCTGGAGGGATGGAAGCTAAAAGTGATCTATGTGCTGATTATGCATTACAAGAAAAGCCCTGCTAATGCAAACGGGAACGCACAACAGCCACGGTGCATGTTTGAAAGCCCAGTAAAACAAGGTCTAAGTCAGAGTGTTATTTGGGACATTTGTGCAAAGTTTGGTGCTATTAGCACCGATTATTTTCACCAATCTCCTTGACTGTAGGTAAGTTTTATGAAGTTTTGGCAGCCATGTTGGATTTTCACTTTTCTGAAAATTTTAAAGTTTGGCACCATATCCAGAATAAATCTACACATCATTGTGGGCTTATTCTGAAAATTTCATGCTTTTATCAACAAAATGCACGATTTTGTGATTTTTGATAGTTAAGCAAGTGGACTAGTCAACAATCTGCCTACCTCAGAGGGATGGAAGGCTGAGTTCACCTTAGTGTTGGTTATACACTGAAGTGGTTTACCTGTCTGCAGACAGCCAGAAGTAACCACTTTTGACAGAGTCCTGACTGGAAGTTGAACCAACAACCTTGCGATCGCAAAACCAACGTCTTACCATTACACTAGCCAGCCACCATGGTGGGATCCTAGTTTTTATCAAAAAATTTCAAGAGAGTCTGCCAGTGAAAGAATTTTAAAAATCTGTCAAGGATTAACAAAGTTATCGATCAAACGTGGTGTACCAGTTTTTGGGACACAGTGTATATTATCAGAAAAGAGTTCTGACGATCTAAGTTAGGCAAAGATGTCAAAATAATGCAAGGTACTGTTTTTTACGGAACACGGTGTATATTGTAAGAATTAACTCTATACAATGAACCGAAATCTATATGCCAAATAAGAGCTGCAAAAACGTACGAATATGTGACTATACTTGCACAAAATCAGTGTCAAATTAGGCACAAAACTGATGCATTCTGTTAAAAATCTGGAGAATGGAACCTGAATTTGAGCGGAATGCCGTCAACCATATAGTGCTCTGAGAAATTGTAACGTCTTAGAAACTCATGAAAATGCATACGCTGCAGAGGACTGCTTCGGTTCTCTTTCTTGCTCGTCTCCACGGCAACAAAGCTATTTACATTACATCAATTCATGTTTCATCAAGAAAAAGAATTAACTATAATTTAACACCCGCTGTTACAATAAATGCTAAGATAATCATGAACATGATCTGAAGTTTAACTTAGGTGTCATCATTAGTTTAAAAACCAACATTTGTGACAGTCTAACAGATAAGGAAAAAATGATCATCAAAAACAGCAGTTAACACCAAAGTGTATCAGAACATTACTGATTAACACCAGATAGCCACAATACAAATAAATACGCATTTTCGTTAATGCTTGAAAATTAGAAATTGTCCAGTTTTTAATTTTCAGTTCACCTTTTCATCTGTAAACAAACTTAACGATGAGCTAATTGAACTCAGTTCTTAGTGAGTATCAGATTAAGAGAGATGGCTTAGAATAAAAATAAGCTGTTTTTTCTCAACGAAATAAAAACTCACGTATTGACAACAGTCTGTAGAAAATAGTCATCAGTTGCCCACTTGTGGAATGCAGATGACAATCGAGCAGCTCCAGACATTTTCAGTGGCCGTAGTGGCTGCACGTAATGCAAAAAAGAATCAGCAGCACGAGGAAAACTGTCTACCACATCAACTGAATGAAATGGTCCACTGCTACCAAACGGATGCAAGTGACCAAGATGATGTAGCACATCTGAGCCAAATCACAAGTTACAAACATACCTTAATCGACCAATAAATCAATAATAAAACAGCCACCTACAAAATGACCAGTAGTTTACAATATATGTTTAAAACCCAACACAAAACCAAGAAACATATCTAAAATTTAAAAAAAAAACTCAAATTTGAGATGAAGTGCTTACTGACACAGCAAAGTTTCAAAGTAATCAAGTCCAAAAGACATCTAAAAATCTACAAATAAAATAAATTTCATAAATCATGACATTCTTTTCACGCATATTTCTATTTTTTCATAAAATCAATGTTTAATTTGTTTAAAAAAGTTTTATATCATTCAAAAATTTATGCAACTGCAGTCAAACACAAGAACTCTAAAAAGGTGTAATAAGATAACGTAAACATGTGCGTTGCATTGAACTAAATGTGTGATTTTACCTGCATCTCTATCATGGAGGTCATCGGTCATCTCTGTAGAGAATGAGTAAATTGTACACAACGTCACAAACCACAACAATGTTTGCTCCAACATAATGTTGCCACAGCCTGACTATAATTTCTACAACACAAAACATTAACATGTGAAAATGTGAAAACTGTGTAGGAACTGTAATAGGAAAACATGGTACACAAAGTGCATTCTTATCCTAGTTTATAAAAGCACAATATTTTTGTGGCAGTGGCTGCTGGTGATTTAGTGTATTCCGTCCCAGTAACCGGGACTCTAGCCGCGATGTTCCGCTCCCGGCAGTCAATTGTTATTGGTCGAAGCGATCACGTGACGTAACAGACGGTAACGAAGTGCAACAAAGGGGGGAGGGGGTAAATTTTTCCTTAAAATCGCGAGGTCAATATGGACGACCCCTATGTAATTAGATTTTTTGGATCTGAGTGTGGAATTGGATAGTTCGTCGGCAAGTCCCCAAACCGTAGCCTTGTTATACACGGCTCAGAATTCAGATAATGAATCTACTGAAAGGCTTAAACATTAGGCTACCCAAACCGGCGCACTGCACGAACTCTGCAATATAACTTACCAGTGACAGCTTCACCGACGCTAAACTAAAATAAAATATTCATTACAGTTAAACTGTCACGATCAATAAACATACATTATAGACATATTTTAACGATTTTAACTCACTACTCGCATACATGTTTTTGTTTACCATAGAAATCTAATTTATGGTACAAGCAAAATTAGGGCTGTGCGTGCCGAAAAATTTATTACTCGAGTACTCAGCAAGTAAGTTAACGAGTACTCGTTTAATCAATTAGGTAAATGTAAAAAAATAGCAATAATATAAGCTGTCAATATGTTTTACGTGTTGTAATGTGGTTTTAGTCTCAAAAAACTTTCTCAAGATGTACAGTTTGTGGCCTTGCCGACAAACTATCAAATTCTAGACTCAGATTCACAAAATCTAATATTTCATGTTTGGTTTTGACTTGGGTGTGTCTAACATCTTGGGTCTCGCCTTAGTGCAAAGGTTTTGTCTCGAATCTCGGACCGTGTTGTCTGTCTAGTCGAGACATTTTTTGCAGGTTCGCGCCAGGTGTGCTTATTGTTCTCCAATACTGAACATATCAGCAATGTCCTAGCTATGTTTCTGAGTCTGAGCTGCAATCAGCTTCTGAATTCCTCGCAGTGAACTGACTGTGCATGCTACATTATTTGGCAACATTCTTCTTTCTATCCCGGATAAGGATGAGAGAGCTATCAAGGTATCCACAGTTGCTACTTTCGCTTCATTTACCGGGGGGGGAGAGGGGGTAGGCCCTACACAAACTTATTACACTACTAATGCTTCAGTCAGCTTCACACTTAGCCATTCTGGAGAATACACAGAGATATTTCATCCAAACTTTTTCATAATAATGAATGAGTTACTTAATCAATTAATGTTTAAATTATTGCCATAACTCATGACAAATAGCAATAATTAATAAAAATTAAGCGTTATAATAAGAGCAAGTCAAATTGCAGCTATAACAACAGAACAAATACTGCACTACAAAAAGTTTATTTGATATCCAAAATGCATGGCAATCAATAAGAATTTGAAGCCAGTTCACAGACTAGTATCTTTACTGTCTGAATAAATGCATTGGCCGAAACACTGACTAGTCAGCTACATATAAAAGTAGTTCATCAAATCAACTGTTTGCTAAATGACAAATGATTCAGCATGCAACCACCCTGTCATTCTAAACAGGGGAACATTGTCACTGTCAATGTTTAAACCCCCAGCTATTTACCACCAAACCAACACAGTGCCAGACATTCAGCACGTTTTTTAAGTTTTCATAGGAAACCCATTTCAAAGAAACCGAGAGTCACCTGCCATACAGGATCACACAGTAATACCTGCCACCCAACACAGGTGAACATGCCCTGCCTTAACCTCAACCAGACAAGCAAGTGCTCAATTTCTCTGCCACAGAGGGCTGGAAGGCAGAGTTGATCTTGGTGTTGGTTATTACCGAGATGGTTTACCGATCGGCAGTCACCCATCCAAGCAGTGACCACTTGAGTCAACGATCTCACGATCGCAGGTCCAACGTGCTCGCTCTCTCTCTCATTCCCGGTCAGGGGGGGGCGGGTCACCGCCCCGATCCGTTCAAGAAAGTCCCGTAGGCTTTGAGGGTCCACACTGAACTTTCCTCCTGGCCAGACGTCGCTCCTGACCTGGTCGTGAGCTGGGCACTGTAGCACCAGGTGCTCTGCTGTCTCATCAGCGCTGTTGCAGTGTGGACAAGTGGCAGAGTCCCGGCATCCGATACAGTGCAGATATTCTGCCAGCAATGGAGAATGATCAGTGCGCAGCTGGGCCACTGTAATGCACTGGTCCCTGACCCAATCTCGTTGCAAGCGTTGGAACTGGCTGACACTGCCAGCGAACAGCAAAATAACAATTCCAAAACTCAACCATTAAGCTATGAACGTTCAAACCCTCCCTTAACAGTGGCTGCCAAAACGCGAACAACTTAGCAAATAATGCTTGAATTACAACACACCATGCTGTAATACATCTAGTGTTAAGCTGACAATGACAACAGTTGAGATCTTCACAATAAAGTCATCGCTATCACAACTGTGCTGACTAGGAACAGCTCATAATCCACTGGGGGACAAAATTGGGTGTGTGTGTGCAGTGGTGGATCCAGAATTTTGGAAAAGAGGGGTGAAAGATTAAAGGCAGGGTCTGCACCCCATTCCCACCAAATTTAAAATAATAATTTTAGCAGGAATAATGCATTTTTGTGCAAAATTTTCGCTTAGTTATAAGATGTATCCAGTCAATAAGGGGAGAGGAGAGAGCCCCGCCTCCCGGAATCCGCAACCGTGTGTGTATTCTCCTCAGTTATATGACACACCCCCTCAAAGTTTTGTGCAAGCGAGGGACACCAACCACTTTGTCCCACGTAATAGAGGAATTTTGATTTAAAATTACCAAAAACGTCAGAACAGCACCATAAGAGCCTACTGCTTCCAAGTGGTAATCTTAGTTAATGCCAGTACATCAAAACAAGTAACAAATGGCGACAAGGTTTTTATCACATTCACAAACATTTGTTATCTTTTTTATATAAAACACATAGCAAAACATTTTTATTGTTTTTTTCCTAACGTTTTTACAACTCTGATGACGTGAAGTCTAGTGTAAGCCGGGTGTCTGTCTGACTGCGCAGTCGTTCGCTGACAATTGCGACAAACTTGTCTTTGATGATGTTAAACTGCATTATGTCCACTGGTTCTGCAGCAAACCAGAACTTGTCAAACTCGTTGAACAGATATACTGAAACATGCAGATACACAGCACACTCCGTGTGTGGTCCGTACACAAAAGCGGCTTGGTGGTTTAACAGTAGGGTGTTAGACTTACAATCGAATGGTCGAAAGTTCGATCCCTGGTCGGAACACCATCAATTGGTTAGTACTTGGATGGTTGACTGTCTGTGGCCAGGTAAACCATCTTTGTATATAACCAATGCCAAGGTCAACTCAGCCTCCCATCCCTCCGGGGTAGGTAAACTGAGTAACGGCGTGTCTGGCTAGGGTTAAGGTGTGGCAGCTAACACTGTGTGATCCCATATGGCACGTGACGCTCCATAGCTCTGTAAAGGGTTTCCTATTAAGAGCTACCGGTATACACACCACATTTACCTCTACTTAAGACTTCCAAGCCACAACCGAATATCTGATTCCAATAGTAATGATACAATATATCGAAAATATCGATATATCGTTTTTGATATCGATTTATCGTATCGTAACGTATCATCAAAAAAATATTGAATTTTTCGATATATCACTATATCTGTTATATATCACAATATTTTCAATATTTCGCGATATTTTACACCAGAAGTTTACATTTTTATTACTGCATTACCAAAATAACGAGAATAAATGGAGAAAACGACAAACTAACCGAAGCAAACTAACTACAGTGTCGTAATGACACTTACAACAGACTATAGTTAATTTTTAAGTTCACCGACACATTTTAGTATGTATGTGAAGCAAACTGCCTTGCTGAACATTCACGTCTTGTTCTTGTGCTTGTATAAGATTTACATACTTATCATTTTTAAAATATCTATATCAATATCCAGATATTTTCAAAATATCGTATCGATATCGTATCGAAATTGAAATCCTGATATCGAATCATCACTAGATTCCACCAAAATTCTCGCTGCTGCTAAAAATCTGCCAAAAATGCGGCCGACTGTCGTGACAATTATGGACTACTGTTCTGGCGGTGAAATAAACATTTGCTCATGTACTGACTTTTTAGTGTACTGCAACCTGTAGAGAATGTTAAGGCTGTTTGTGAACCACTAGAAAATTAGCGTTGTTGCTGCATTTCAGATGAAAATTTCGGCATTAGCCATAACCGAACGATAAATTTTTGATCATGACAAAATTTGGCTGATCGGAATATCGATCACATTTTTGGCTAAATCGGGATCTATAATTTTACAAAAAATTTGCTGGGAAGTCTCGTACTACTAGATGTGTGTGTTGTCCTGCATTATAGGTGCTAAGTGAACCAAAACTTGCCAAAATAATAGAATAAATATATTGAAAGAATGACTGACAACATTATGTTTTACCCATCCGCCCATCCGCCCATCTGCCTGTTTGTTCGTTTGTATCTGTGCAAGACAACGCAAAAATTTATAAATAGACTGCACTACGAAAAAGTAAAAAGTTGGCAACCAAAAACCATGCTTGGGTAGAGAGAACTCCGATAGCACTAGATGCCAGAAAAAGTTTACACATAGAACATTAAGCACTGGAGACATTATG
>Ga0209454_1001850_pt1 | contig 13797 bp, 6 predicted proteins | sample WorMetHERISLAND1_2_FD_187400 | JGI IMG/M metagenome (GOLD analysis project Ga0209454, IMG submission 187400) | Marine gutless worms symbiont microbial communities from Max Planck institute for Marine Microbiology, Germany - Olavius geniculatus... | ecosystem: Host-associated > Annelida >...
GTGGAACCATTTAGCACAGTATTATTTAGAACTGCTGATATTGTCGCATTACTGACCGTGGGGTCAGAAATGACCCCATGTGCAAAGCGACTGTTAATATTGTGATGATGCTGATATTGTCAGCGACGACTGCGGAGCGGTTCTTTCGTATCGACCGTGCATTGGAGCCGGCGCACTACGTCACTGACATAGCGTCCCAGGACCTGTACATTGTCGACCCTGACCTACAGACCAGCTTCCTCGCCGCACTGACCATCATCTACGCCAGTGACGGCGACGAGCTACCACCGCCTTCTCATCTTGCCGCCACGGCCGCCACCAACGGCACGACCGATAACGACCAACTTCACTACAGCAGCGGGTACGTCATGGCCGGCCGTCATGTGACGACACATAATGCCAATTCATGTGCCATAAAACTAAACCTTAACTCAAGTCGCGTGCAATTTTGTTTCAGATTTGCTGAAGTTTTCACCATGCTTACATCTGCCTAAAACAAGATCTTAGGCGAGTTTAGTTAACTGATTGAAAAATTGATTGGTATATCGTGGAGGGTGTGTTGTGTAGACGGATAGATTCCAGAAGCAATGACGATCAGTGGTGTCTGGAACAGTTCGAGTCGCTTGATGATGATGATGATGATCTGTCGCCTGCTGAGAGTCGTGAGTAAAACTGCATTTGAGGTGCTCATATTGCGTCTGTGACTCCTGCAGTGTAATATGGTTCTTAGCGACAACTCGACCGTTGTTTTGCTTATATTAGTACACAGTGAAACAATGGCCGAAGTAGGCCAATTCAATAAAACCCACAATCGCTGATCAGTGCTGTTCCTTGTCGTCGTTAATACGTAGTCGCAGAGGACCGTAGCGTCAGCCCCGAATGTCCATGTGATAAGACTTGTCTCAGAGCTCAGCAGGTGGTTGTTTTTCCCAAGAAGTTGTCTGCTGCTGAACTTGTTACAGAGCCTTGTGGGCCGGTGTATTTTCGTCCAGTCTAGTTACGTGGCTGAAGAGCTAGTTGCCCCCTGCTGAATCAAGTGATTTTTTGCTACACTGATACCGTAACTGTTTTTTCCTGTTTAACCGACTTTTTTCACAAGTTACTCTAGGTGAACTGCGTCCCATGGGAAATGGATTACTGCTTCAATTTTTACAGGTTGGGTGTCAGTTTGCTGCCAAACGAACAGATTGTGAAGAAATGTTATTATTATCAATGTTAAATTGGTAACGGTGATAGTTCAATGTTGTTTCAGTGTTGCACGCCGCTTGCAAGACGGGAGACTTGGAGAAGGTAATTCAGGTTGCAAGTTAATAATTTCACAGTGAAATTTGATAACGTTTGTGAAGGACATCGTCACCGTGAAGCACAATTAATCGTACAGCAAAGAAGTTTTCAGGAAGTGATAAATTAACGTATTTTTCTGCTGGCTTTCGTTTCCAGCGGTGTTGTTATTAAATAACAAATGTCATACATACACATTCTCCATAGCGGAGAATTTTAACATCACTGCTGCGTTTTATTGCTGTCCTAGTACACTATACAAATAGTGACTGGCGTCGAAGTCATCATTGAAATTTTTTTGCTAGAGGTTCGTAAAATGTTTTTTCGAGGCCGAAGGTTAAGGAAAACATTTTACGAACCGAAGGCAAAAAAATTTTCAATGATGATCGATGACGCCAGTCACTATTTGTTTTGTTATACTTTATAACCAGAACAAAAAATTTAAACAAAAATTATTTCAGCAAAAAAGCTGTGAGGACTTCAATGCTGGCCGCTTAATGTTTCCCGCGCGGGCAACAATGAGGTGTCAATGTTGCGTTGAGGTATAACAAAATAATTTTAACGAGAAATTTTATGTAGGCCTACTTATTGCCTGTTCATTTTCACGTAACAGTGCCAAAGGGCATGTCATTGTCCTTAACGATACAACAAAGTCGTTTTTTGTAACCACGTAATTGTCAGCAGGGCCCGGGGATACTTTTTACCGCACCTTGGTATATCCAACAAAGATAACGAATAGCCGCGACGTGGTGGGATCTGAAGAAAAGGGTCTTTGCCCTTTTCCCAGTCGACTAGGGGTTCTATGGCGCATCTGGTTTCGCGCAAACAATCACAGAGCATTCTTGGCGTTGAAAACAACTTTTCTGACACTAAAATTGGGCACTGTCAGTAGATCTAGTTTCAAATTGTCATTTGTCTACTTTGGGACTTTGGAGGCCATGGAGGAAACAAAATCGTTGGTGTCCGGTGACAAAAACTTTGACGAGATGTCCACTGTCACTAATGGACTAATGCCTATGTATAATTTGATACAACTAAGATGTCACGCAGGCTACTGTACTGTTGTTGGCTGCACGGATGTGCTGTATGTTTTAGCTGCTGCACGTTCACCACTGTGGAGTTGACCTGCTGTCAACCAACCGCTGGGGTCTAACAGGACTTCACTATGCAGCCGCGCACGGCCACAGACGCATTGTCAAATATCTTCTTGAACAAGGTGGTGAACTCAACTCACGGTTGTTTCGAGCTGCAGAAGTAGCGAAGGGCCGAAAATCGAGGCCGCATTCTGGACATTGAAGAGGGCCAGCGAACACATCTATCGGGTGCAAGTTTCAGTCCACAGATATGTGCTCAGAACGGCACGTCAAAAAAGCCCCGACTGGATTAAACTGTCAGCCGCTATTTACTAACACCGCGTGGCTAATCTAATTTAATTCGGCGAATGTTTCTATTTTATGCAGCATATTTTACTGTAACAGCTCCTCACACCAAGTGTCTAAGCTATAAAATATCTAAGATCTGTAAAATAGCCTATGCATTGGGCCGACACGCTAGGATTATCGTGCAGCCAAAGCAGGATTCAGCGTAAGGTCTGCTGACTACACCAGAAAATTCTGATGTTAGGCCTACAGTTCTTGAGCATTTTGAATGCAACCCCTATTAGCTGCGACTTGAAATAGACTGAGTAACCAGAGATTGTTACAGAATAAAAATTTAGATTATTTTGTGTACCATTTTGTATTTATATCGTATTTTATTGCAGTGGTTTTTGGCTTTTTTGCACTGTTCTGATGCACGTTTGTTAATGTCATTCAGTAATACAGTTACAGTCAGTCAGTCAACTGACGTTTTAGTTGATCGTGGCCCACCCAACCACTGTCTTGTAGCAGCTCCTTCCGTCAAGTGTCTAGGCCGTAAAATGTCTCAGATTTAGTTTAAATCAATTAGGCCAGTCATAATAATGCACGGTCGCTGTAGAAATTAATAGCGTACAGTATCATGAATAACAAAGACGTTGCCTCATATTGAAACGTTTTAGACGGATACATAGGCATAATTATGAACTACAAGTTTTGTTAAGTTGTGTGATTACTTACAAATACTTGGTTGTATTGTGTTCGTAGCACCGTCTGCGATATTACACGCTACGGACAACGGACTGTAAGTATATTGAACTACACTGTGTCTCAAAAACATCCCAACATTTTGTCTGTAACTTGAAAACCAATTATCAGATTTTGATAATTTTTGGTAGGAATATTCCCAACACAACTTGTCAACAAATGACAATTAAGTTTTTCACCTCATCTAATGTATGCTTCTGCACTACCTAGGGAAAGCAGATCAAGCGAAGTACGTGTTGAAATAAAACAGAAAACCTGAAAAAAACATTCCCGACATTGTTGATCGTAACCTGAAGAAAAATTAGCAGATTTTAATAATTTTTTGCAGAAATATTTCTGACACAACTGGCTAGTAAATAAGTGTTTTAGTTTTCATCTCACCCAACGTGTGCTTTCGCACTACTTGGGGAAAGCAGACCAAGCATGATACCCGGTACGTGTTAAAATGAATGAAAAAACGTCGATAAATTTCATCTATCCTAATCTGTGGGCTCCAGCAGCCGGTCTATTACAAAGTTTAACTGTCATGCAGCAGTGTGTCTACCAGATGAAGTTTAGAAATGGATAGGTCTGGAGCAGAACTTGATCGATACTGCTGTCAATGAACGGAGAAAGCGTCTACTTACCTGTGTTCGCATAGTGGGCCAACACTTCAAGCAATTTTACTACAGTCAGTTGAAAAATGGATAACTGGATGAAATGTCAACCAAAGTGTTAGAAATGTGAACAAAATGTTTTTACGCGTTATTTTAATTAAGCAATCATATTGCATTGGATAAAAGTGATATTTTGCTGGTTGTGTTTTCCCCAGGCAGTGCAGAAACAAACGTTGGGTGATGTGAGAAACTGAATGGTCATTTTGATGGCAAGTTGCGTGTGGAATATTCCGACCAAAAATTATTAAAATCTGATAATTGGTTTTTAAGTCACAGTCAAAAATGTCGGGGATGTTTTTTGAGACTGTGTATATAATAACTTTACAGAACATACAGAACTTTTTGCTCTGATATTTTTTGCACTGCTTGAAACAGTTATTAACAGCAAATTTGAAACGAAATTGTGATCGATATTTATACCAAAACTGGTAACACATTTCAATTAGTTTGACTTGCTTATCACGTAATTAATTTAACTGACCTGTTGTGTTAGCCGAGCTATTAGAAAGCTTAACGTGCTTGTTACTGAAGAAGACAACGGACACTTGAAGGTGAATATGAATACTAAAGTTGACCTATCGCTGTGTTGTGCATTGTTGATGTATTTAGGGCACAGACAGCGCTTCACAAGGCAGCGTGGAACCGACGAAGAGAAATATGTTCAATGTTGGTTTCTGCCGGAGCCTCGCTCACCGAAATCGACTATCAGGTACGCTAGCACCCAAAGTGTATAGAAAATTTTCTATACACTTTGGCTAGCATTCAGTCTGTTTAGCACTAATATGATATCGAAAACTGGCCTCCATTAGGAAATTATTGGATTTCATTTTCATTAAAAAATTCTATCAGATTATTGTGGAAATACTGTTAACTTGGTTTTTTATGTGCGAGAGCTAGCTAGCTGGCTATAGCGCTTATTAGCTGTATATGTGAAAAAACTAATCAATCGAAAATGCCGGGGATGTTTTTTTGAGACACAGTGTAGTAATAAAATGAATTATAGTAACAGTAGGCTAACTGAATATTCATCTTAGTATTTGTTGTAGTGCACTGTTATTGTATGTTGCGATTCAAGTTCGTTCGTTGTTGAACCGGCTTCAAACTTGTGCAGGGTAATACACCGCGATTGCTAGCACTGAAATCGAATGATCAGGACTTGGCTTCATATCTTCAAGGTTCGACTTTTTTTGCAATTTATAACTGCTTGCACTGCTTTTACACGCGCCTTCTGCTCAAACCTTGCGTAATGTAGACCGACTTATTGCTGCTGTCAGAAAATCTCGTAGATGACTTTGACATTCTGTCGATGATTTCATTGAACGATCAGACAACATTGGCGTAGCCAAGGAGGGGGCAGGGGGTCCAGCCCCCCAATCACCCACACAAAACATATCATACGTTTAAAAACTCCACTAAATTTGCCAGCTATGTCAGTTTGTTCTCGAAAAAATAATTACAATTGTTGCCACCAAATCTTATGTTTTAAAGCTGAAATGCACCAAATTCGATTTCGGCTGCAGTTCCGCTTCATACCCCACTGGGGAGCTCACAGCGCTCCCCAGACCCTCTAGCTGGATTTTAGGGGTCCTACATCTAAGGAAAGGGAAGGGAGAAAAAAGGGGGAAAGGGGAGAAACGGGCAAAAAAGGAGGGAAAAGGAAGGGAAGGGAAGAAAGGAAAAAGGGAAGGGGAAGGGAAGAGAGACGAGGCCCCCCAATTGAAATTTCTGGCTACGTTACTGTCAGACAAAGGGTTTTTTTAAAGCACTGTTATGCGATTGTTAGTTGTGAATTAAAGACAACTTCTTACACATGTAGGGGGCTACTTACATCGTGAACGTGACCAGTGACCTAAGTTAAAGTCAAAAGTTTATTTAAATTGAATGAAACGGACGACAAATTGTTTACAGGCTGTGAGCAAATGGCCGGAACCAACTCGCACGGCACTGAAGTCTGAGTCTGGCGGGACAGCCAGCAAACAACAGCCGCCGACATTCGACACATTTCATCTTTGCTTTTTTCTCTAGATTTGATCATTTTTACGCGTGAAAGCAGCTACTGTGTTCAGCGCGTCTTAACCATCGCAATTCTGTCTGTCTGTCCGTCCGTCTGTCACACGGGTGGATCAGTCAAAAACGGTGCAAGCTAGGATCACCAAGTCTTCACCGTCGGCTGCCTGGAAGATTCCAGTTTCAGGAACCGTAAAGCTTTTCCATAAATTTAAAGGGAGTCACCCCGAACGAGGGTGCTAAATGAGAGGGGGGTGGGCAAAATGTCGATTTTTGGCCAATAAGTCGTTGTATCTTAGTAACGGTGCGAGATAGGGCCTAGGTTGCTACTAATCACTAATAGGAAGTCGTACACTGGCTTTCGATTGGCGCCGAATTCAATGACCTTGAATGACCTTGAACGCCAAAATAGGGTGTTTTATGAATTTTTTGGTGATTTCGGGCTGCGACACAAGTCTATATCATTCACAAGGTGGCGTCACGCTACTATCGTTATGCGATCCAGATAGATAATTTGGTATTTGTGTATTAACTTAGCGTGAACACCCCAATTTTCAGCTAAACTACTGAACCGGAACTGCTATAGGCTTTTGCGCGTCTCGTGAGCATTAGCTCAAATTTCTTGTCTGATTGTATTGTGCCCATTGCACAGTGGCGTAACAGTGGCAGCCAACACACCCGACATTCCACATGTGCATAGGCCTAAAATGAGTGATAAAACGTAGGCACGGGGCTATGAAATGTGTCAAAGCTGCAGCAAAACTTTCCTGCATGTGGTCGGCGCAGGCAACAGCTATCTGTAGTTACGCCACTGATTGTGTTACCGAATTACGGCGATTTGTCAGCAATTAACATCCATTATGCACCGTTATTTGCTCAGATCCCATGGACTTTGCTGGCTGTAGGCCTGTGTGCATTTTGTGTTGTATTAGTAATAACCGACCGTCAATTTCGTCGTTTCCGTTCATTACCATTCATTACTTATCTGAGACTCATGCACGTATTTATTGGTTATACTGCTGGTCAGATCAAAGCATATAACATTCTTTCGTCGTAGTAGTAGTGGTATAACGTGTTAATGTTACCGTTTATTATTAGTATTATTATCTGTTAATTACGTTTATGTTAATACAGCACTTGTAACGTATCAGGGTGTTACATAACATTGCTGATTGTTAGGGGTACTTTAGGCAATGTTCTGTTTTGCGAATTTTGTAATGCTGATGCACTTATTATCAGGTGAGGTAACTCAACTATCTGCCAATGCCTTATAGGCTTCCATGACATCGGTGACATTCTCGTTTGCAATGGTTCAGTCACTGTTGCCAAATGCACGAGTCACAATGTTCGTTATTTCAGTGCTGTTACGTGTACGTTGCCACCCCTTATATACAACATGTACGTTGTCGTCGGTCAAACGTCTGTTCATATTTCGGTGCTTAAGACGTTCCACCAACAAAATATGGCGTGCCATTGTTTAAAATAACGGGAACTCCCCCATTTGGGTCGCTACTCGTTATCAAATAGTTACTTCTTGGATGGGCGACTCTCTGACAGGTAAACCATTCAGGTATGTAACTTATAATAAACCAACACAAAAATCAACTCGGCCTTCCATTCTTCAGAAATAGGTAAGTCGAGTACCGGCCTGTCTAGCTGGAGTTAAGGCGGGGCTCGTTCACCTGTGTCGGGTGGCAGATAGCACTGTGTGATCCCATACGGCGGGTGACGCAGGTGGCTCTTTGAGATGGGTTTCCTATAAAAAGCTATACACCACCAACTATAACCATTCAGATCCCTGAGCTGCCCAAAAGTATCCTCGTAAAACGTAAAAATCCGGCGACGGCGGCAAGAATTTTTTCTTTTGGGATCGGATCGAGGCGGGAGCTAGGTGGTCGCTGACGACCGTCGCGCTCGTCTGATTTAGTTTAATACAATAACGTACTACTGTTTAGGGGGAATAAAGTTGCTGTATATTAATAAAAATACGGTCAAGTTTACACTTAAATTGGTTATCTTTTATCTGCTTTGTCTTCTGGTGGCTGTGGCCCCAGACACACAGACGGGGCTCTGCCCCTTCGCTCCCGCTGCGGGACATCGATCCTCAGAGAACCGGCGAACTCGGTCCTTCCTTAACCTTCAAACTCATCTAAACTGCCGGAACATTCTGAAACTGTTGACGTACGACTTTTTCGTGGGATCTACGTAGGCGGTTCCTGTCGCCAAAATGTTAAACCACCAGATGACACATTAACGAGGCATTATTTTATGTGATGAAAGAAATCGTGCAACATTCTGTGATGTGTACAGACATTATAGTACTTACAAGAATGCTTTGTGAAAAGTGAGCACTAATGTCAGATAAGTGTTATATTTGTGTATTAATTACTGCACTTACACGAAGGAGCTGTGCCAGCCTGCGCCAACTTTCATCATATCAAACTATTTGTTTGCTATTATAACGTATTTGTGCATTACTTGAAATAATACGATGCTCGTTCCTGTCATGTCTGTTTTTTTCCACTGCACAAAAGGTAAAATCTATTACAAGTACACACCCGTATTTTGGCGAATTATATTACAAATTATTACATCATACTATGCTATGAAACTCGCAGTAGATTAACACATCAACAGACTAACATAATAATTCACATACCTAGGACGATGTTCACGCATAAGCTATAAAATGCAACAGCATTTGCCACACATGTAGTCACTAATTAATACACCACATCATGCATACGGGAGAGTGAGACAGACATTATGCACACATGAAAATTACTGAACTGCAAATAGGACATTCGGTTAAACATGCTTGTAGTGATAATGCATGACTCATTGACGCACCTTAAGCCTCTCAGCGTTAACCAGTTTAGCCATCACTTTCCAGTCTTATATTTCAAGCTTAAAACGTAACGTTTTTAACTGCAAACTGTTGGTAGGCCCTGGACTGCATTAACGGAATATGGTGGTTATTGGATTCTGAAACTAATCTTTGACTTTCTTTTTCGTTCACTCATTCATTTTCTCTTTAACTCCATGCAACATACAAAGCGGGTATTCATAAGCTTTTAGCATACCCATCATAACAGTATTTCAAACTTTTGAAGGAACCAAAAAATTACTTTTTCGCTAGCACGAAAGGGTGGAATGTTATTCTGATCATCCCTCTTATTTCTAGACATTCACATCAATATAACAATATACAAAGTGAACATTTAAAACATGGAAAACATAGGCTATCACATTGTTAATAAACCGATTCACTGACACCAAACAACGAAGTGCAAAATGACCATTAACTGTCACAAGCTACAAACAAAACCACTGAAGTGGAGAACATTATGCTAAAGACCCAGGCCTAACGGAACAATTACAGTTACCGCTAAAGATGAAATGTTGAGCTAAAACACAAAAACAACAACAACGTGAGACGATGAACACACAATCTGTGACTACGGCTACACTGCACGTATGTATTTCGCGTTCATTGCCGATCATGCACTTACTCTGCCTGACAGCACAGCCATCTCTGCAAAACACATCACGACACGGATTAAACGTCAATAATGGTCGCACAGTCTCTCGTAGCCTAGAAACAGAGAAGCCAGTCAATTTAGATGTTATGAAGCTTGGCAGCCAACTGGCAATGTGTGAAATACCATTATCTCTGTCAAAAAATACACAACAAAAATGCAAAAGATTACTACCCGATATCCAAAATTATAAATACAAATGCAACTGCACTGACATGAGATGATGAACATACACTTAATTACCTTATCTTAGAAATTTTTCAAGGCTAACTGTCAAATTGTTTAGTAATGTAAATTGACTCAGCAGACTTATCATTAAAGCAGAAATGTGCGATGACCTGTCAGTGCAGTGGTCCAACGAAGTTGGCAGGAAAGATGCCAGTGTTGCCTGCAAGTTCGCCCATCCACCAGTCTGGGTGGTCCTTTGACAGAACGGCGATGACGTTGCCCTTGACAAAGCTTAGCTCGTCAGACTGCTGTGCTTGGTAGTCATAGAGCGCCACCCGTTGACTAAGCACGCCGCTCCCAGCTACAGACATTAAGCAACATGAGCGAAACTCACACAAGCATTCAGCATTGTTTACTCACTGCAAGCCTAATATAAGCATTCTATTCTAGCAGACTCATTGCAATGTATGTGCTTCTAATGTACTGTACTGCAACAAACCTTTACTTGGGTCACTCTAGTCTCAGCCATCTCAGTTGTCACGACTCGGTCACTTTTTTCCAGGCTTCATATTAGTTAGTCTTCTGAACTGAGAGGAACGCCCACAGCACATAAATGCCGAAGACATTCTTGCTTTAATAAAATGCATTTTTGACTACATCAAAGTGTGTAGTCTGATCTTTCTATCTCATATTATATCACACTAGTACTGTTTAGTTTCTATTAAATTCATTGCCACTGCACTGCACTTACTGGGGAACATCAGTTCTGCTGTTCCCCAGCATTGCTGCACATTATGTTATTTAGATTAATGCTACCAGGCAACTGATCACTTGATCGTTGTCATTACTTAACTTTATTCACACAATCAGAGGACTTATCGAAAAGATCCACCTCACAGCAACAGCTGCAAGAGGAACAGCAACACTACCATTAGCATTAAGTTTCTTACTGCTTACAATTTCTGCTCTAACAAGCCAATCTTTCCGAGGTTATTCCAAGTTACACTGGGAGAGAGGAAGTACAAACTAAATGCGTGGGAAGTACTGAAGTGAGAAGACCTTGCTGCAGCCTAATGAACAACATCAAGCCCTGCAGAGAATAAATACTTGGCAGCACTAATCTCAATAGCATAATCTGCAGCAGCTTCATCTGTTTTCCAACATCTACAGCCAATCTGGAAGTGCAGAGCAATCAGCAAGGAGATCAAATTACGGCTATATTCTTCCATCGTAGTTCCAACAACAACTGTGAAACATGGAAGACAACAGCAAAAGCTACCAAGATGATTGATGTGTTTCACCATCGTTGCCTTAGGAGGATCCTGGGGATTTCATGGCGTGATCACATCACGAACGATAAAGTAATGACACGCTCTGGACGAACGGCATTGCACGACATAGTAGCAACGAGAAGACGTTTCATCGGACACATCCTGCGACTTCCACCAACGAGGCTAGCTAGCCTGGCCATAGAATGGAGACCTGAACATGGCAAAAAGAACATTGGAAGACCCAAAAAGACATGGCAAGACACACTAAAGAAGATCTGGAGATGATGAGCATAGACAGGAGCAACAAGACAACTGCTGCCAGCGATTGTGCCAACTGGAGACGAATCATCAACCAATGTTCCGCACGGAACTGAAAAAACTAAGTCTAAGTAAAATAAACAACAGCAGAACTAATGTTCCCCAGTAAAGTTCCCGAGTAAGTGCAATGAAACAGTGTTGAGATGACATCAAAAAGAGAAAATATCAGAAATCAAAGATCAGATCACCACTGACCAGCTGGGCCGGATGCTACAGAACTGACCGCCGGAGGCTAAACAAACATACAAACAAACAAACAGAGATAAATTTTAACTAACATACAATTAGCATAACTATAAGTACTGTGTAACCCAAGTGAAGCTGCAAATAAGATACCACTGCATGGCTGGAGGACAGCTGATGCCAAACAGACACAGCACTGAAAAGAGTACTGCAGTGGTCTAGTTCTAGCATGAGTGAGTGAATGAGTAGGGTTTAGCATCCCACACGACACAGTAGGGGGGCATTTTAGGGACGGCCTTTCCAGACAATGTACGTACACATAATAATGGAACAGAAAGAGTGAGTGAGTAAGTAGAGTTTTACATCGAGCTCAATGCAAGGGGCCTACATCTGCAGGACCCCTAGAGGCTCTAGTGTTAGCACGTCTGATTACAAAAGGAAAAAGGTGAAGACTTTTTTTACAAATTAGACAAAATATTTTTAAATGCACTATAAATAATACAGGTTCTCTAAACAAAATTCTGAAACTTTTGACTTATCACATATCTTCCTATCACTAACCATAGCAAAGTTATGAATGCTCAAAAAATACTCCAGTTTTTTGGCCCACCCTGTAGTTTTCTAGTTTTACATAAAACAAAGCATAAAGCTGACAACTTTCAGAAACATATCACAAACAGTGCACCTGCTGTGAGGGTGGCTCTGAAGCCTGCAAATCTGCCGACAGCCGTGAACCTCCAGGACCCAGTACTTTCACGTAGTTTGCTGGGAACCAACCTATTCGCCGTCTCTGACCACGAACCTACACAGAGCACACGTCTCAATATCAGTCTGGGATGGACGTGATTAATAACGAAATAACAAGAAAGAAACACTAAAGTAATTGCCTAATAACCGGAATCACTGATCAACGCTGCCACCTGGTGAATCACAATTAGGCAATTGCAAGTTTTTGATGGGGGTTTGACTTGAAAAATCTCCCTTTCCCTGAAGGTCAGGAACCCTCATCTGACGCAATGTCTCTCATTGGACCGGACAAGTGAACATGCTAAATGGCATGTAGATCCGATCCGTCAAATGGTGTAAACAGAGTGCACGAATGCAACACAACTGACTAGACACACCACACTACACAGAAATGTATAGTGTAGGTAGAATTGCTTGCAATGCAAGAAGCAATTTTGCCCAAAAAACCGATGAACACTTTTGGCTATCATTACAACCTAACAAAACGACAACAACTTTGGCATATGGCTTTTATGCCAAGACCACCACATGGGTAAGAGATGAAATACGTTAATTGAAGAAACCGTTCACCAACGATGCCATTTATCAATATTTTCCACTTACTCTAAAAAAATTCAACTGCCAAAACTGGGCACAATCACATTAGTACACTGCTACTATTTAGTTTATCAATCACTGCTTGCCTGTTTTGTACACGTACAATGTCCTGAAGAAAAAATCACCTGTGATTGCTCTGGCAGTTTTCCACCCTTAACCCATTGTGTATGAACACTGAAGTAATACTCCATTACTTGTAAATACTCAGAGCTAAATAACACTGTGATGCATCCGACAGATACTCGACAACGTAAACACGCGCACCTATGTCCCACAACTTTCCAATGCATACCTGAAGTTCTCCTTCCCACCATCCGGTGTCGGTTTTCTTGCGTATCTGGATGAGTTGACCAAGCTGCAGCGATAACTGCTCGGAACTTGTGGCATCGTAAGGTGCAATGACAGTGCCAATTTCTGCAACATAATAACATTTAGTTATCAGGACTGATGATAGTTTGAAAAATCAATAGATAAAAAAATACATAAGTTGACGATTAGTTAATAGTTTATTCAGATTAAAAGCTTAACACCAGATGCAGTCCAAACTCAAAGCAATTGCATTTTCTAACTGTAATGCTACTTCAGCTATTGGCACTGACAAACGCATGGCAACACTTCATTAGTTCGTGTTTATCATTTAGTCTTCTATATAGTGTTCAGATACTAGATAAGCAGACGATTGTTGATTATTGATAATTAATCATTAATTCGTGCAGTCCTACTATTTATAAATTGAAACAGCAATTTGCATTACTATGTTGCTCTTTCCTACATAAAAAATGCAACTTTATTGCAGCCACTAACAGTTTATTTTGTATCATGCAAAGTGGTCAAAATTATCATCAAAGCAAACATCAGACTTAACAGATAGTTTTTCTAATTAAATGACTAGAAATATATATATATA
>Ga0209454_1001854_pt1 | contig 13787 bp, 10 predicted proteins | sample WorMetHERISLAND1_2_FD_187400 | JGI IMG/M metagenome (GOLD analysis project Ga0209454, IMG submission 187400) | Marine gutless worms symbiont microbial communities from Max Planck institute for Marine Microbiology, Germany - Olavius geniculatus... | ecosystem: Host-associated > Annelida >...
TGGTGTTTAATAGTAACCTAGGCCCTATCTCGCACCGTTACTGAGATACAGTGACTTATTGGCCAAAAATCGCAAATTTTGCCCACCCCCCTCTCATTTAGCGCTCTCGTTTGGGGTGACCCCCTTCGAATTTATGGAAAAGCCTTACAGTTCCTGAAACTAGAGTCTTCCAGTCAGCCGACAATTTAGTGATCCTAGCTTGCACCGTTTTTGACTGATCCACCTGTGTGACAGACGGACAGAATTGCGATGGCTAAGACGCACTGAAAGCAGTAGCTGCTATCGCGCATAAAAAAACGTAAAGTTCTTCCCGAGCCAGTAGGCACATATGGCGGTGATGATCTTTGTTTCCTTAGCCAGGCACCAGTTTACACTGTTAGACCACGAACACGGGGCTAGTGCATCATGTGGTGTGCATTTGCTGGTAATCATTGCACTTGCCCATGGAGGGATGGCCAGGTTGAGTTGACCTGGGTGGCTGGTTACATAATGAGATGGTTTACCCTCCTGCTGATGGTCACCCATCCAAGTACTAACCAGCTCCGGCGTTGATTAACTTTGTTGATTAAACCAACAACGTTACCAACTAAGTCAGACTACTATGTATGTATGTTAGACACTGGACTACAATGACACGCCGGACTATGCCCTGCTGCAGAGTCTGCTGTGGCAGTGTCAGCAGCGTAAAGGGGTGTCGGAATCAGATCCATTTGACTGGGAGGAGAAAAAGGGAAATGAACTAGATCTGGGAGCCGTGATTTCGACTACAGCAATACCGACCACTGCTGAGTATGTCTCCTGAGTCTTTGCTTTTTTTGCTCGGCTGTTTATTGCTAGTTGGCAGTGTTTCGATAAGTTACATCAGTTCATAAAATTACAACCTTTAAGTAAGTAAGCAAATTTATACAGTGCTCAGTGTTTGCAAGTGGCCTACTGAATCTGACGTGTAGAATGTGTGACATGTTGGGTTGAGCACTGAGATGACTTGAGAGGTAGGTTATATTTGAAAAGTGGCAATGAAAATGGCATATGAACGAAAGCACACTGGTGAAATCTTTTTTGAATGTTGAAAGGAAGAAAATTCCAAGTTGTGAGAGCAGATGCTGCACTAATACACAAACCAAAACATGTGCAGTCACAAGAGACTTTACAACAAATTAGAGTAGATGAACACAAGGTAAAAAATGGAACGTAGTTTTTCGTGAGTGTAGGTATTGACTTAGTGGATAGATTAGTTTTGTGGGTGATGTTGATGCAGGCAATAATAAACGTGATGTGCCAATCGATAGGCAACCGGTTTCTGTTATTTACTAATTTCTAGACGTATTGCTGCTGCTTTCTTCAGAAAGGTTTCTGTTTTCCACTGGTTGTCAGCAAGGCCACAAATCGTCATAGTTGTGAGGATGTTGGTGTAGCTCCCCATCTGATTACATTGACCTATCTTGTTTTTTTCCGTCTGTGTGATTGGATGAATTTGTTAGACGATGTAGTAATTAATGCCTGCAATTTGCTGATGTTGCTGCAGGCAAGTTGTGTGTACCAACGAAGTAAAGAACTTTCCGATTCTGATCGAGAACCAAGCTGCGAATGACGCTGCTCCGCCGAGCCCAGTGACGCTGCACAAACCCAACACCACTGACTGTGATGTGGCGCCGGTGGCACATGACAGTGCTGGCGTAGTGGCTGACTTTGCCACTGACGCTGCAGTGAAACGCCAGTGGCAGGCTGCATTCAGCAGACTCACAGATGATGGAGTTTGTCAACAGCTTGATGCCTCATCCGATAAGCCTGCCATGAAGGAAGTCGTGGAACTGGCCGATGTAGCAACTAATGCTTCCACTCAGCGTGGTGATAACATGTCTGTTGACCCACAGTTGCATCTGCTTGACTTCCAGCTGAGGCACATTCTCAAGTCGTCTCCCTCAGTGCGTGATGACGGTTCTTCCGCAGCATGTGACGTTCCTGGTGCTAAGACTAAGAATGTCGTTGAGGGTTCGCCAAGTCGGTCTTTCGCTCACAGTCGCAGTGTGCCCGCTGCTGCTACCCATGACTATACCCTGGATGTTCAGTGCTCAAGAAAACCTCCACATTCCGGATCAGTTCGATGTGAGCTCACAGACCAGCAAGCTGGCAGCAGTCGAACTGATGGTAATGATCAGGGTGGTTCTGCAGTAGCACATGCTGAAGCAAGTCGTGGACGTTTATCGCGGTCAGTGGAACGCGGCCGAAGACCAAGCTACGGTCGGAAAGATGTAATGGAAGACATTGCCAGTCAGCCAGCAGAAGCCGACGTGAAGAAGCTGAGTGTTGATGCAGTGGCTTCCGGTGGCATCACGTTCGGTGGAGTGGAAGAATTGAGCCACGGCAACATTCAGGCTGAAGATTTACCAACTACAAACATCTACCTTGACGATCATGCCACAAAAGCAGCACCGTACACAATAGCAAGCCAGTTCTACTCACTGGGCTCCGAAGCTGACGATGACTGCAGTGAAGGAGTGCCTGACAAGAAGATGGATGACGATGGCACTTGTAATGTATCTCCGTCGGCCTGTCATACTGCTGACAAACCAAGAAGGCCCATCACTCTGACACGACCTACACTGAGCTCCACAGACAAGGCCGGTGAGCAGCCGCCATGTGAGCAGCAGAATGACAGTCTGTGCTGGCAGTTATCTCTGTTCACTGTACCAGCAGTTGTTACGAGAGTTCTTTCAGCCAATGGTTCTCTCACAGCAGATGCATTTCCCCGGCCGGTGTTTAGTGTACGCAGCCCGAGTTCGCCGGCACGTCTTTCGAGTGACATGGTTGAAAGTAGGCCGCGTCAGATCAGCATAGAGCCGGCAGAAAGACTGCATCTAGAGAGGGACAACTGTATGCCAGCAGCACCACTGGCAGCACAGGAGCCTGACGGTAGCGAAGAAGCTAACAGTGGAAGTGACGTCGAAGCTGCAGTGTTTACAATGCCATCAACTGAGGCCATGGCCCAGAAACTAGCCACACTGAATGTCAGCTCAGAACCTAGAGGAACTGCTGATGGGGAATCCCCAAGACTTCCGTCGTTTGAGGCGATCGATGGACCTGGTGAAGTGGGACAACGAAGTGAAGTTTCAGAGAAGATTTCTTCGGCCAGTGCTGAGCTGGCAGGTATTATTTCGAGTGCAAACATCTCTTCATACCAGCGAACGTTTACCAGACCCAGTGCTGACTTTCCCAACATTGCCAAGACATCAAAAGTTGTTCCAATGGCAGTAGCCAAGAAAATTGCTGACTGTCTGGATGTTTCGTTAGGGTCAGACAAGGAAGTGAAAGAGATAATGCGGAACGGAATGCCGGCAATAGATATGGTCGATCGCGGTGCATCTGGTGCCCCGAGGTCGCAGTTTGCGATTGTGTCAAAGACTGCAGTGGAACGCCGTCAATCATGCGGCAATGTGCCAAACCCTGGAACTGGCCACATGCTGTCACCAGTTGCTGACAACATCACTAATGTTTTATTGCCAAACGTACAATGTCAGTCAAATGCTGCAGCTGGATCAGACGTGGGTCAGCATCAGCAGCAGGCGTGTCTTTCAGCCGTGACACACAGTCGTTACCGTGATGATGTGTCAGACACAGGCAGTTCAGTGCTGGTGAAGACTGAACCATTTTCAAGCCCAGAGCGTCTTCCACGACCACCGTCTGGCAGAGTCTCAAAGAAAGCAGCAATCGCTAATAGAGCTCGGTGTGTACATGTGTGAAGTTTTGGAGCTATTGTTTGCAGTGGTCAAAGTAGAATTGAGGAGGTGGGGAACTGTATTTCTCTACTCTGTCCCCTCCTCCCCTTCCCTCTCTTTTCCTTTCCCATTCTCTTTCTCTTCCCTTCTCCCTTTATTTTTCCTCTCCTTCCCTTTTCCCTTTCCTCCTCTACCCTTAGAAGTAGGCCCTGTAACTTCAGCTACAGGGTCTGGGGAGTGCTGTAATCTCTCAAAGGGGTTTGGGGTGAAGCTCCAGCTGAAATCGAATTTGGTGCATTTTAGCTTCAAAATCTTGCATCTGTTGGCACCAATTCTACTGAGAGTTACTCACCGCAGTCGATGTATTTTTTTAGTTGTGTTTTTGTGTCGTTGTGTTTTTATCTAATTGCTGGAAGTCGGAGCATTCAAGAATCTTAGCTAGCAACTTTCTTGCTACGGATGGCGCGTCAATTATAATGCTTCGACATCGTGGAGGGGTGCACACCATAGGGGGCCTACTGAAAGAAAATTTCCCAAACATAATGGGCCTAAGCTGGCAGTGTAGAAATAGAAATGTTTCCGTTCCCATCACCATTTTCCTGGCATTTCTCTCCTTAAACGTAGGACCCATAAATTTCATCTAGAAGGTCTGGGAAATGCTGTGTGCTCCCCTAGAGGGGTCTGGAGCAGAGCCTCAGCTGAAATCGAATTTGGTGCAATACCGGTATAGCCTTAAAATATCAGATCTGACGGCAACAGAGTTTTAACCATTTTTCTGAATCTCTGGTATCTATTTTTAACAAAAAACTTGTGCCCAGTTATTGGGGATCTGGACCCCCTGTCTACGCCACTGTGAGCATGAGAGTCAACCCATCCCTTCCCCATAATTTCCCTTCCTTCCTGTTCTTCTCTTCTGTTTCCCTTTTCCTTCTTTTCCTTCTCCCTCTTTCTTCCACCGTGAAGCGGCCCCCTTAAAACCAGCTATGTGGTCTGGGGAGCGTTGAGAGCTCTTCTAGTGGGGTCTGGGGCGGAGCCCCAGCCGCAGTTACATTTTGCTACATTCACTAACGTACATTCGCAAAAACATTTGGTTGCAGCATTTCTTCATTTACATTGGCAAGGTGATTGATACAGATTTTTTAGAGTTCAAAATTGGCGCTCCCTAAAGTTGGCAACCCTGTTTGACCGAACACCTCGAACATGCGTAAGGCCAGCCCTGCTTTATTCTCATTTCTGAATTTTTCCATTGACCTTGCAAATGATTCTAAGGATTGTGCATTGTGTGCTGGGTTGCTCAAGAAGAGGGTCTACCTTCTAAGGGGACAGGAAGGGAAGAGATGGGGCAAGGGAAAGGAAAGGGGAGGGGAAAAGAAGATTCTTTGCCAGGTGGTATAACTTTCTATAAGCAAGTAACTTTTTATAAAACATTTTGACTTACTTGTGGGTTTAGTCATGGCACACCCAACTAGGGACGAGTGATTTAATGCTGTCTCATACGCTATGCAATATCCATACGTATGCTGTAAGTAACATAACCTAACTTTGTGGATCATTTAGACCAGACTGATTTCAGCATGCAACTAACACTTAACTTTCACATTTAGGTGAGGGAACTACAGAGACTAGTAACCGGAGGTGGGGGAACTATACAGACTGAAAATAAGAGGTGGGGGAACACAGTGCCCTCGTGTTCCCCCTTACTTTGACCCCTGATTGTTTGTCATTATCATGTAATGGTTTCATCGATGCTTGATTTATTTGAGCACATCGGTACAGTTCTCTCTGTCTGTTGCCGTTTATTGGCATAAACTTATGTACAGGGTCACCACTTGCATGGAAAACTGGGTTTATCAGGGAATCTTGACAGCTGTCAAGAGAAAGCAAGAAAAGTGACCCAGACATTTCCAGAATCGGCAGAAAATTGTTGTCATGGCGTCGTGGGCATGGGTCATGGGTTACGGAGACTTGTAAAAACGCTTCCACAGTCATGTTTTACTCAGACGTCTCCAGGCAGATCTGGATGTGACTTGGAATAAGGAGCTTTTTGTGCGGAGTTGATTTCGAATGAATTTAAGCAGACTGGATTAATCATATATTTGAAAAAGAACGCATCTGCTGTCTAATGTCTATTGTGTGTGTGGTGTAGCTGTCGGCGGTTTCGGCCTGCATCGAGCATGCCAAGTCCTCGGAACTGCAGTCCACTAAGTCAGCCGTGGTCCACTGCTGTCAAGAACGAAGACTCATCGGCATCTAACTGACCACTTGGACCACACAGTCATAATTACAACGCATGCTGGCTGCTGGGTGTACACTTGCGTTGTTTTTTTTCACTGGTTAACTTCGCCGCTGCATCGGGTTGCCAACTGTTTTTTTTTACCGAAAATACCGAATGCATTGTATTTAATGGACCAAAATGACTAGCTAATCATTATTACTGCTAAATTTCCACCAGATTGATTACAAAATATTTCATGGCCAAATTTGAAGATCAATACCAGAAGTGCCAACTTGCCAAACTAAAATTCTTATAACCAGCATTCTTTAACATGCTAAATTTGACTTATTTGGCATTCTAAAATTTCAGTTGGCAACCCTTCTGATGCACTGGACGATCGACTGGTGGAAAAAAAACAACACAAGATACATGACAAGTCACAGCAAATATGCTGCTGTGTGCTGTTAGCTACTGTTTGACCTCCCCATGTGTTTACTAATAACATTTCCATTTACTTGATATTGCTTGCACATTCCTCGCATGCTGGTCTTTCATCGTCAGCACAGGGATATTTATTAACGTTAAGCTGATGTTGTTCCGACTGCTCTGTTGCCTAAGTTATAGTTGTGTGTCATTTTTGTCAGTGTTTTAGTTGAATTTGCTTTAGTTTTTACGCACGAGAGCTAGCATAGCCTATAGCGCGTATTAGCTATGGTAATTCTGTCTCGGTGTCTTGGTGTCTGTCATGTCCCAGTACTGTTCCAAGACCTTGTGAGATAGAGACTTCGGGTTTTCACTGTATGATAGCTTAGTGTCTCTAGTATTTTGTGACAAAATTTCATGCCACTGGATGAAGAGGGTCCCCATGAACGAGGGGAGAAAGAGGAGCACCCCCTTAAAAAGGCGTTACTTTACCATTATTGGCTCATCTAACTTGAAAATGGTTGTAGACAGGCACAGATATGCTGTCTATCATAACAAGCACTGGCGACGAGCTTCTTAGGAATGTCGACATTGATGACCTTGAACCCCAAAAATATGGGGTTTTGGTGAATTTTTCGCGATTTCGGGCTGCGACATGCAATTCAAGAGTGAATTGCACCGAAATAGCTAGAGATAGACCAAGACAGTCTGTGTATGAAATTTTCAGCATTGAATGTGGATTTTAGCAATCTAAGTCTAGACCCTCTGGATTCAAGGAGGTGTCAAAGAGAGGTACCCCTCTAAAAAGTGGTTATTTATCCGCTGTTGGCTTGTCTAGCGTGAAAATGGTTGCAGATACATGTAGGCACAGACATGCTGCTTAACATAACAAGCACTGGCGACGAGCTTTTTAGGATGGTCAACATCGATGACCTTGATTGGCCTTGAACGCTAGAAATAGGGGTTTTTAGTGATTTTTTAAAGCAATTTTTGGCTGCAAAAGAGTGAATTGCAATGAAATGGATGGAGATTGACCAAGATTACCTGCGAATAGAAATTGCTATAGGCTCTCACGCATCTCGTGAGCATTAGCGTAGATTTCTTGTTCACTGCAAGCATGTTGCCACAATGCTAAGTTAATTGTGCACTTCTTGCACTGAGAATATTTGTCATTGTCACCTGGAAAATTGACTGACTCAGGAGTCAGCCGAGTGTTTTAAAGTAATTTATGGTGTGTAATCGTTAAATTGTGTTTCAGTTATTAATTATTTATCATTCTTTGCAGGAATTGCATTACTTACATGTAAATTATGATTGATGTTTGATGTGAATTGTACCATTATCTCATACATTGCATATAAATTTTAGTGAATTTAGAAATTGTTATTGTGTGCAGAATTTTCATTCTTAGTGGATAATTGATTTTAATACGAATGATTTTGTTATTGTGCTAAATATTGTTTTTTTTGTAATTTAGTTATTTATGCTTGGTTTACATCACTGTTTTCATTGTTTGGTGAACATACCTTTTGCGGTATATTGTTCTATTTGCAATGTTATTTTGTTGAGTCTTTCTGTAATTTATCAAGTATTTCACGGTCATGTCTAGTTTACGTTTTTTGCTGTCAAAGTGTTGTCATTTTTTGTCCGTGCTTTTGGCTGTGTAGTGGATCATGTACATATTCTTCAAATTGTACAGTAGTAGGATGCCTGGGAGTGTTGTTGATATAACTTGTGTTATGTGTGGAGCTATAGGTACCTGAGGTAATGTTGTGTACAGCATCGGCTTGTAATATTAAAGAGCATTCCTTACAGTATTCCTTCACATGCATGCGCCTTATGACAGATGTTATGTGGTTTTGATATTCCACGTGTATATATTACGTTCATCAAATTATTGTTATGGCCCACAGTTTTCTGCAGTAAATTTTGCCAAATTCCTCGGGCCAGTTCACAAAATTTCGCGGCTCGCTGCAGCAAAATTGTCTAAATTCTGCGGCTTACCGTGGCCTTCCATTTGTGCGTAAATTGAGCTTTATTCTGTTTAAAAAAAACTTCAGTTTTTGGATGCTGGCATGGCGCTCAGTTAAGCTAGCAACATACAAAGGAAATTATTGATATTTTTTCCATTCAAAAGTGCAATTTGTTAGTTGCATTGTGTTAATTTACCGTTGTGCCTTATACGATGGTAATTATTAGTAGGGACGCAGTTTTAGGCAGCTCAGTTTGATTTTTCTCCATGATATAGTTAGTTTATAGCCGACAATCGTACTAGTCATCGGACATTTCTTAACTTTTGTAAAATTTTGTGAAATTCCGCTGCAGTATCAAAATTCTACGGAAAAGAGCAAATTCCGCTGCTTGGCTCAAGATTTTGCAGCCCACAGAAAACTGTGGGCCTTAATCATTGTCATTGTTGGCATCACAGTTAAGGCATGTACAAAGCCAGAGACGCGAAATGAAACAACTGAGATCTCGGTTGCATTTAAGGAATGTAGAAAGCGACAGAACTCAACAGAACTGCAATATCTGGAGTGCAGTGCCAGTTCAGTTGCATCTGCAGGAGCGTACTGAGCTACTGAGCGGAACTGAAATCTGTTGGTTTATTTCATTTCCATCGCTTTGCACATGCCTTGACGCTATCAGATTTGTCGTATCGAGTCATTGTCTTTTTGTCTTCTATTAATTTATTAAATACTGATGAAACTGTAACACAGTAGTTTGCTGGCTGTTTATTTAAGTAAAGTGATACTAAGCTAAAGAAATACGTGTTAGACCTACTCGAAGCATCTGTCAGTTAGACATTCCACTTCCCATCCAACTTTCAAACATAATCTTTCAAAACCTACCTGCTCAGTTTATAGCCCATCACTACCTATTTAGCAACTGCCGGTGCCTCACATTCAGCTCTCTGACATTGAGCGCATTACAAAATTATTATTATTATTATCATATTATTATTGTTTAAATCTACTAGAGAAAGTACTTAAGTTTATTGAAGTAGTGGAAAATATTGAGGAGGTCTTGTATTTATTGCTTTGTGTGATCTCGGCAGAAATTTTTGACTACTGATGCTTTTATGCAAAGAAGATGTGTGCTGTCTACTGTTACTACTTGTGTGTCTTTGTTATCACCGTAAAAAGTGATTGTTCCGTCATTTTGCAGTCAGTAGTTTATTAATTGCTGTGCATTTTTTTATCCGAGTTCAAGTCCACTGTTGTCGGAATTTTGCAATGTATTGCTGGTAGTGTAATGGTGGTGGCATTTTAGCATTGTTGGTGTTTTTAGGCATCTGTTTGGCTAGATAGTGTTATTGATTGTCGTTATTAGTCCTGTTGTATTTGTGGTGTCATTAAGTGTAGACGTGGAAGGGTCACGATATTTCTTGCATCCCACTTTACCAGATTGTGTTGTGGTCCCTATATTGCTGCAGTGTTTGCAGTTCAGCATTCAAGCAGTTGACTTCGGTCTGCTGAATAAAGCCCAAATTCCACTAAGTTTCGTTGAAAGTCCAGCAGCGCGAAAGTTGCGAATGCAAACCATGAAATGGGTATGTCATGGGAAGTTACGGCTTTCAAAGAGTTTCACTCTAATGGAATTTAGTCCATGACAAGACACGATAAAGTTGGTGTAATGGAATTGGGGCTTAACAAATTGGACGTCAGCGATATTCGACCAACCGTGTCAGTTAATCTAGTCTCTGAAGGACTTTTGTTTTATCTCAGTTTATTTAGAGTGTGTGTGTCTGTGTACAGTTTGTGTCAAGCTTTATTGTCGGATGTGATGGATTCTATACTTGATTTTTTGCTTGTATTTACACCTTTGTTAGTTATGTTGCAAGAGCTTGATTTCTGGTCTCATAGATCAGGCTGTTGACAGTGGTGTCATGTATTGAAGGTTGGGAGGGGGCCTCTGCATATTTCCAACCGTGGATGCTCTCTATTTACAATTTGACCCTTAATTTTCCTCAAAGTGGATTTCCAGCCCCAATTTTTTTGTATTTGTGGAAGAAAGTTTTCCGATGGGAAGAAAATTTTACAACCAGCTAAAATTTAGGTGGCAGGGGTGGGAGAGTAATTTCTCTCCCCACCTGTTACTGCCGCGAGCCACTGGCTGTTGTTGTCTGTAGATCTGCTCAGCACTATGCACTGTCAGCTAGTTGCGTAGTAGGCTAGTGTTCAATGATGAGACCCATTCAGTCCTGTGATATTACATCTAGTTGTAGTTTTTGAGCATCCCTGGTCTCACAGTCTGATGATTGTCTGGAGGATAAGACAGAAGACTATTAGAGCTGCCATTACTGTTAGTTACATATGCACACTTAGAATTGGCAGTTTTTACAATTTTAAGTCAGGGTTGTTTTTAGGTTTTGTGTTTCATAAAGGTTAAACTTTTTGTTCCGTTATTATGTGTACGTGCGTTGCCTGGATAGGCCGTCCCTGAAATGACCTATATTGTATCAGGCGGGACGTAAAAACATTACTCATTCACCCCCACAGGCTGTAGATGGTTTGGTCAGACAATGACAATTAGACGTTAACTTATGCATAATTCATCATTCACTCAATCATACTGCACTGGAATGCTGTGCTGTCTGTAATGTTTTGTTTCGATGTCAATAATGCATTATCTCTTGAGTGTCGTATGTGTTATGGTGTAGATTTGTTTGTTTAGCTAAAGGCCTTATTTTACTGCTGACTTTGTCACGTTGTGTTGCTGTTTTCTATGATATGACCATACAAACTAAATGTCAGTTGTGTAATGTGTATGTCTGTCAAGGTGAACCCTACAGCTGAAGTTAACTCTGTTAATACTAATGCTTAGTAAAGGCATTTGTTGTTACTGAAAACGGTCATGAAATGAAATAAGATAACAGTGGATGCTATTAGTAACGCTATGACCAATGTGCTGCTTATTTGTCATTTATTTCTAGTTATATTATGGCATTTGAATACTTAACCAGCAGCCGTTTTAAATATGTGCCGGATGGATCGCATACTGTCTAGTCAGTTCAACATAGTAATTAATACGATGCTTTTCTAATAACATGTTTTATTGTAAGCATGTGACACGTGTTTTAATAAACTGCTTAGTTGCTTGCTTACGCTTATTTATGAGACTTTCTGTCAAAGTGGCGGAATGCAACTCACTACTGAATGTTGACTGAATGCAACTGTGAACAGAGTACATTTGCTGTTAGTAAGTAATAAAACACTTTACTGCATACATTTTGATGCTATAGTGTTTACTGAACTTGTGGCTGAGTTATTTTTGCTTCATTTACCGGTATTCACTCTCAGTTCTTACCCGGTCATAATCAGTGTGCGCCAGTTCCATGTGGTCGGTATGCTGCCGGACATTTTAGTTAATTGTACAGCAAAGAATAATTGTTCACTGACGAGTTATTTCTTCATCTTGTTTCTTTATTCGCTGACTGTTAGCAAGATATTCTGCTTATTTGCACCGTTTAGAAATACTCGGATTTTGCTTGTTTTCATTACGAGCTTGTGCTGCTTATTGTTGGCTTTTCTTGATGATTTCTGACATTCCAGTTTATTCGTGTATCCCATGATTGGTTTTACTCGTGTACTTATGTTGATGTGGCCTTTGAGTCCACATTCCATGTTGATAGTATTGTATAAAATTTAATTCTACACTGTTGTATTTCCATCTAAGGCATGACGTGTCCGGAGAAGAACAAGTGGCATTTTCTCGTCTAGGTTGATATAACGGTTAAAGGGTGTGTAGCTTTTCATGAGCACCCATCTCAGAGCTACAGAGCGTCATCTGACATATGGGATCACACAGTGTTACCAGCCACCCAACAGAGGTTAACTTGATTTACCTTAACTCCCAGCCAAGCAGGTTGGTACTCAATTTTAAGAATGTATGTGTGTGTTCAGTGTCATCAGAGTTGATTGGTCCGGAGCGTGCGAGTCTTGCGTTATGCATCAACCTGTCAAGTTATCATGTTATCTCTAGTTTCTGTTTGTGTGAGACGTGTTGTACATGTACGTATGTGTGTGTTATTGTAAAGCTTTCAGTGTATTTATTAAAACTTACATGCACTTAGATCTGTCTTTCTCCGTTTTTGAATTTCACCAGTCATTTCTGAAATTAGGCCAAAAATTTTAAAATACCTCTAAAGTCCAATTTTTAATTTTTACGTTATTTATTTGTTGTGAAATTTATTACATATCATATTTTATTTATCATTCATGAAGTGGCGCCACCATACTGTCGTTATGCGATCCAGATAGAGAATTTGGTATTTGTATATTAACTTAGCGTGAACATCCCAATTTTCAGCTAAACTACTTAACCAGAACTGCTATAAGCTTTCGCACGTCTCGTGAGCATTAGCTCAGAGTTCTTGTTTTCTCAAGTAAAGTCAGCATTGAACACAGAGTCTTTGCGCACATGAGTGGCAAGAAACATTGTGGATCGATTTCATTCTTAATCTCGAGACTCATCCCAATCACGTGACCATTCGACTCGCAGTGGGCGACTTCCTATGGGTGGTCCATTGTGACCATGCGTCTATCTTGCATCGTTACGGAGATATAAAGCCTCAAACTTGCATTTGCCTATGTTAAAGGCCAAAAGTTCACTGCGCATGCTCCGTGACCTGTATGCAGGGGGTCCAAAATGACCGCATATTTGGAATTCCCGAGGCCACATTGCCTCTTCACTATGCAACTTTTGTGGCGCTACGACGACGATTAAGGGTAGTTTGTAGATGAGCATCTCTATTGTTAAGCATTTTCAGTCGAATTTTTTCAAAGTCCGAAAATGGGCCTAAAATTTGCGGTTTTGGGGGATTAGAATTGGAAAATATTAGAGATGAATGTTGAGACCCCTAAGGAAATCAATCCTCACCGAAACACGTCATCCAGTGCAAAAAAATACGGCGATGATCCCAAAAATGTGTTCTCCAGAGCTTGGCAAAAAAGTAAATAGGTAAAAAAGAAAAAATAACCCAATTGCACATTATACTTCACCCCTTTGCCCCGCCGACCCCGCTGGGCTGATTCGTACCATTTTTGGCAGGGTCACATGGCCGACGTAATCATCCAGGTCAAATTTTAAGTCGATTGATTCAGGAGTTTGGGGGCTACGGGTGCCCAAAATCTGGGGTTTCCAATTGACTTTGATAGTCGCCCTTACAACAGTGTTACGCACTACCGTGCTACACTGTGATAAAACCTTTAAAAACCTAAAACCTAAACAATTCTTTAAAAGACCTAGATTTTTTCTAGTCCTGCTTAAACTAAATGCTAAAACGAAAACATTTGGAACAGAACATACAGGCAGTCTGAGAGACTGGTAACAAGAAATTTGAGCAAAGCTCACGAAACGCGCGAAAGCCTATAGCAGTTCCTGTTCGCAGGTAATCTTAGTCTATCTCCATCCATTTCGTCGTAATTCACTTT
>Ga0209454_1001855_pt1 | contig 13787 bp, 8 predicted proteins | sample WorMetHERISLAND1_2_FD_187400 | JGI IMG/M metagenome (GOLD analysis project Ga0209454, IMG submission 187400) | Marine gutless worms symbiont microbial communities from Max Planck institute for Marine Microbiology, Germany - Olavius geniculatus... | ecosystem: Host-associated > Annelida >...
CCACTACTTTCAGTCAGCCTTTTCTGCCACCTAGCGTCCATCATCCTATGCGCCCTGATTCTTTCTGAGACTTTGGCGCTATATAAATCATTTACTTACTTACTTACTTACTTACCAGGTATAAAGCCCCCGACTATAGCCGACCTGTGCCATTGAACTGTAGCCCTGCGACGACTTTGACTGGCGAGCTGTGTAGAACGTGGTCGCAGAAATCCGTTGCAGCGGCGACAAACTGTGCAGACAGTTGCTGCTCCGATAACTCATCTAGGCGACTCATGTCGTCTGGAGTGACCACTGGCAGCGGGAACACGAAGCACTTCCTGTTGGGAAAGTAGCGACGTATGCAACGACGAGGCAGATTGTACTCCGTCACCTTTTTACTCGTCCCTGACAATATGCAAGTTACACGCAATATTATGTACGGAACTAAAATTAGAATTCGATGCGATTAAAAAAATTAAGCAATTTGTACACATATTGGACTCGTTTTTGAGCTCAAAATGCATAGAAATGGGTTTGAAACTGCAGCCCAAAATCACAAAGCCCCCTCATCTTTGGAATTACAGGTCGTTCAAGGTCATCGATTTCGGTACCCCCGGTAAGTTTATCAGCAGTACTTGTTACGATAGAGCAAATCCCTGCCTAAACCTATCTGCAACCGTTTTCACGCTAAACGAGCCAATAGCGGTGAAATAACGACTTCTTAGAGGGTCCCTTTGTTTGACACCCTCGTTCGAGTAAAATCTCCTCACCCAGCATAACGAAATTTTGTCACAGAAAAAAACTAGAGTTCTTAATTGTGGCAGCTCACACCAAATACTTCGTGATCCTAGCTTGCACTGTTTTAACAGAATCACAGAGTCTGACAGACAGACATAAATAGTGCAGTGTTTAAATTGTGAAAAATTAGCTCAGGGGTTACACTTTTCGACAGTCGGAACCCGACCAAAATTGTGATATAAATCCTATGTGTATAATATATAGCTGACCCCCCAGAACATAATTTGACAGTGTGTTAGGGGGGTTCAGAAAACAGTTGCCAACCCCCCCCCCCTGGCAATTCAAACGCTGACAGAGAGACAGACACCTCTATGAATAGCTAAGCGGCACTATGTGCTGTCATGCGTAAAAGTGTAAATAAAGTTACAGTGTTTAAAATTAAATATCGTAGAAACGTAAAGTCCTTCCCGAAACTTCAGACGCACTCACGGATATATGGCCCAGCTGAGTTGATCTCAGAGTCAGTAAACATGGGCTTTATTTACTAAAACTGTAAACGAAAATTAAAAAAAAAACTGATGTGAACCTTTCTTCAACGTGAGCGCATTGTCCAGGTATTCGTCGGCTGAGATTGGTTTGCCGTCTGCAGACAGCTCGAGTGTGAAGTCACGCACGGCCCAGATAAACGACGGAAAATGCTCGCACAGTCTACAGTCGTCGTCATCTTCTCCTTCCGCACTGGCCTGTCCACTTTCACTCACTCTGATCTTCTCTGCAATCTCTGCTACAAAACTAAACCACAAAAACACCGATATAGCAATATTGCAACTAGGCCTATATAGGCCTATACCGGCAGTATGCCTAAAGCTGTCGAATAAATATGTTTATGGGCACTTCTACCAATCAAGACACAAGGGGCTTAATATTTTAACGACGACGGCGTCATCAGTCTATGCTCGCAGTCTAAGATTATAGTTCTACAGTTTACGCTGTTCTGTGCTTGACAAACTAGCCAAAAACTGACCACCATGTCACCAAGGCAAATAAGATATGAAGCTCAAACGCTTACTCTACAGGGTGCCAAAAAGATTAAAATTTGACTCACACTAAAACAGTATAAACAGTATTCTCAGCACTTTGAAGCTTAATTTTAAAAACAAAACTGTTTGATATTGCCCACAGCAAACTGCCATTATGAGCCTCTGATTCATTTGCGACAAATAGCGGTATACAAATGTGTATTATTTGAGGAATTGATTGAACGAAAGATGAGCCGACCTGAGTCGTTCAAGAGCTTGCTGGTCAATTGTGCCTCGGCTGTTATAGATCAGAGTACTGCTTAGCAGCGCTGCCAGCGTAAACAGCAGCAAGTCGTTCTGTGTATCTCCCTGCACAGCAAAACTATTACCAGTTATATGTCAATGAACAAAAAACAAGGGTTCAAACAGTAACTGAAAAACTATAACAATTAGCCTATGGTAAGTCCGAAAAACTCAAAAAAGAAATGCACAAAAATTACAATAAAGGCGAATAAACAAACTAAGGTAATTACAGATTTTACTAATCAGTCAAAATTTCTTTCAATTATTTTGAAGGAATTTTACAAAATTATCTGGTAATAACTATCAGGTATAATCAGCTTATACAGCTGTAATATAATATACAGTTGGAAACCAGCAAAAAAAAACAAATTCTTTAATAAACTGTGCGTGCAAAGTACAGAGTTATTTTGTCAGAAACCATTATGTTTTGCAACAGACTGTAAACCTGAGACTGTTTAGTACACACTTCAGTATGTTCACTACCTTTTCAACGTCTCCAAGTCCCTCAGTATCTAGCAGTGCAAGGCAAGTGTCTGCTTCGTACGGGTGACGTACACACCAAACCCAGATACCTTTTGTCATCGCCTGAACCGTGCTGCCCAGCCGAAAGCCTCTGCCACCTGCACATTGAAGTAAGTAAGTAAGTAAGTAAATGATTTGTAAAGCGCCATAGTCTCAGAAAGAATCAGGGCGCATAGGATGATGGAATCACTCCATCACAAACACTTCATTTCTTTGTCACCACGTTTTTCTTCTATAATGTTAAATAATCTCGTAGATTCAGCGGTTTTCCTGCTGACATGGCGTGCTATACAAATTTACTTACATACTTATTTACTTACTTACTCACTTACTCACTTTATGTGAAATATGCAGCGTGCTCACAACATTAAGTCATATCGTAATCATGCCAAGCAAGTGTTCTAAGTACGCAAGTTTCCAAATACAGCCAAGATCTATGACTCCTTAGCTGGATTTGAGGAAGCCTAATTCTAAGGGAAGGGAAAAAAGAAGGCCAGAAAGGAGAGGGAAGAGGGCAGGGAAAACGGCAAGGGAAGAAAAAGGTGAAAAATAGAGGGTCGAGGAGGCCTTTCTGGTGATGTGGCCTATAAAGGTTTCTGCCTCAAGTCTGCCCCTAATGACATTTCAGTCATGGCTAACTTATTACCTTATAAATTAATAAGAGTTCAGTTCATTGCAAGAAAAGTTAACACCGAGACAAATTAATTAATATAAACCTCAAAAATCCCATTCAACAAACCAGGATTCTTTCCAACCAGTTTATTGAGCAGATAAGACTTTCCTGTCCTGTAGAGGCCAACCGCAGAAACTGCAACAAGTTTGTCTTTGATCTGACAGAGCTTGTCAAACGTTCCCGGGTCAACTGCCATCTCCTGGCCATGAAGATTCTGTATGAGACACAGTGGCTTGGACCATCCATCATAACCCTGCACATTCAGCAAAAACACTGTGATTGTACATCATATTCATTTATTTAAAAAAGCTGAGAAATACAAATGCAACTTACAGAACAAATAAAATGTAAGACAGATGCACAACAAATAAAATTACAAAAAATACTACTGAAAAAATACTTTATACCATAGTATTACTAGAATCTCTCCGTGGAACTGACTAACTTTTCTCAATGTATTAAACAAAAATTACGCTGGGTTTAAAACTTTAAACAAAGTAAATATCCGCCAATTACAGAAGCAAAAACTGCTAGGAAGTTACTATGGCCCGGGTCCCCATTCTGCCAAGACAATCAATGTACCGGTAGGCCCCCTACTGTAGGCCTATAGACCTACTCCAGAGATAGTCAGCAATTTCGTTATTCATGCTTTCGTAGTTTTTATTCTCGCTGGAAGCAATCACAACCTATAATCATTTTGCAGCAACCACCTAATCAAACAATGATCGCTCGTCAGTGCGATGCCCTAGTTTGGGGGCCCTGTCGATTAAGTCATGGTCAAACAATTTATATCAAATTGGAAACCTAAATTTTACTTGAAACACTGTAATATGCAATTCTGCAAAGCGGGCAAATACCAAAAGATAATTTCGTGTAAAGATTCTATAATGATACCTGTATAAAATACTAATATGTGACACATCAACAGCACAAAATATAAATATCATAAGTTGTCATTATAGCATGATCAGTAATTAACTATGGCAGGATATGTTACTTACTTTTATCGATGACTGCATTCTGGTTTCTCAATATTTATCGGAAATCAAGTGTCGTGAGAATAACTGCACGTAACAGCACTGCACACCAGTGCCGAGTTACAGTAGTCATAGAAATGAGTCAGACATCAACTTTTTGCGCACCGATGTAATCCTTCGCTAATCTAATAAAATCGCTCTGGCATTCACGCACAGAAAACTCGGTGATGTAGAACAAACGTTAGAGTCTACGAAACTACAACGAACCAATGCAAACGACGAAAAAACAGACTAATTTACAGCTTACAACGCTAAAGTCGACAGAAACGACGTCTCAGTTTCGTTTTCTTAGCGGAAATTCCACTCAAAAACTCTCAAAGCAAAACTTTCAAACCCTGATCGTGTTTAAATGCAAATCATTGCTTAAGTTTATTATCTACTTTAACACTTTATTAACTATTGCAACACTCATTTAAAATATTTTTATCGTTAATTTAAGTAAAAATAATAGTAATGTGCAATTAAGAGTTTAATCACGCATTCTGAAGCACCTGTTTACATCCGGGCCTTTGTATTCTTGTTCAAACTAGTGCGCTTTGTTTACGGTAAATGTTTACATATAAAATTCGTGTTATAATTTGATCACTGCAAAGTTTCTATTATTTAGAACAACATTAGCTGTCAATAAATAATATATCGGTTGTTTTGCAAACTCTGTTACAGTTTAGTCACATGCAACGTCCCGCTAACTAACGCAAATTGCCTAAGGATTCAACCTCGGGGGTTTTTCCACACCCAGGTTTCGCGGCTGAAAAATGTCAAACCTATAGGGAAGGTGTTTCTGTTTCTGTCCGTATCCTCTGCAAACTCCTGTGAAGGATATCACGCAGAGCGCTGTTACTTTGTAATAAGTGTAATATTGAGGACCGACCGACGACCGACCTCTGTTCCTGGAAGAGCCTTCCTGAAAGAACTTCAAATGGCCATATCTTCATAACAGTGCTAGATAGACGCATGGTCACTGCTGACCACCCATAGGAAGTCGACCGCCGGGAGTAGAATGGTCATTTGACTGATGACGTCACGTGACCCCAAAAGGTCAAGGTCGTGACCCCATTATTTTTGAGGCATCATATCTACGTAACGGTGCCAGATAGACTCATGCGTTGAGGTATAATGACAAATGGCAACTAGCATCGTCGATCATTATTGGAAATATTTTCCTCTCAGTTCCTAAAATCGGCAATATTTTATGAACTTCGGGGAGACAATTTCCAATAACGACCTCGACGCCAGTCACTATTAAATTGGTTATTAAATTAGACGCCGGGTCTTTAATACAAGCCGAAAGGAACAAAAAAGCTCTTAAAAGAATACAAAAGAAAATGATGCGTGCGAGGAGTACATTAGATTGGTCACAGTCTAATAATATTTCTTGTCGATCTTTATGTTTTACAAGGTAGTGTAGTGACATAACAAGTATGGTGTGCATGCCACTGAGTAGCAAATTTCTTACATAGTGTACTGGTGAAAAAATTATGAAAATTGGTCAATATTTAGCAAAGATGGACAAAATGCAATAGCTTAAGTATTTTTTGGGCCACCCTGTAGACATAATGTTTTATCGATGGTGTCTAGTTAACTGTCTCAATGTCCTCATACGCATATGTGGTCTGGTGTTTGTTCTGACGTGCTAAGTGCTGCCATGGCTATATGGCAATTGGACAAGCATATGATATTGGGTGACTTCACTTTTTGAGTTTTGACTTTCGCTGAGACTTCCGCTGAGCCTAAACTTCGGTCTAAGTACTTACTTAAGTCAAGAAGTGAAGTGATTTTGCTGAGCGAAAACATGGCGATTAACACGGATAGTTTAGTAAATTAAAACAGTCTGATACCAAAAATAAACGCCGTAATGGCTACACAATGACGTAAGACGTTATGTAATTACGTCATTTGCGTGCGTGGCACAATTAAATAAGCAAGTCCAAGCGTAACTGGTTGATTTATTTCCTGTTAGGTTTACTAGTTTTCCGCCATTTTTAATCGTTTAGTTGAACTTTGGTCTAAGTACAGACTTTGGCATTCAGCTTTAGCTTTGGCTCAGCAAAAAGACTCAGCAAAAGTCTAAGTCAAAAAATGAAGTCGCCCATTGTCCTGGCATTGTGCGTTAAGTGGACTGTTGCGGCAATTTGCCCCTATGACTGTTTTAGTGTCCTCCCAGTGTGTTTTAGTGAAACTGTTGTAACGTTCAGACTTTCGTTGATTAGCACAGCATTTTAACATTATTTTTTTGCGGTTCACTATACTTTCAATTTGAGTGCTAGCTGCTAGTCTTATTTTGTGCTTTATCTAATGCACAACAGTTCATCAGCAGTTGACTGATTCTGGTGGAAGATGTCAAATATATGTTATGTGAAAATCATTTATCTGTATGTTTTTCGTACATAGGTGTATGTCTTCAGTCAAAGTGGTCAATCATGTGAGTGATCGCGAGTGAGGGATGACATGTAGAACACGTTACTGCTCAGAATAGTTTGCTGCTCTCTAGTGAGATATTGACTCAGGACCGCAGATTCGCAGTGCCTTAGCATTAGTCCATTAGCATGGGCTGTTTGTCAAGCAAGGAAGACAAGTTTGCTACTGAGCGCTCGAAGCAGATTGATGTTCGGATACAGACCGAGGCGGAGTCAGCCTCGAAACAAGTCAAACTGCTCCTGCTTGGTGAGATTTTGCTAACTTAACCTGTTTGCTTTGTTTCGTCGTTGATCAGTGATATTGCCACCATATGTGTGTATGTTAAACATTTGTGTAATGCAGTGTTCTTCAAACTTTTTGCTGCAGCGGAACTCTACATAAGTGTCAAAATCACCCACGGAACCCCATGGCATATAATGATCGGTGAGTCCAATGGCGTAGGCAAAGTGGAATTTTTAGGGTGTCTGGGGACTGATGTCCCCAACGGAGTCGAGAGGCAGAAAACCTGTGGGAGTCTGGGGCAAAACCCTCAAACGCTGACGATAAAGCAGCAGGCAAAAAACGTGTTTAATTTTGCCGTATTAGGTAACATTATTTAGCATTTTTATTTCAGTCGTAACCAAAAACACTTTACGAGGCGGTTGCCAATGGCCCAAAGATTATCATTGAATCATTGAGTTTTTATGCCCATGGACAGCTCAGGGGGTCTGGACCCCCCAGCCAGTTGCGCAAATGGGCGAAGCTTTTATATTTTTCAAGCAGCATGTTTCAGGAAATTAAGGTCGTTCAATAAATGGACACAAGATTTGTTAACACTAACACTAATAAGTTAGCGTTTGGTGTTCAATGCAAATATTCTAACATTGCTAGGTTATTATTTTTTTTTTAATGACGAGCCGCGGAACCCTTGACAGATGCTCGCGGAACCCTGGGGCTCCACAGAACCCAGGTTGAGAATCACTTGTGTAATGTGTATCGTTCAAGTTGTATCAAAGCTTGTTTCGAATGACAGAAATAAATGAAGTAACTGAAATGTCAGCTCAGTTTAGTTTAGTCTAAAGGTCATGATCTTTAGTTGGCCATTTTTATTTGTCGACAAAATCGCCCGACAAAAATCTGTAATATGTCATGCAAAAATTATCCGATTTTTGTTGTTCAATGAAATCAGCCGATTTTATCGTGCAAATAGTCAAGTAGCAGGCGAAAATGTCGGCCGTGTGTCGTGGTTCAGTGATTTTATCGGCCGATTTTCTCGGGCAACTAAACAACGCCCACAGAAATCAGCCGACTTTATTTTGACGTTTCCTTAAGGAGTGTAATCTACTAAACAAATGAACTGGCAGTTCAAATTCAGTTTAGTTTGTTTCTGTTGCTGTACATGGTGGCACTGTGTTTTTGGTAGTTTTCGGTATTTTGTGCCACTTTTTTGTACACGTGTTTACTTGTAAAATAATTAAAGTATACGTAGCATCTTCACTCCTTTCTCCTTCTCCAGTCTTTATTTTTGCTCTAGAAAAGTGCAGTAGCAATAAACAAAAACCATCAGGAAGGGGTGTAGTGTGTTTGAAAGTCAAAGTCACTTGTTTTGGCGTTAATTTTGTGACTGTCCAATAGTCAGTATTATATACTGTTAGTATGTTGGTTTGAGACGGGCGTCCAGTTGTAAGAATTTGGTTCAGTGATCCTCAAAAGTACTTCCTTGGATTTGATCTAACTTGGTCCGTGGTAACTGTTACATAGTAACAGTTTGCCGGAGTCAGTCCGGTCATCGCCGTCATTGCAAGTTTTCCGCAGCAGACTGAAAACCGAACTTTTTGCCCGGTCTTACAGACATGACTAAGAACGTCTCATTACGCTGACTACTATTACGTGACTTCACTGTTACGTGTCCTTGTAGTCTTAGGACTTAACGCCACGCTACAAGTTAATTCATCCTTCATCATCATCATCATCATCATCAACTGCAGAAAACCAGGCTGGTTTAGTGGTTGTGAAGAAAGCAAGAGTAGTAGTAGGCCTACTGGGTAGTGTTTGTTAAGCATTGCACTGATTTATATGGCATATATTGCATGATATGCCAGATTTGTACATTTTGCGTTTTAGTTCTTACTGGTGGTTGTGTTTTTTCTAGGTGCTGGCGAGTCTGGAAAAAGCACTTTTGTTAAGCAGATGAAGTAAGAAGTAGTTTAATACTATATCACGAGTGCATAAACTTGTGTTTATTGTGTCCAATTTATTACAATCATGTTTAAAATTGAGTTTTGCATGTTGTATTTTTTATAGTTTTTGTTGGCTGTTGCGCTGCTGGGGTCATGTGCTTTTTCATCGTAATTCAAAATTGAGCAATTTTGAGCTTTCAAGTTTATTTACAGACTTTTAGCCTGTTTGCTATTGCACTCAGTGCTTGATTTTGGAGACAGAAAGGAAGTAGGAAGTCTTGGTGTAGCAATTCAAGTCTATAGTTAGTAGTTGCATAGATAGAGACTGTTTGTGTGGTTGGAGAATGGCTATAGGTTAATGCTTGGCATATCAATGGGAGAGAAACCAGCATGTAGATTTAGATGGCTTTATGCATTGTAGTTTAACATATGTCAGTAATTGTTTTTGTCGATCAGTAGCCTGAAAGAATAACTCTGTTTATGATGAGATAGGATAATCCATGAGGGCGGCTACACGCAGGAGGACTGCTTGGCGTATCGACCAGTGGTTCATAACAACACAATTCAGAGTCTGTTAGCTGTCATTCGAGCCATGGGACAGCTCAGGATCGACTTTGCCAATCCTGACCGCATCGTGAGTTGTCTGATATATCAACATTGGTGTGGCTTGACAGTCCAGTGGTTAGGATGTCTGACCTAATGAGCACAAGGTCAGGGGTTTAACTCCCAGTAATTCCGCAATCAGGTAAGAACTCTGGGCAAGGTATTCACAGAGCACAGTCCATCCGTCTGATGCCCAAATTTATACACTCTGTCGACTAAGTAACCAAATCAAAATATCAAGTGAAACAGCAGTGAAATTCAACAACCCAAACACAATTTTTATGCAGCCATATTAAGTTTTATTGCATATCTTGCTCAAATGTCTCTGTCTTTCAGTCTGTTTCTCTGTTTGTCCCATGCTCTGCATTGTTTTACTGTTATTTGCCACCACACTATTGTGGTCAAGTCTTAAAGTTGTGCTCAAAGTGGCTGCATTTGGCCTCAATGCAAGTTTTTGGTTGGGTGCACCACTGCTTGATCGTCTTGTCAACATCAGTGTAACTTTTATGTAAACAAACTCTGTTGCTGTGTCACACAAATGCCTCGCACCAATACGATGACGACGTCCTGTCTGTGCCAGCCAATAGGCTAGCAGTGAGCTGATGCCCAGTAATTATACTATAGCACGGATATATGGCACAGGCGTAAATAGCACAATTGAGTCTGCCAACTTAATAAAAACGATAGCCGATGGCTAAAAATATACAAACATTAAAGTAGCAACTACACATAGCTAATAGAGCATGCAAAATACGAAATAGTCTACACTCAACACTCTTTTAAGTCCGGTTCACATCCACATATATATTTCTAGATACACCAAAACAGAGCACACACTGTTATATATGTTTATATGCCAAGAGCTCCTGCATCTATAGCTGATTGGTAGCTTGACCATCCACTGCCCAAAAGGTCCCGGGTTTGAGTTCTCATGGATGCAAACTTTTTGCAACTTTTTTCTCTTCGCTGTCGTAATTAATCTTTTTTCGAGATAATGACTTGGGGTTAAATGTTGCAAAAACGTGAAGTCTTAAAAAACTTCACTTTTTTGACAACATTCATCTCCAACTCAGACATTTATTGCCTCGAAAATGAATAATTACGACTCTCACATTTTTCCACATTTTAGGTTAGGGTCAGTTAGGGTTAGGGATAGGGTCGGTGGTTAGGGTTTGTGCCAGTGTTCGTTCATCGGCACAGATAGGACGTCATGTCGGCGTGAGGCGCTTGTTGATGTCACACTGAGCACACATGGTAAGGTGCTGTTGTAGTGATAGTTGTAGTATTAGTAGTATATTGGTGGTTGTAGTTGTTGTTGATTGTTACGTCAAGATGCAAGGCAATTGTTTGCCATTGCTGGGAGCACTGACGACATCATACTCAGTATTAGTAGTGTTTGTAGTAGTGTTGGACACTTGTAGTAGTAATAGTTGTTGTTGTTGTAATATAGAGAGATGCAAAGTTCACTGTTGCTGCAACGTGGACGATGTCGTAGGTTGTATTTACGCCTGTACGCCTGCTATTTACGTCGTACTGAGCTAGTAGTTGTACTAGTCGTTGTGTTGTTGTCGTAGTTGTTGGTTTGTTGTAGTTTTCGCTGTGTTGTTGTTGTAACACAGAGAGATGCAAGACCGCTGTTCACAGTGGCCGGCAACAGATGACATTGTACACAGTATTCTGGTTGCAGTAGTTGTTTTAGTAGTTGTTGTTGTAGTAATGATTGTAGTAGTATTTAGTAGCTGTAGTATTTGTTGTGTTGTTGTAACACAGAGAGATGCAAGGCAGCTGTTCACAGTGGCTGGCAACATGGACGATGTCGTGCTAAGCGTAGAGTTGGGTGCCGTGATGAAACGCATCTGGCGCGACCCCGGCGTACAAGCTTGCTTTAAACGTTCCCGGGAATACCAGCTTAACGACTCTGCAGAATAGTGAGTGTTGTTGTAGTGGTAGTAGTAGTAGTAGACTAGTAGTATTAGTTATGCTGTGGCTGGGTAGTGTCGGACTAGTGATTGTGAGATTACTGGTTGAACTCCCAGCCGGTCCACTGCCAGGTGACTACCCTACTCACATTGTTCACACACATTTGCCTCTGTCCGCCAATCAGTAAAATTTGGTACCGGCCTTACTGTCGAGAACATAATGCTCATATAACTGGGCTGCAGCTCACTGCTAGCTCAGGGCCTTGAAACAGAAATGAACATTGACCCTGCAATCACAAGCAGTGAGAAAGTGCTGATAAATGTGAAGACTTTTCCTTTACCTCGTAGCAGTAGCATATTGTTGTAGCAGCAGCATTAGTTGGAGATGTAGTTGTTGTAGTAATAGTAGTAGTACCCAGGGGTTTGTTGTTGTAGTTACTTGAACTCTCTGGACAGAATCTCACAGCCAGGCTACGTGCCATTGATTCAAGACGTGCTGCGTACACGTGTGAAAACAACGGGAATTGTGGAGACAAACTTTGTACAGAGAGGACTGAGTTTCAAGTAAGCAATTTTAGATTATGCATTTTCGTGTTAACTAAACTTCTTAACTTTGTGGGTTTGTGGTTCTTGGTGTGGCGTAGCATGGCGTTGTGTCAGGTCAACAAAGTTGCTGTACAGTGGCCGGTTAGTACGTGGATGGGTAACTGCCTGCGGGCAGGTAGACCATCTCTGTATGTTTATGTGCTAGATTAAACTGACAGTGTGTTTGTCAGTTTTTGAGTGCAAATTTTCCATTGTATTGTATTGTGTTGTATATTGTATGTAACCAGCCACCTAGGTCAACTCAGCCTTACATCCCTTCAGGATAGTTAAAGCGATTACTGGCCCATCTGCTGGGGTTAAGGCAGGGCACGTTCACCTGTGTTGGGTGGCAGGTAACACTGAGTGATCCCATACGGCAGGTGACACTCTGTAGCTCTGATATGGGTTTCTTATAAAGAGCTATACACTATCTTTAACTTTTAACTGTTACAGAATGCCATTCAGAAGCTCAGTCTGCTCAACTTTCAAACTATGAGTGTGCAAATTTTTGGATATTTACTTAATTTGGACAGTATGTAACAGTTCTCATTCTAACAAGTTAAAAGTCGTGAAAACTGCTTTTTTAAAAAAAACTGTGCTTAACCCAAACAACCCACTAAAGCCAACCAGGTTTTTTTAAAAAACAGGATTTCCAATTTCCCATGCCTTTTGGAAAGTTATGGAAAATCCTGGATTATATTTCTTTGATTTTGCAAGCCCTGGAAAGTCCTGGAAAATAAGTTTTGTCTTGGAACATCGTAGAAATTAAAACCTCAGATTCTGAAAATGAAAAACTGGACAGTTGATGAATTTCCTGGAGGTTCAAAATAAACAACATGTAGCAGTGTACCACTGACTTACTGAAATACAGTGATGAGATAAAACTTCCAAATATTTGGCATTGCATACCTGCGAACTTTTACTTATGAAGAACTTTGTGCATTAGATTACTTCTGTATGTGCAGTAAGTAAACAGTGAGTGAACTGTTTGTTTTCATATGCTTAAACATCGGTGATCTCTGAGGAGATCCTGCAAATACGTTTTGACAGTCCCATAAGTCTTGGAATTTTTTATCAGTAAAGGTGTCTTTTCTTCTTGTTGTTTCTTGGTTAACAATCGTTGGGGCCAAATTATTTTTCCACGTCTTTCAATCTTGCGACATTCTCGCAGCTTCACAGAGAGTCGATTCAGTCTACTGAGTGATATTGTCTGTTTTTAGTATAAGTGTGGGAACCCTGGAAAAGCAGTTCTTTTAACTCACCTGTGAGTTCTGTCACGAATGCTGTTAACTGCATCGTAGTGAGTTGGATACGTATGTGCAATCGCAGGTTGTGTGACATTGGAGGACAAAGGTCGGAGCGAAAGAAATGGATACACTGCTTTGAGGGAGTTACGGCAATTATATTCCTTGTTGCACTGAGCGAGTATGACCTTTGCTTGGCTGAGGACCAGGAAATTGTGAGTAATGTTTCTACGATGTAACATTTTAAAATGATATTTGCGTGTCAAAAAATGGCCAAAATGTAGTTTAAGTAGCTACACCTGAGAAACGTTACAACATGCCCAGAGGCACAACAAACAACCATGTTGCTTGTTGTATACGTGTATACTTAGCTTATAATGCAATGTAGATAATTGATAGGTATTTTGTAATATATTCAGGGTGACCACTTGTCTGGAAAACCTGGAAATATCAGGGAATTTGAAACATGTCAGGGAAAAAATCTTGTCAGGGAAAAGTGTCCCAAAACTGTTCATTACTAGTTGAATATTTGCGTTCAACTCCATTTTTTTTGCTCGCTTCGCTCGCAGACTTGTACTTCCATAC
>Ga0209454_1001858_pt1 | contig 13777 bp, 9 predicted proteins | sample WorMetHERISLAND1_2_FD_187400 | JGI IMG/M metagenome (GOLD analysis project Ga0209454, IMG submission 187400) | Marine gutless worms symbiont microbial communities from Max Planck institute for Marine Microbiology, Germany - Olavius geniculatus... | ecosystem: Host-associated > Annelida >...
ACTCTATCTTGCACACAACGGAAGTTATGATGGTTTAAAGAAATTTTTAAATTTTCCCCATAGGCACCATTGTAATTTTTTTCGATTTTTTGAATAAATAAGGCCAAAATTAAATTTTTATTTTTTAACATTAAAGAGGCACTTCCTTGCACAGAACCGCGTCATTTGACGTACTAAGTGTAAAAATTGGTCTAACGGACTCGCCTGTAGGCGAGTTGAAAAACCAAAAAAAGTGTAGTAAATTTCGAACAGGAGGGGTGTATATTTCACCTATATGGGGAGCAAAAACCCCTGGGCGGATTGAGCCCAATTTTTTTTGGTGGTAGGGGCCCAAGACGTAATCACACCATTTAAATTTGGTGACAATCGGTTTAGGGGTTTTTGGTTGGCTGAGGGTCAAAGTTTGTCTTTTTCCATAGACTTTGAAGGTGGTCCTTACAACACTCACACTATCATGTGAGGTGTGATTTTGACGACGACGATGATAATGATGATGATTGATGGTGCTAGTGGTGCTGGTATTTAATTGTTGTTATTATTAATTCCGTACTGATGCTGTTGTTGCGCAGGTTTCTGAGCTCGCTGTCGGTGGTGGCCGAGCGTGCAGAGCTGCTAGAGTCAGTGGTCGTGACTCGCGAGTTCTGCGCTGAGGGCGCCTATCAGCTGAGACTGTGCAAGGACGGACAGTGGACTACCGTAATTGTCGACGACGTCTTCCCGTGTGATGAGTTCGGACGACTTCTTTACTCACAGGTCACATGTCATTTTCTTGATGATAAAATAATGAACGAATGAATTTATTGTTTGCCCCACATACAGTACCTTACAAGTAGAACATAGAAAAAATACACGTTGACAGATAGCCACTGAAAAGAAGTATGTATATGTTTACAATTACATACAGACATGCAGACATAACATAAGTTTAGGCTATGTGTCATCTTGCGCAATGTTGCACAGACATTTCTGATAATGATGCCTGTTAAACATTTTGTGGCTGAATTTATTTCCTTTTGCTATGTGTTTATGTAGATAAGTAAAGAATAAACAAGTTAGTAAATAAGTAAGTGAGTTAATTACAGAGCACTGAAGTCAGGAAATTTAATCTGAGGCACTAGAGTAAGAAGTCGTGTATTTTTGTGTATGGTAATGTGAGTTGGTATTTTATACTGCCTGCAGGCTAAGCGCAAGCAATTGTGGGTTCCACTCATAGAGAAAGCTCTGGCTAAAGTCTACGGTTGCTATGAAGCCCTGACTAATGGACGATGCATTGAAGGCTTGAGTATACTGACTGGTGCATCCTGCTACAGTATTTCTATGGCAGGTCAGTGTTAATGGCTCTGAAATTTACGAGGGTCGTTCGATAAATAAGTTACAAAACAGCGCCATTCTGTTATTTTTTTCAAATATTAAAAATCCAAAATATACGTTTTTGTAGGTAATTTAATTTTGTGTAGCAGCTGTAAGTTTTATGATGATGAATTCGATGACGTCACTGTAGCGTCATTCATAAACATTAAATACAGCGACATTGCCACTAAAATCCTCCTGTAACGAACAGCATGCAGTTATTGTATTTTTGTGGGCCAAAAATATTAATGCAGATCAGATTCACTCTGAGATGCATGTAGTATATGGCAACGAGTTCTTTACGAAGTGAACAGTTTACGTTTGGTGTATGAAAATTTCTGCCCACCTAGCAGGTGGGCAGAAATTTGTATCATGTACCGAGATGCAATCAGCTGTTCTTCAGTGGCATGGACAGCAGTCAGCATTGTTCTTTACATTGGGCATTCAAAAGTTTGCTGACTGATAGGACAAATGTTTGAATGAACTCGGATGATATGTTGAAAAATGAAACGTTGTTCTTTAGCATTTAAGGAGATGGCGTTAATTTGTTAAGTTTATTCATTTTTTTCGTTCTTATGCTTTTTGTCACTTGCGAGTTATGATAGATTACTAGTGGAGAAAATAATACACATGTAGACTGAATTCTGTGAACAGGTGACATCACAGTATTGACGTCATCATGGAAAAAATTTTACGCATGTGCAGGATAAAATTCCATGCAAAAAGTATATTCCGGATTTTTTTGATTTAGAAAACTAACAGAATGACGCTGTTTTGTAACTTATTTGTTGAATGACACTCATTTAGTAAATTTGGGTCATCAGGCTACATGTCACAAATATTACAAGATCTTAGTTGAGTAGCTCTGTTGCTTCTACTGCACCATGTCTGGGCCAGGTTGTCAACTGGTTGCTGCTACAGGCAACAGCACATACATCTGGTCAGCATAGGCATAAAAATACCTGATACTGAATAACCTGAACTGAGCGATGACAATTTTCTTACTAGGGACAGCATGCTGCGACCATCAGCCCCCATTTTGTGAACACTGTGATGGTTGCATAGCCTGCTTGCTTTCGGAAATCACGCCAGCATTCTTGCTGAGAAGAAGAAATAGAAATGTCTCTGGGTTTATTGCAGTAATACCTATCCATAACAAGGAGCTCATCCTTTTCCTTGGCCTGTTTGATTTGACAGGGATTATTCATCTAATTAAGTCAGTATACACGGCTTGCAATCACTTAATCTTACAGTTACAGGGCCTACTGGTAATTTGTGTCATAGAACACACCAGTATTTTTCCTTATGACAATGGTCATAACTATCATTAGGATTCATTGCACCAACCCACGGAGGGATGGCCAGGCTGAGTTGACCATTCCTCTACTCTGTCACTGCAGTATGTTTTCTCAAGGTGGTTTTGAAACTGCAGCCATTTGGCTAAGTCTGTTTATTTATGAACATGTTTATTCGTAAAAAAGATTAACAGACCGACAGACGTACAGACATACAGACAGATAATTATTACTATGATAGAGTCACAGAAGACTGAAGACAGCAAGAACCTTCTCTGGGCTCAGCTGCTCAGCTCAAGAGAATCTGGGTAAGAAATTTTCCATCCACTCAGTTAATAAACTGTGTCATGTCATTATATCAGATCATATCACATTACTTGAACAAGCTATAGTGCCTGCCTCTCATCCATTGCACAGCGGTGCCACAATATGCACCTAGAGCAGAAATATACAGCAATAAACTGAAAAGAGAAATAAGGTAATAAGTACTGTACATGATCAGCACAACAAATATAACACAGACTTAAAGACTTGCAGTAATAAAAACTTGTTTGGTCATTGTTTTAACTTAGTTCATAATTAGATTAGATGTATACCATTAGCATAGCTGTGAAGGTCCGGAAATTGAAATACGTGAGATTGGTCATCGATTCCCATCCCTCCCTTTTTTATCTCTTCCCCTCTTTTTCCTTTCTTCTTCTCTCTTTTTCTTTTTTGTTGCTTCTTTTTTCCTGTTTGTTTTTAAATCCCGAGGTCTGGAAAACGCTGTGATTAAGCTATTCAAGCGGGGTCCTGGGTGGAGTCCCGGCCGCCAAGGTATTTTTGTGCATTTAAAGCTTTGACGTTGTGACTGATGAAAACAATTTGTCGTTGCTGTCGTACAAACTATGTGTAACAGACAGAAATATAAAATGCGTGAGATAAAACAGGTGGACGAAGAGGCATGAGAAACTGAAAATGTGTGAGACTCATGCGAGATGCATGAGACTTGACAGGGCTGCATTAGATATTTAATTTTGTTTGTGTCAAATTTGGACTGATGTCATTACGATTGTTTGATGGTACTGAGCTGAATTTTATATTGGATTCATTGTGTGTTTTGTATTGATTATTAAATGTGTTACTTTTATTTTTACGCACGAAAGCAGCTACTGCTTTCAGCGTGTCTTAGCCGTAGCAATTCTGTCTGTCCATCCGTCTGTCTGGTACACGGGTGGATCAGTCAAAAACGGTGCAAGCTAGAATCACCAAATCTTCACTGTCGGCTGCATGGAAGCCTCTAGTTTCAGGAACCATAAAGATTTTCCATAAATTTGAAGGGGTTCACCCTGATCGAGAGCACTAAGTAAGAGGGGGGTGGGAAAAATTTTGATTTCTGGCCAATAAGTCGCTGTATCTCAATAACGGTGTGAGATAGGGCCTAGGTTACTATTAATCACTGATAGGAAGTCATACACTGGCTCTCGATTGCCACCGAATTCAATGACCTTGAAGGACCTTAAATGCTAAAATAGGGGTTATTATAGATTTTTTGATGATTTTGGGCTGCGAGACACTTTTCAAGAGCAAATTGTCCTGAAACCAATTGAGATAGACACGGAGAAGCTGAGTATAAAATTTTCAGCATTGAACGTAGATTTCTTCGGTCCAAGACTCGATTTTATAGATTCAAGGAAACCTGCACACGAGGGCATCAAAGAGCGGTACCCCGTAAAAGTCGTTATATTACCGTTGTTGGCCAGTTTTTCATGAAAACAGCTGGAGATAGACTGACAGTTTGCGAACAGGAACTGCTAAAGGCTTTCGCATGTCTCATGAGCTTTAGCTCAAATTTTTTGTTGTTGTCTGTACTTATTGTACAATTTTTGCAATAAATATACGAGGGTCGTTCCATAAATAAGTTACAAAATAGTGCTATTTCATCAATTCTTAGAATAGGAGAAATCCAAAATATACTTTTTGTAGGGAAATTAATTCTGAACATAAGCGGAAATTTTTTGGATGATGACGTCATTATTGTTATTATGCCAGCTGCGGTCACAGTTACTGACGAACGACTGATTGCACCTTTGCATTTTATGCAAATTTCTGCCCACCTACCATTTTCTTACATCAAAAGTGTACTGTTTGCATTGTAAAAAACTTGTCGCCATATACTGGATACATTTCAAAATGAATCTGAGTTGTATTAAGTACTTTTGCCCACAAAACAAACAAAATAGCATTTTATTCGTTACAGGACAATTTCTGTCTTATTTAATGTTCATGAATGACGTCACAGTGACGTCATCTTAACAAAACTCACATCTATTACTAAGAATTAAATTCCCTACAAAACGTATATTTCAGATTTTTCCTAGTTTAAGGATTAATGGAATGGCGCCATTTTGTAACTTATTTATGGAATGACCCTCGTAAATATAATACATTCACTCATGTCACAGCTGATTCACAATTTGCTGCTTGTCCAGTATCTACTATTTTTTATTTGCAAACTTTACGTTACAAAGGTTATGGTGGCATTGTATTTTTGTGGGAAAATGTCCATGCAAAACAATATGCTCTTTGATACTAGTCTGTGAGTACGGCCATATGCAAAGTATCTTTTTCAGCTACTCTTGAACACTGCCATAACAAGCTAAATAAACGGCGAGTTTATTCATAGGTTCTCAGGCATTTTGAAATTTTCTGTGGTTGGCATTTTTAGTTTTTTGTTGGGTACATCGTGCGGGAGTGGCAACATGAAGGTCGACGACCAAGTGTATGAGCAGCTTGGTCTTGTGCCTCGGCACGCTTACTCCATTTTGGACGTCCAGATCATTGAAGGCTACAGGTAGATTTTCTGCATTCTGCCTTTGACTCATCCTGCTTTATCTGCATCTTGTGTCTTCTCTGTGGCCGTTCATACTGTCTGGAATTAGTTGTCTGCTAACACGGGTGGCTTGGTAGTTTCTTGAAGGTTTCTTCTGAAGGCTAAAGGACTAGAGCTGAACATTAAACAGCTACTGAGTTCTAGACGTACAGGTCGTTGAAGGTTTCTGACTTTAAACGGCACTTTGTTGTTTCAGTACCACAGGCATTGCAATTTGCTTTTGATATCTTTTGTCAGAATAAACAACTTCTAAATTATCAACGTTATAAAGTTGTCAAAGTAATTGTTCTTGCATTAGTTTGTGTGTTTAGTCAAGTTTAAGTTTGACTCTGTAGATACATCAGGGGTATCCGCAGCTTTTTCCATTCGATGGAACACTAGTACACAGACCGTTCATGTTAGTGTCAATAGTAACAAGCACTAGAATGGAATATTTTTTTCTCAAGTGGCTGATGATATGTACGGATCAAAGAGCTATTGTTATGTGTCTGGGCAGTAAGTATACAGGGTGGTTGGCTGGTGTGTGGTTAAGATTGTTGAGACTACGTAACCCATGGGGGCGGTTCTCGTGGAAAGGTGACTGGTCGAACACGTCAGAGCTATGGCAGAGAATAACGCGAGTTCACCGTGACCATTTCAAGCCTCTCGGGCAACAAGATGGCACTTTCTGGATCAGCCTAGATGACGTCATGCGGTCTGCTACTCACTTATCTAAATAATTAGTGCTGTTAAACGATAAAGAATTTTAGTCGCAGTTAATTGTGTGATCAAAAATATTAACTGATGAATGAAGAAAGAAGCAATTTTTTCGCAACAGAAAAAGTTAATATCCACAGAAATGCTTGTGAGCTAGATTTTTTGCTGATACTGCCACCAGTGTCCAGAATTGTTTGTTAATGCAGCTTCAGTTACACTTTCAGTTAAGTTTGTAAGCATTAAGTTCAATAAATGCAAAACTTTTGTTTGGCAGTTGCATGTTTAACTCGAGATTTCCTCAGCTGTTTGTTCAGACTCACTAGTTCGTTGATGGTTTTTTGGAATTGCACATAACTGATTGCTTTGTTGCTGTGGGATTAAGGATAAATTTCTCGGCCTATTATTGAAGTTCACGCTGATACCGTCTGTGGAGATGGGAGAATGTTGCTGGTATTAACAGTTGATGACCAATTGATTGTAGGTATTTTGATTCGGTGGATATTTGTAAGTACCGAAGTAATTGGATGGAAAGTCGTCACAAGATCTCACTGCCTTCGTCTGTCATCATGAAGCCACTTGTCACTTGGCTTGAAGTGTTTGAAGCAACTGAAGTTGATATCGGCTTGTTCCAGGAAGGAGCTAGGTCTGTGCACAAGCACACGCTTGGTTTTTCTTTAACCATACCAACTGATAGACTTACTCCAAGTTTGGTTAGTCGTTGACTTTTGGGATTCTGCCTGCATCTGGATCCCAATCTAGGATTTCTAGATCTGAATTTAAGAGGTTTTTAGTGGATTTTTTTGGTCAAAATCTTGTTTGATCAGCGAGCATTGCTGCATTTCTCAGAACTAGTTATTAGACGTTGATTGGTGGCAGTTCAAATAACAGTCTAGTTTTAGCAGGTTTTTGAGTGAAGAATTTTTTGTTTACTCTGCAGTTTCTTTGGACCAGGACTTGCTGCACCTAGCTTAAAGCTGCGAGGGATAATAGCAATATGTGTAAACGTTGATACAGTGTTATGCTGATATCAACTTGGTTACTTTTGGAGTCGAGAGATTCACAGTGTAGGTTAATTGGTGTCTCGGTGTAGTTGTAACGTATTGGTCTCAATCAGTCAAGTTACTCTATGCCAGGCCCAGTTAGGATTGGATGGGTCACTGTTTCCCGGCAGGTAAGCCATCTTGGTATATAACCAGCCAGTGGGTTCACTCTGTGTCTCATGGGCCCCCTGTCCTCCAATAGACAGCATTATCACATTGATGTCTGTGTGGAGGATAACAGAGAAGATTATTAGAATTACCATCATGTTAATTACATATGCACGCATATAGTGGAGTTCTTACAATTTTAGGTTTAGCTTGTTTTTTTTGTATCTTGCATTTTGTGTTTCTGTAAAGGTTAAACTTACTGTTCCGTTATTATGTGTGTGTACATTCCGCCTGAAAAGGCCATCCTCGAAATGACCTATACTGTGTCAGGTGGGACGTCAAACTTTACTCACTCGCTCGCTCACTGTGTCTGATTGTAAAATGAGTATCAGCTGTCGTGCTCAGTAGTAATAAATATTGACAGTGAATGAATAGGGCTATAGTCAGATATGTGGCTCAAGCTGATTGGCTTGGCACAGTGTTTGGCAGCCACCTGTCACTGTTATTGATCAGATGAACCGTGTGTGTAAATGTCGATGTGATGTGGTTAATTTAGGAGCCAGGAGAGGTCAAAGCGTACGTCGGTGGACCTGTGTATCTGTGTCTATCGGTACAATGCGCAGTCCACCAATGACCTATGTGTTGTCGGTCCGCTGCTTGTCTGCAGCAAACGTGAAGTAAAGCACTTCACTGATGCTAACTGTTTCCTGGAGCCTGGCATCTACCTGGTCTTTGCTATGGCTTTTAACCACTGGTTACTTGGTATGCTGTTCATCTCTTATTATCTTATGTTGCTGAAAACGTCGCAGTGTTTAGTAATTAATACTGTGTACCCAGTCAGTTTTTTCTGTAGTCTTATTTGATGAGTTTAATGCCTTCGGTGTTTGTTTGGTGATGTCTGGGACGAGAATTTAGGCCTGTAAGTCCAAATAGTTTACTTTTGGGGATCGGCTTAACTTGGAGTAATTTTCAAAAATCAGCCGGTGAAACAGAAACGAAGTGCATTTGTTATTTTGAGAATTCTGTGGTTCCTATGTTTTTTAATTATTCGTAAAGTCAGTAATAGTTAATTGGTCATTCAAAACACGGAACGTATACAGTCCTGTCAGTCGTGAGTGATGATCTGTTGACAACAAAAAACCTGCACAGTGCCAGAGGCATAGGTTAGCTAGTAGTCTGCCTAAACACCACAGATCAGCTGAGATGGCGGATATTGTTTTAGTTTTTATGCACAACAGCAGCTATTGCTGTAGCGCATCTTAGCCATCATAATTCTGTCTGTCCGTCTGTCTGTTCGTCCATCCATTTGTCACCCGGGTGGATCAGTCAAAAACAGTGCAAGCTACGATCACCAAATCTTCACCGTCGGCTGCGTGGAAGACTCTAGTTTCAGGATCAGTGAAGCTTTTTCATAAATTTGACAGGGGCCACCCCAAACGAGGGTGCTAAATGAGAGAGGGGTAGGGAAAATTTGCGATATCAGCCAATATGGCAATGGCCGAGCGAGACATGTCACGCTGTCTGGTGAGTACGAGTAAAACACTATAGACACTATAGCCGTGGGTCGTCTGGCACCCTCTGGTGACTGACTTAGACTTTGTTTTACTGGGCTTTCAAACATGCACAGTGGCTGTTGCGAGTTCCCATTTGCGTTAGCAGGGCTTTTCTTGTCAAACTTCAGGTCAGTATATGGCAGCACAGAGTTAGGGTGTGGGTTAGGATTGGGGTTAGGATTAGGATCTGCGGTGATCTGTACATCAATCTGAAGTTGACATACTTTAACAATATCTGTCATCTGAGCTGATCTGTGGTGATCTGCATTGTTTAGGCAGACCTGTTAGTGTTTAAATGTGTATACTCGGTAGTCTGTGATTTACCGGTATGTAACTTATGAAGATGTCTGCCCAGTGCCATAAAACTGCCAATATGTGGAAATCCACCTAGCTGTACATATCCGCCCACTGCACTGCACAACTCTGACTCTAACCCTAACCTTTGACCTTTACAACTGCGAATTGGCTCACCAGTTGCTCCTGTTCTGGAAATGTTAGCACTAATTTTGTTTTTTTGTCATTAATTGTTTTTGAGTTAAGCGCCCATATGGGACAGATGGCAGGACTTATTTGTAAGACCCGTAGTGCAGCTTATCAGAATGGCTGCATAATAACAGTTTACAGCTATTTGTGTTTCAGTGATTACTGGTGCATATTGAGTGAGTACTCGTACCATCACTAAAATGTTCTGTGTATAGATGAGGCTGGCGTCGATGCAACTCTGACAATTCACAGTTGTAAAGCTCATCTTGTCTCAACTCTGACTCTGTCATCAACGTGCCTTGCTGATGCAATCATTCAGCTGGCAATTGCCAAGGGACAGAGGCATGAGGTCAGTGTCTCACCAGTAAGGATTGCAATCCCAGGATCCTGAATCCTGGTATTCCAACTGTTTTTGCCAATCCCGGAATTGGCAGTGTCCCAATCTTGGGATTCCGGGATGACAAAAAAAATCGTTAAAAGTCACACATTTTCGAGCATTAAATGATAAAAATAACAATTCTAGAGGTATAATGAATAAAATATTTTATGCGCGCTAGATTTCTACTGCTTGCTATGCACTGTAATTTGTATTTTGACAGTCACAGTCACTCCTTAATCCCTATACCATTCTGACATACCTTCCGTATGGGACTACTACATCTTATGCATGAAATGAGTCTATACCTGATACCAAAATAACGACCAATTTGTCAGCCTAGTCCCGAAACTGGATCCCGGGATTACAAATTTCTCAATCCTGGGATTGCAATCAGTCTGTCGTCGTAATGCCTTACTTCAGATGTGAACTCTACTTACGAACATTGTGAATGGGTGTTCATTATAGTCACCTCGCATTACGTTTTTGGGTCTCTGTAAGATAACTCTGAAAGTTATAAATGGAGTTTAGCCATGACACAAAAAGGAAGTGGCTAGATGTTGGTGGCAGTTTAGATTCTTTTTGGGATTTTGCATCATCCAGGATTTTCTTTAGATGAAACATGGCAAGTACACATTCTTGGTCAATGGTCCATCTGCATGGAACCCACTGTAAGCTGATGTTTGTTAGACTACTGATACTGAACTGTTCTAGTAACAGCTCAAAATACCATTTTAATATGAAGAGCTTTTAACCTGTAAATTTTATTTTTTCATTTAGTTTAATCACATTTTATTGTCTGTTTGTAATACACTGTTCGACAATAGTGACAAGTCAATCTGCTGTTTGTTAGGTAATGAACTCAGCTAGTTATGGCTGCCCTTGCATGCTTTGCAGGCACAGGCCATGATGTTTTACTGCTGATGTTTATTTTTTTATTTGCCACCTGATCGTGTTGGTCCCACAGCTGAAGGTTGCATAACTTTGTCACATGATCGGTCAGAAGTAGCTCTAATTTTGAGAATGATTCCAAAATGTGGGTAATTTGAGGGCAAAAAAAAATAAACATCAGCAGTAAAACATCATGGCTATTCCTGCAAAGCATGCTAGGGCAGCCATAACTAGCTGAGTTCATCACTCAACAAATAGCAGATTGACTTGTCACTATTGGTGAGGTATATTACAAATAGACAATAAAATGCGATTAAACTAAACGAAAAAACGTTCAAAATGTGGCATACTTTTAACATTGTGACTTTTATTGCGAATATTTATGGAATGGAACAACATATCGACAAATTGACAATCGGAAGACAGCGTTGCAAGCTACGATCTCTCCCGTATCTACAGCATAACTTGGTGAACGTCCGGTCCAGTGAATGTATGTCTAGTTTGATGGTTGATTGCTGTGTGAAGGGACGTGAGGGTGTGACGGTGTACTATCTAACACGTAATTGGGCGGGTTTCATTGCGGTGGTTGAGAACAGACACCCGGACTCGGCACTTCACGTCCAGTGTGACTGTACCGACAGCTCTAACCTCGTCTCCACACGCGGAGCTCTCAAAACCGTGGATGCTGTCCCCGCACTCCACCGGTAATGTGTATACTATCTGCCTGCTATTGTTGGTATTGCCAGTAAACGGTTAAAGTGGTTAAATGGTAGAGCTCGTCGTAGGCAACCTATTGCAGAGCTGCTGAGCATCACTTGCCATATGGGATCAAACGTGACCCCACTATAACGCTATAGCATAGGCCAGTACTCAATTTACCTTCCATGGAGGGATGGAAGGCTGAGTTGACCTTGTTGATTGTGTACCTAGATTGTTCACCTGTTCCCAGTTAACCAATTTAGGTACTAACCACTTGATAACCAACAACCTTGTGATGACAAGTGCAACATCCTACTGAGCCACCTGTTATTAGCTGGCATTTCTGAGATCAACGTTCATCAACATTGTGTTGTTGTTGTTTGTATCAGCCAGGTGATTATTCTGCTCAGTCACCTGGAGAGATCCGCTGGCTATTCCGTCAGTCATCGACTTATTCATCGGATGTGGAGTGTCGGCTCGGGACTGGGTGACTGGGCGCCGGGAGCCAATCATGTGCCGGCGTTGACTGTCGAGGTCTATGGCCTGCATGCTCCTAGGCCCATCTAACAACCAATCGTGTGCTTCTAGGCCGATCCATTAAACAGTCATTTGCTCTTAGGCTTATTAATTAACCAATCATGTGCTAGTGTTGACTTTCGAGATCCGTGGCCTGCATGCTTTTAAACCAATCCAATACATTCCTGCATTGACTATGAGCGAGTCTGATAACTGATAGCTTGTTGGCACATTTCTGCCAATGGTGGTATAAACTGAGGTTTAAACTGGTTATAATCGGTGTGACAGAAACATTTTCTTGCCCAGTTTGAATTTTGATTTGTTGTGTGCATTTTTACACAAAAAAAAAACGATACAGTTTTTGTTTTTGCATTTATTTGTTGACAGTCATTGTGCAGCATAGTTTCAGTTATGTTTGCTGCTGAAATATTATAATTTGGTGCAAGTTTTACATGTTTAATCTATTTAACACATTGTTGTATTGAGCATCTTTCATTTTTTGAGAGTGTCAGTTTTGACCAGCTTTTATGCCAGTTTGAACCTTGTTTGGCAGAAACTGATTTTTGCTGGAAACCCCAACCTTGTTGTTGATAGCTAGTAATTTCTACCTGGCAGTTTTCTAAATCTATTTTCTATCTATGTTATCAGCATCACATTTCTGCTTTTTGCATGGTGAATTTATTCATTTTGTTGGTTTTAATGATCTTCAGAGTATTTTTGCCAGATGTTCGTAATAGAACATTTAATAGTACTGTTTGTTGATTTGGTAATTGAGTTGATGTTAACACACGTAATCTAAGCTTCAACCACGTTAATAATTCCAACTTGTTTTGTTTGGTCATTTGTCTGCCATCGTGCACCTAATTTTAGCTGCAACGGTGTGGTTAAATCTGTCTGTCTATAAGCCGTCCATTTTTGTGGTTACAAAGTAAAGCGGAATTTATCTGATTTGGTTGGCACTTTCAAAATCGCCGTAAACACGACATAAAAAGCAGTTTTCATGTCATCTGAGTTAATGATTGATGAACCATATCAATTGTCATGTATTATCATAGCATGTATTGTGTAATGGTTAATTTGGTTTCATTTCGTGTGATTTGCTGTTGACCAATTGCATTCATGCAGCTTAGCTTACATTACATCCTGTGTATTCTCTGATAAGCTGTGTCTTACATGTTTCGTGTTTCCAAACATTGCTGATTTATTTGTTTGTAGTAACACAATTCATGCTTGAAGTTTATCTGTGAATATTGTTCTGGTCAGTTGAAATGTGATAAGGATATAGGCTGTATATTGGCATACATAAAATACTCTTCTATCTCCATTATTGTGCATTTGCTGTATTTTGTTTGTGTGACATTTTTGTTTGTACTTTTTGTGAATATAAAATATTGTGCATATTTTTGTAACTATTGTCATTACACCTGCACAGCCATATAACACTGTTGTGAAGTTGGAAAACTAAATTCGTGTCACAGTATGATGAGCAAGTTTGTAATTTAGTCCCAATGCACTGAATGTGGAGTCGGCATCAAATGTTTCATTTCCAATATATTTGTGGAATTGCCAGTAATCAGTCAACCAAATTAGAGAGTGACACGGTAATGGGAAAAGCGGTAATACTGCGCTTATCGCGGTATTACCATTCACCTTGGTTTTAACGATGTGAAGCATGCAGTCGTTTTTCACTACTCACTGGCATAGTGTTTCTACACGGACTTCATAACGAATTAGCCCCAGTGTCAACCTGCAATAGCAATATGCAGATTTTTATTAATAAAGATTATCATTAAATGACATAAATGGTAAAGTCCTCATTTTCAGACTTCCGATTCTGGAGTGCGATGGGATGGCGATAGGGAATTTTTCGTTGGGATGGGGTGGGGATGGGGAATTTC
>Ga0209454_1001859_pt1 | contig 13774 bp, 6 predicted proteins | sample WorMetHERISLAND1_2_FD_187400 | JGI IMG/M metagenome (GOLD analysis project Ga0209454, IMG submission 187400) | Marine gutless worms symbiont microbial communities from Max Planck institute for Marine Microbiology, Germany - Olavius geniculatus... | ecosystem: Host-associated > Annelida >...
GTATTTTTTTATATATTGTTGTGTAAAAATAGGTTAAAATGTTGAATTTCAATTTTGTAACCCCCAAAAGGCACTTTTTTGCACGAAACCGCGTCATATAAACCATCATGCGTTAAAATCAGTTCAGTCGTTTTTCCTTTAGAGGACAGCAAGAAAAAAGGGACGGAAAGGAAAGGAAAGGAAAGAGAAGGTACAAAATGTCACTCAAACGTTATATTTCACCTATTCGTGAGAAAGCCCCCCGTAAACTGATTTTCACCAAATTTTGCATATGAGAATATGCCGGACCTAATCGTCTGTGCAAATTTTGGTTCGGAAAAATTAAGCGGTTTGGGAGGGGTCAAATTTTGGAGTCTCCCGTTGAAATGGCTGGTCACTCTTACAACAGTCGCGCAGCCTGTGATAGGCCTACATGTATGATTTGCATAAAAAAAATATTGTTACTGAACTGAACAGGACTGAACTAAACTGAACCGAACAAAATCATCATTGCTAGTAAAAATCTTTTCTGCAATATGCAAAACGCCCACCATTGTCTATTTGGTATACTACCTGCTGAGAATGAACATGAACATGAAATACGGAAACGCGGTCATAATTTTGTTTTACCTCAGTGTAATTCCAGTCTTTTAAAGGCTTCATTTCTAAACAGATGTTTGTTTAGTTTAATTTAGTATGTGTAGACAATTTTAGTTTGGTTTATTTCCTGAGTGTTACATGTTAGTTTATTACAATGTAAATTTCATAGTTTCAAGACTTCATTTATCAACAGACACATGTTAAATTGAGTGTAGTCTGGTGTAGTGTAGTTGAGTTTATGTTCAGTGCTTGTTTTTATTCGTGTATTTCCTGCAGTGTTATAAATTCGTATTTGCTTACAGCAGTGTTTGATGCACGTCTGATGCGTTTCAATCAATAAATCAGTGGGTCAGTCAGTCAGATGCAACGAATAGCGCTAAGCACACAATGTGGAGTTCACGGGATCGAACGCTTTTAGTACGTGAAAATCGACTTCAACAACAGCACAAAATAGCCCAAATGTCGCCTCCACCGGACACCAGCTCTCGGTACAACACAAACAGTGAATAGGCTAAAATGATGATACTTATTTCTAAAACTGGCAAAGCACCACAATAAAATGTTGCTCCCGTTTGTCGATGATACCAGCTGCTGAATTTGGAGAGAAGATGCAAATTCAAAGACTAAAACTTCGGCGTCCATAGTAAATCATCGGTTTACGAGCACCTACAGTGTAGTGACAACTTAGCTTGTTGGTCAAAATTAATGGCTTTAAAGTTTTATGTTAACTAAAAACTAAACAAAGCACAAACTAAAGTTAATGTTACTATGTTGTACCAAGATTGATACATTAAGCCCAACCGTCGCTAAGGTGGACCGACCGGCGACCGTACCACCTATATCCGATAGCCAGCGTCCGACTTCCGGTTGCAAAAAGCGATTTCCCAAAGTAAATGATTTTTTATACGTGCTATGTTGACGCTGTCATATTGAGTGCTAACACAAACGTTAAAATACGATACCGTAACTCGGCGCACGTGAGTGATGGCTGAAAACAGAAACAGTAGAGTAAAAGAACTACGTCGGCCCAGCGCTGGCACATTGTGCAGCAATCCGTTCAATATTTTACTTGTTGACTTAAACTTTAAAACATTTGTTTTTTCTATCTTTAAAAGCGTTTACATTAATTAGCTTTTTTCTGCATTTTGAAGTTTTCTAGTTAGTAGCTCGTACGAGAAAAACAGACGAACAAACGGGCAAGGCCTGTAAGACGGCCGAACAATAATCCGAACAAACGCAAAACTGCAGATGACGCACAATCATACTTTTTCATGTTTTCAAACATAGAACAGAGCTGGTATCAAGTCAACTATTCAAGCACGGACGCAACTATGAATCGAACAAATTCGGGTTCACTCTTCCCGGCCTAATGCATCACTTCAGCTGCTGGTCACGATCGCAGAGAAAGCAAGCAGATGGCGCTAAAATGCATCGAGTTTTACGTTCTATTGTAAGCGCACAATGATTGGTTTTAATCGTCTCGTCGGGTGCATATAGTTTATAATATACAGCCAGACACAATGTGCGAGAGATGTTCGCACAGCGTCAGCTTTGTTGGGATGAAAAACTGTACGCTATAAAGTCGCGCGACGTCGACGTTACGTCGTCTGTGTGTCAGCATCTTCAGTGTGGCGTGGACGTGTCAAACTTTTGCAAGCCGTCTTCCCTAGATCACCAAAGTTAGTTGGCAGTAAATAACGGTGTCGTGGCCCCCCAGGGGGGGGGCAAAAATGGCAACTGCCTCTATACATTTTAGCTCGTCGGGTTTTTAAATTTTGGGGGGAACTTTGTCCCAAAAGTTCGACATTTAAGGTTAAATGTTTTTCAATTTGGAAAATTGTAAAAACAAAATTAAAATTTTTAACATCCATAATCTCCTCTGTTATAAATTTTTAGCTGTCTGTCGAAAAATTGCTCCCATTTGCTCCTTACTTTTTAAGCCACGACACCGCTGACAGCAAATGTTTTTTTTTAAATGCTATTTAAGTAGTCTTTCGCTATTGCAAACAACTACGGTAGAGTTAAAAAAACTAATTGTAAATGAAAAAAATAAGTTTGTTATCATTATTGAAATTTTGGCCGTGACACAATTTGCCATAAATTTATCTGCAACGATTCCACCATATTTTAAACGTGTTTCTACTATTTTTCCAAAAGGTAAACGCAATAGTCGCATGTGACGTTCAAACTTCAAAGTGTCCATTTTTGCGAGCTATCGCTCAGCGCGCGCTAAATTTTTCATGGGCTACTTCGCACGGTAGTGTAGCGACACTTGTTGTGTGTGTAATGGACCTTACTTGCATCCAACGCAATAGCGGTAGCGTTTGCTGAACCAGGTAAAGACTGTGCCAAGAGGCAGAATGATGCGTTCAAAGATGTGGCTTCAGGCATTTGTCATCGCAGTCTCTTACAGGTTAACACACTAAATCAACACTTGTTACTTACTACGTGGGAAAACATTATTGCAACATTTTTATTTTGGCACAGGATATTTATATGGGATTGGGTGGTACGGTTGTCGAATAAACATTTGGTCCTATCCAGCCTGGCTATTTATCCGGCAGCCGTCTTGGATGGTCTTAACCGGTGCGTACGAGCACCCAATGTGTAACGTCTTGATTAGCATAAACAGTTTATAACTACGCCTGTTGGTAACCCTCTCAGATAATGCAGCGCATTTTACCGTTGAGAAATCTATGAAAACTGATTAGTGTGTCGCAAATCTAGTTGAAATCGGTTCAGATTCGATAGGCTTTATCGTCTAAGGTATAGTAAAAGTGTCACGTTTAATAAGCCGGTTACATTGTACGTAAACGGTAGATAAAAATACGTGTAAAATATGTTGTTATAATGCTGTGCTTTGCAGTCTTGGATTTGGCGCTGTGGACAGTGAGTTATATTTATGCATTTATTTTACACAAACCAAAATTATTAGCAGCGCAAATTATTATTGCATTACTACCACAGTAGTAAACTTTCTGCATTTTGATGTTTAGTTTGCTTTTTTGTTCTGCAGCATTTTCACTTTTTTAGTTTTGTATGTGATTTTTTCAAAGATTAAGTTGTTATTAGAAACGATCAGAGCTCTCAAGCACCGACCGCGAGAACAAAGTGACTGATCCAAAATTCACAAAAGAATTCGAATCGCCACCCAAATTCATCGTCATTTGACTCGTGTGCTACTTGAGTCATGCCAAAGCCACAAAAAAATTCCCCGCTATGGGCAAAATTTTGCGCCATGTAATGATTCGTGTCGAAAAGTTGCTTTTGCTTTCATTAATGCGCAATTATTGGTTGTTAGTAATTGACTGCCATGCAGCCTACAGTTTGCTATAATCTTTCCGCCATTCTAATTGAACAGGCTAATTTATCCCACCGGTATCTTACTGGAATGCGCCGTTCTCAGCGAACAGAGTAGGCCTAGTCTTGCCTATCCATGAATCAGTTCGAATAAAGTGCACTTCAGAATGTGTTTTATTCGCGCGTGTGTCTGTATTTGGGCAGCGCTGGACTGTGGAGTAGCGACGGCAATGATAGACACCGAGATCGCTGACATGCTGACACGTCACAATGACCAGAGGCGACGTGACGGCGCTGACCAGTTCCAGCTTGTAAGTATATAGTCTTAACTTTTAACTTTACTGTATAAGCACCATTTCCGCTCACTTCAATTAGTTTGCGGACTTGTAGCCTACAACAACTAGTGCAACTTGAGCGAATGTTTATGCTCTCCGAATATTTTTTTGTTACAAAAATTGTAGTACTTGCGGTGAGCTTCAGAAAAAAACACTGTTAAAATACTTTTCAAAACTTCGTATGTCGCCACCAAATTTTGCTGTCGTGCTGGTGGTAGTTGTTTAGTGCGCTTGTTGAGAATTCACAGCCGCTGGCCGTCAAACTGCAGCTGACTACGGTTTTGGATGATCTGGATCATGACAGAGTAGTCAAAAACTGTACTTTAATGAAAGTAGAAGTAGTGGCCCAAAAATCTATTTAAAGAACAGTTGAAAGTACAAATTTATACTTAAGTAAAGTAATAAAAAAGCACCACTTCGTTACTGTCCAACACTGATCCAAGCAGGGACAAATCTCTGCTGCTGAGGCTCAGTGCTTTCAAACTGGGCTAATTGGGTGACAGAGCGATCACAGGTAAGGAATTTTTCATTAGGCGATAAACTTATCTCAAAAAATACAACAGATCGTAACTTTTGACAGTACACAAGGTCATTTTTATCCGTACTGTTGACTGCAGATGTAGTGTGCTGTATGCAGGTAGTAGCGGGTACAACACTAGCGGCGTGAAAAGCATCAGTTCCTCGCCTGCGCTGAAAACTATAGAAATGTGTAGAAACATTGCTTGTCTGTAACTGTCCGCTGTTGACGTGCAGACATGGGACAAGAACCTTGCGGCGAGAGCGCAGCAAATGGCAAACACGTGTACCGGCGGACACGGAATGCTCACCGAGTAAACTAAGTTTTTGTGCCTCCTTCTCTATAAATCAACTCAACTTTATTAAAGGCTCATGGGCGAAAACAAAAGAACAGTCGAGTAAAAGCTGATAAAGATACGAAAAGATCTTTACGCCATTTTGTGAAAGAGCAGGAAAACGACGAGAAGATACAACAGAAAAGTGCACTATTTGTTGCACGTTGTCTGTGTATAAGCTTAGGCTACATCCGAAATGTAGCGGACGTCGAGCTAATTACGAAACAAGTGTCGCTGATTGCCCGGTTGCATGCAAAACAATTAAGCCCCCTAAAGGTCTATCTTAGAAATTATCATAGAAAAATTGTATATTGTGTTTCGTTCAATAAAAACTTGACAAAAGCAACCTCTCAACAACAACAACAACAACAACAACATAACAAGAAATACTATCAGATTGTAACCAATTTAATGTACTTTTCGGGCGCATTACACTGTCATGTATTCGACGAAATGGCTAGAGATAGACTAAGGCAGTTTGCGAACAGGAACTGCTATAAGCTTTCGCGCGTCTCGTAAGCATTAGCTCAAATTTCTTGTTAAAATTGGGTAGGATTTTTGACATTTTGTCTGTCAGCTAAAAGCCATAAAAAGAAAAGGTTAACCGCAGATTTCTGGACGTTTACAGTGCTATTGACGCTGTGGTTTGTACGTCAGTTGTAACGGCAAAGGCGTCGGACAGAACGCGTTCTTTTCATCGATGAGTTTCGCGTCATCGCACGCGATCGCGTCGTGGGGCGGAGAACGAAGTAACTGGAATTTCACAACAATGTCTTGCATTCTTGGCACAGTCTGTGGCCATTGGACTCAGGTAGGGGCCTGCCTACAGGCTACATATTCACGCTGATTATAAACGTTCGAAAGTGAACAGAATTTCGCACGTTTATTTGGTTATTTACACATAATGCAAACACAAAAGTGCATGTTTTTTCCAAGAAGCAATCCAAATCCAGTGAGGCTATACTCGTGAGGACGTACTTCTGAAAGATGTGACTTTTATTATAAAAATATTTTAAGTGAATGTTGGAAACTGATTTTTAACACAATTTCAGCATGTCGAATTTGTTGTCGAATTTTGACTTTTTGAGCTTCTAATTTGCATAAACAAAATTGTAGCCAAATTCTTATTATGTGGTCCATTATAAAGCATTTATAATTAAAAATTCGTTGACACATCAAATTTACTGCAAAAGTTCCAAAAATCACAAGTAACTCTACTCACTACAGAAAGTTTTAAGGTCAAGGTTACTTACGATTCGTCCCCGAGCTCAGATACGGAGTGCTTTATAGCTGCAGACTACAAATTTCTGACCGCTTACACGTGGCTAGTACATCAAAGCACAATAAAAACAAAAAAGGGTAAACGACAAATAAAACCTCAAAAAGTGATCAATTGCCTAGTAGTGCAAAACGTAAGTTTACTGCTTTAAACTGAGAAGGTTACCAGCTAAAACAACTGTTGCATGTAGTAATGCTTTATTCTGCTAATTATATTGGGTCTGTTCAGATGGTGTGGGCGCGTTCGCGACTCGTTGGATGCGGCTACGCTACTTGCCCGGGACATAAATACAAAACGCACGTCTACTGCAACTACTATCCACCGTACGTGCAGCCTGCTGACGAAATCCATCATGAAGTATTAATGTTGAAACCGATATTAATATATCAGTAGCAGCAGTAGTAGGCAACAATTGGGCATAGTGATGCCGGTTTTTGACAGATGATTTCGTAGCCCGTCGGTCTGTCTAGACGTTTGTGCGTCTGTCACATTCGTGCTAAGGCTGTTGGACGGGATGATAATGGTCTTAAACAGGGACATTCGCGTGATTCCAAGTAACAGGTTTTCTTTCACTGAAAAAGAAATTTAGAAGTTGAAACACATAGTCAAAATTTGGGCTAAATTCTAAGCGAATTATCTACATATCAAAGACATTTAAAGACATTTTTGTTCGGGCGTTGAGAGTGCGACGCATTGTGGCTATTGTTAAATTGCGCCTTCTAAATAATCTTACTTACTTGCTTACTTACTTACTATATCAGCCTGTAGGACCAGAATACTTTTGCGTCACTGAAGACAGACAGACGGACAGACGGACCAGACGGCTTAGCCTAGCGTCTCACGCCAGAAACCATAACCTTTTGATCAAATGCTAATTTTGCGGACAACAGACAAACAAACAAACAAAGAGACAGACGCAAGTAGAACGCATTTTTTCTTTGGCGGAGGTTATAGCATAATAATATTTATGTCATTTGACAGTGGTAACTACCTGGGCCAAGATCCGTACATCGAGGGTGACTCGTGTACGGCTTGCCACCGTCAGACGTTCGGCAAACCGCTTAATCCCGGATACAAGTGTGTCGATGAGCTCTGTGGTAAGTTCGCATCACTGCTTACAAAGAACTGTGTGCTTTGAATCAATCCATGTCTAATGGCTGTTTGGCTTAGTGCGTACACAGTAACTTGTAACGTCGTTGGTTGCATCTACGAAGTTAATCAACGCCGGGCTCGGTTAGTACTTAGATGGTTGACCGTCAGCAGACGGGTCAACCATCTCGGTATGTAGGCCTGGCCAGCCACCCAGATAAACTCGGCCTGACCATTTGTTCATGGCTAGGCGCAGTGAGGAAGATTCTGGGCACTACACGGAAGGACCACGTGACTAACATGGAGGTGCTAAGCCGGACTGGGCAGCGAAGATTACAGGACATTGTAGCAGAGATACGACTTCGGATGGCAGGCCATATCATCAGGATGCCACCTGGACGACTGACCAATCACGCCATCTCATGGACCCCTTGTGGTAGTGGCAGACGACGAGGTCGTCCAACGGAGGCTTGGCGGTCTACATTTAAAGAAGACCTGGTGGACCGAGGAGTCGATTGGAACAGCGTCCGGGCTGTGGCTACAAACAGAAGCAGATGCGAGCTCTTGCTGCCCATTGTCCTGTCAAGGACCGGAGGATCTAAGTGCTAAGTAAGTAAGACGCAGTGAGTACCAGCGAAAACTTGGATGTAAACAGGCACACCGCGTGGTCTCGCAATGTGTCTTGCTAAAGGTTAACAAAACGGAGAACAACGCCGCCCTACGAGTCTTGTGGCTGGGAAAGAACTTTACGTTTTTACATAAACAGTATTAACTTTGTATTATATGTACAAATATTTTTTTTCCAGTTGTATATTTCAAACGATAACACGCAACCGATTTTTTGGACATTTATCTCTTCGTTACTGAGAGAAGTAGAATTTGCGTCTTATGGATACAGTACTGAATTTATTTATTTACACAGCTAGTCAACTAAAAAATCATGTTTAATTCAGGCAGATAGGACATTTAGTGAACAAAAAAGCACAAATGCAGATAAGCCTATACTTGGTCAAATAAAGGTTTATTATATTTAAGCTTTACTCTGCAGAAAACATCAGTGATTATTGTATTAATATTTGGTTGTATTTCAGTTGAATGTCATCCAGAAGAAGACTCAGAGTGCGGTAAGTATGATAGGCTACCGGCTACGTTTGTGTGAAAATATAATGACAGCATTGACAATATTACAGTAAAATCCGCGTATATTTAGGCCTGTCTTAGCGTAGGTGTACGCAGGGGTTTAGGGATTTTTTACCCCCATTTAAGATAAAAGTTTTAAATAACAATTATTATAGACAGAAATTGTTGGTTTTTCTGCTGTTGCCGTTTTTTGTGAGCAAAGTTTTTTCGCAAAATGTATAATTTTTACCACAAAATGTATCAAGACGCATTCGGTTTAGTTATCAATAAATCAGCCGAATGCATGTTTTTTTGTTTTAATAAACTTTGAACGGTCAGTGTAAAAATTGCAATTTTAAATAATTACACATCAAGTAGTCAAAGTGGTAGTAGGCCTAATAACATCGGATTGGTTTAGAACTACTTGCTTGCGTGCACATTGTGGTGACAACAATTTTATAAATGTGACTTATTGACGTTCATACCGTCTACGCCAATTGAATCAAAATAGTGGATCATTCTCAACATCTTGATGTTTTCTAGCAGTACATAGGCCAAGTAGGTTGTAGTTGGCTAACTGTTAAAGTTTGTTTCAACATGTAGATGTGAGTTTTATTCGACAGCTGTGAAATGTGTTGCATCGATTCATTCGATTAAGAATAATTACCTCCGCCAAGGAGGTAATGTTTTTGCCAGACTTTGTTTGTCTGTTTGTCTGTCTGTTAGCAAGATAACTCAAAAAGTTATGGACGGATCTTTCTGAAATTTTGAGGGTATGTCGGGCATGGCATAAACTACCAGTGCTTCAATTGTGGGCGTGATCCGGCAGGAATCCTGGATTCACTTTGAAATTTTCGTTATTATTGCGTTAAAAAGGGCATAAGGGAACCGCTGGCAAAGCGAAGATGGTGACGCCACCTGGCGAATAGCTTTGTCTTAGCGGAGGTACCTGCGGGCTACGACTGCTTTCTAGTTGTCAGCTGTTAGTGGCATATTTTGCTTTTAGTGCTTTCCTTTCACATGGTCTTCTTGTGAATGAGCGTCAATAAATAAGCTGAAACATACGCACCGTCGTCATGTGTTAAAAATAAGAGGGCAAAAAGGTGCAATTTTTGAACAAATTTTCCACATTATGGATGCTCAAAATTTTAACTTTGCTTTTGAGTACACACAAAATGTTGTATTTTAGCCACAAATTTTAATTTTTTGGACAAAAAATTTTCAACAAGAAAAAAACTTTTTCGACATACTCAAACGTGACGCCTTTGGTTTTCACGATGTCAGTGCAACTGTGTGATTTAATTTTTCCAGAGTGCGGTCCGTCGGCGCAGTGCGTGAACGGCGCTCTCAACACAGCGACATGCGCCTGCGACTGTCCCAGCGGATACTTCGGACTCAGATGCGAAAGTATCACTCAGACATCTGCTTATTTTTTAGCTTTTTCTTTATTTTAAGCGGCATTGCTGGAAGCATAGGATATGTCGACTATTACGATCGATGTTGTCGTAAGGTGGTCTGTTTTTTCGTTTGTCATTTGGCAGTTCCATCCTACTAAAGCTGTTCCTTAGACTGAAGGGGCATTTTGTGACTCTTCGTAGCACTATACGCCTACTAAGCTTAGACATTTGGTTCGTCCCCTACGGAAAGTGGACATTTTAAAACAGTTTTCTTAAGAAGGGTATGGCTTGACAAGTTGACATGTTTCGATAAAATAACACAATGCAAATTTTTTATTGACGTTAGTTGAAGTGGTTAAGTTTTAAGGTCGTAGTGTCACGGTCAAAATCACGTTATTTGAATTTTGAATTACTCACGACAAATGTCGTAATGTCATATTTTCGTACCTTACTGTATGCGGTGTCTTTATAAGTTTTTATTTATGTCCATTTTTTATTAATGTTAACTGTATCGAGTAATTAGCTTGACATCGAAATGTATTTTGTCACTAAATAGCTTATACGTAGTGCAGTAGCATTATTTTTTTGAGAGAAACTCTCGTCATACTTTATCCACATCGACGCTCGGGCGAAAAAGTATCATCCTGATTTTTACTTGTAATTGGCATTAAGTACCACGTTTCGTGACAGCATTGTACGTGTATGCTCCGTGTGTCGATGCAGAACAATGTATGAACCTGATTCCGACGGCTTGGTGCAGTTATTTCAAAAGCGTCGGATATTGTCACCCGCCGTCGGTGTACGCTACCTACATGGAACAAAATTGCCCACTAACCTGCGGGTAAGCACGTACTGTATACATCGTTAAAAATGAAAACGGTTAAATGGTAAAGCGTTTCATAGAAAACCCATCTTAGAACTACGTAGAACTGTTGTAAGAGATCAATGTTACCTGCCACCCAACACAAGTGAACGCGCCCCACTATAACTCTAGCCGAGCAGGCCGGTACTCGATTTACCTAACTCGGAGGGATAGAAGGTTGAGTTGACCTTGGTATTGGTTATGTACCGAGATGGATTATCTATCCGCAGACAGTCACTCATCGAAGTACTAACCACTGGTAAATCTTTTCATAGTAAACCCATCTTAGAACTGCGGAGCGTCACCTGCCATGTGAGACCACACAGTGTCACCTGCCACACAACTCAAGTGAACGCGCTGATCTGGAACTCGACCGGGAATCGAACCAACGACCTATAGCCCTAGTTATCGTCCATCGTTTTAACCGTTACAGTACCAAATCAAGGTGAGTCCAAAATACGCATAAAGCTTTTGTCGTAACTTTGCGATATATTGACAAATTTTCAAAATTCTTCCACTTTCTACAGATGAGCAATTTGATAACGTCAATACAAGATTACGAATCGTGAAATAACATAACTATTGAAACGCTAAAATAAAGACAGGCCAGCAGAATGATTATGATGTCACAAAAAATTTAATTGCAAACGTCATTGTCGCGCAATAGACATTTGAGGAAAAGTCATCATTACACTGAGCTATAATAGCGTAGTACTAAATGGCTAGCTCTAGGCTGAGTTAAATTTACGTTTACAATGTTTTGTGGGCCTAATATTCTAGGCCTTTTCTAGGTCTTTTTAAAAAGGATTATTAACGATTCGATCGCATCTTAAACGCTTCACTGCGCTGCCGCCTACATTGTACATTTTATAAATATTAGCGTCCTAAACCTAACAGTTAACATTTTATGTGTTTTATATTTGTAAATTTTCGCGTCTCGATATTTTGAGATGTGGTTTTTGCAGAGTGTGTTGAATAACGAAGAAGACAGAACGACGTCTACTGATACTGCTGCTGCATACAATGCTTTGCTTAATGCTTTCTAGTGCTTTGCCATGTATAGGGGCCTACTGCTTAGGCCTAAAAAATTGTGTTTTCAGTTTCAGACTGCGAAATGTAGTGACAAAAATCGGAAAATTTCTGCTTCAATTTCTATTTTTATATCACGATATTTCATGCAGTGTTACACAAAATTTCATAAGAACAAATCGATGCGCTAAATAGTAGTCATGAAAACTAAAGTAAAGATACTGTAGCATTACGGACTAGCTGTACATGTAAACATTTCTTTTAGTAAAACTTGGAAAACAAACTACAAATTGCATTAATGTTTTTAAAAGTCTAATAGATTTTTTTGGGGGAAGGCGCAGTTATTTTAAAGATAGACGGAAGCTGAAAGCACAAAAATTTTAAAACCTTACCGCTTTTTTAACGTTGGCTTCAGTTTAAACTGTACAGGGTGGGCCCAAAAAATTTCTCAACTTGTCTTTGTCAGAACTTCGTCAAATCTCCACCAAATTTGATAATTTGTTTTGGCACACAGACGGCCGAAACGATAAAATTATATAAAGTACACTCGTTGTCCATCTCGCCTAATTTATGTCAACACACTATCGTGTTAAAAGCAGATGCTCCAAATTGTTGCATAATGCTGAATTGTTGTGCCCGTAAAAGTTCTAACGACTCAACTAAGCACACAATAACCTAGAATGTGATTTATTTAGCATAATTATAAGTTTGTGTAACAATTTGTTTTCAAATTATCAGAATTTGTGCCCAAAGGGTACACAATGGCTCAGAAGTAACGCCACGGCTGATAACGGCATTAACGATCAACTAATCAAACTGCATAGCACTCATTCATGGATTAAATGTGTTTTGAACTCATCAGTCAGCTGTTTTGTTGTCTATTATTTTTAGCGTAAAATATTTAATACCACTAAATTATTACAACTAAATTATTGAATTAAAATTATTATTATTATGAAAAAGTGAGCAATCTGATAGTGATATTCATCGTGTAATGTAACAATTTCGAGCATCTGCATTTTACATGGTAGTGCGTTGACATAAATTAGATGAGGCGAAAAATAAGTGTGCCTTACATAATTTTATTGTCTCTGCCATCTGTTTGCCAAAATTTATCAAATTTGGTGGAGGATTAACGACGTTTTGACAAAAACAAGTTGAAAATTTTTTGGGCCCATTCTGTGTATATTTATATTCGGGTGTTAAGAACACGGCACACTGTGAATAGTCGTTAATTCGCGACTTTCAAGTTTTCATTATACTTTTCTGCCTAAGGTACTTACTTACTTATAGCCGTAACTTCCAATTCGGTAGATGTTTATTGTTTGAGGACGTGTATTTTATGGGCTTTTTCTCTTGAGAAATACTTTAATGGATGACTTCTTCAGTATTTCAAGGTGAGAGAGCTTAACTAATCGAAGCTTCGTAAGACCAAACATGTCTAAGTCCGTTGGTTTAATTTGTTTTTCTGTATTTCTGATGTTTTTCACAAAGAACGTTTTGCTATTGCTGTGTAAATCGCGCGACGTTGAGTACGGTTACGATCTTGCTTCTGAATCATGCGACACTTGACGCTGGTGGCGGTCGCATTGGTAGGTTGATGGAATGTTTTCTAGGATTGTGTCGCTGATTGTAAGGCTCCAAGGAGCAAAACGTTAAGTACCGGCAATTATAACACTTTATTCGCAACAAGTGCAGAAAACAAATGACAAAGAAAAAGACAGACAGGGACAGAATGAGAAATTAAGCTGTTAAAATGATCACAAACATCCAAGTACAACTGAAGCAAAGTGACTATAAACGGCGGATGCAAAAGAACGGTTAGTTTTTATACATAGTGAATCACAATCATAATAGTTTTGAAGGTTACCAAGATAACCATACTTGAAGTTCTGAACACAAAACACATTACTGAGATATCTACAGTTAGTAGC
>Ga0209454_1001864_pt1 | contig 13767 bp, 5 predicted proteins | sample WorMetHERISLAND1_2_FD_187400 | JGI IMG/M metagenome (GOLD analysis project Ga0209454, IMG submission 187400) | Marine gutless worms symbiont microbial communities from Max Planck institute for Marine Microbiology, Germany - Olavius geniculatus... | ecosystem: Host-associated > Annelida >...
ACCCAGAAGGTAGCAAACAACACTACAGTGCACACAAAAAGAGAAAATAAAAGACAGGAAAAAAACATACGACACAAAGAAGCAATGTCCAGGAGTGATGTAGGGGCCTACCTCGAGCGACTTGTTGGCCATGGGGTTGACGTAGTGAGTACAGTCGCGGCTGTCGTCGCTATAGTGGAGCGTGAGAATCAGCAGTGCCGGTAGCGCAGCAGCAGCAGCCGACGTCAGCCACGCGGCAAGGATGAACAACCCGGCACGACCTGGTGACACACGTGTCTGCGCGAACAGAGGGTTGCAGATAGCCAAGTACTGATTGGCAGCCAGGAGTAGGAGGGCCAGCGAACTGGCACACAGCGACAAGATCACCGGCACCAGCAGGATCACAGCGATGAACAGACAGTAGTGCAGACCAGAGAGCTGCATTGTCACACACACACACACGCATAAAGTCATTTGGCAGTAGGCGAAATCGCTTTTTTATTCGCTAGCTGACAACCGCGGCAATTTGCAATTGCATATTTTGGCTGAAGGGTTTGACCCCAAAATCTCTCATACAGACCTTGGGTCAGAGACTCCACGTAACACAATGTATCATTGGAATCAGAAGATTACCTGCCAAATACCAGCTAAATCCACTTGACGGTTTAAGCAGGGCAGACGAATCTGACGGACGACAGACGACAGATATATCTAGACAGACTACAGACATAATTATTTCTACAGAGAAATATGTAGATATAGGCGAAATCGCTTGCGCTAAAGCGATTCAGTCTAACAGCGGCTGATTGGCAAAACAAATATTGTTGCTGTCGCTGATGATGCACTCGTGGATAGAAAGTCCGCAGGTGTTGACTTGCAAAAAAAAACAATTTTGTTTCTTTTGAACTGAGAAGGGAGATCGAGCGTTGCCAATTCGAGGACAAAACAATAACGACATAACAATATTGTCGACCAAACCGAAATTATCGCATTCCAGAACTGTAGGCTAATAAATGTCATGAAAATTCCAACAGCAAACCTACATTTTTCCATTGCAGCTAGGTAAAAGAAACTATCCCCAAGGACTTTCAACAATAATGGACAACACTATTGGTTGTCCAAATCTGCAGAAGAATTAAATCTCAACGGCAAAACTGACATTACAAACTCAGCGATACGGAAATGTTACTCAGACGTTGACTGCGACTGCTGACAGGAAACTGTTAACGGTCACCGACTCGTCGCCGGTGATTTAACGGACTTATTTCACGCTTGCCGAGCACAGACAGCATAAGTCTACACTGCCGTTTGGTTGGTCGGACATACGGGATTGCACCCATGGAGTTATCGACCCGTTATATCACCGAAGACGACGGTAGAAATGCGACGACTGCAAGCGTGTCAAAAAATGGGTCGGCTAGAGCCGATAGGCCTATATTGTGCGGCGGTCCGCCTTTAGATGCGCAACTTTAATCAATTTTTAACTTTTGACTTTTAAAGTAAAACTAATTATCACAGCGTGTTCTTCTTGCTGTGGAAAACGTTTGTGCCAGTTTCGTTTTTTTATTTCCTTTTGTTTTTTTGCGTTACGATGTCATACAGGACAGGCAAACGAACGGACAGACGTGATGCGGCCTATTAAACTTTCCAGCTGCACAACGTATGCGTGAAAGTACCAGCATGCAGCTGGACAGTGGTGGCGGTCTACCTCGAATCTGGGAAAGATGTGCGGAGAATTGTGGTAAAGCCAGATGAGGACGGTGCCGACGACGTCGCCGAGGGTGAGGTTGGCGAGCAGTCGGTGATGAACGGTGCGAGGAGCTCGAATGAAGCATAGTGCCGCCAGCGCCAGGCCGTTGAACAGCAGACTGCACCCAGACAGAGTCGTGTACAGGCTATACATTGTGCCACCAAGTACAGATCCACGTACACCTAGGACCTGTGTCTTCGCCCTCGTCTACAGACAGAGTCGTATACGGCACGAAACGAGAGCCAAAGTCGATCGCCAGATTGTCGCTAGAGCCGCCGCCGCTTCCGACGTCGTCGCTGAAATCTGTCGCTGAAGTCTGCTCCAACTGTGGGCCGATGCTGGCGTTGACAGATAATTGGCCGTCGGCTTTCATTTCGTCGCCGTAGCCGGCCATTACCGGTGCGTTCTTCGCGTCGCGATCGACGACGAATCTACATGTGTACGTGGCGTTGTAAATGGACGCAATTAAACACCGGCGGCGAAATGTTGATGGTTTTGCTGTCAGTTTAAGTGCTAACAACTAGACAAGCTGCCGAATAGTCCGAGACTTGAACTTTATCGTGTCGGATCTCGCACATTTAGGCTTGTCACACTGGTACCGGCCCGCTATTCCGAAGGTCCGCTATTTCGAAAGTCCATTGTGCAAATACGCGCCACAGTGCTAACGTTTGGGTCAAAGTTAGGGTTAAGGCTAGGGTTAGGGTTAGGTTCAGCCTTAGAATTAGGCTTAGGGTTAGTGGGAATAGTGGACCTTCGGAATAGCGGACCCGAATCGTAACACATATGCACACATTTTGATTTGCTAAAAAGAGTATTACATCACTAAAATAATAGTACAGTACACGAGCTACAGGACACCAAAAAATAAAAGCTAAAGCAAGGTACAGTTATAAGAAACGTAAAACGAAATTGTCTATTTTTGATAAATCGTATCCTGATAACCTTTTATAATGCGGTACAAAAGAACTGCGGTGACAACAAGTCGGAATGCTGCTGTAGTGTTGCTATGTGCATGTAATTAGAACTAAAAGTAAGCACACAGCTGCGCCACCCAAGAAGCCGAAATCAGTGTGGCGAGAAATGAAGTGGCGTTTCCCGTGAACGGTGAAGCAGTACGTAATCTAGAACCACTTTACTGAACTTGAGATATCACCGCCATATAGCTTTTATTGTTACTGATAGGTGAGAGCTCAACTATCTGGCGATATGCTGTATTTTGTGTTTTTATGTGTTATTTTTATGACGCTGCTGGTGATAATGATTATGTTTAACCTCAAATAAATGCATTGATTGATTGACTGATTAATTGGTGACAGTCATAATAATTCCTCCCAATTTCTCCCATCAGTGACGTGTGTCGCAAGCACTAGAATTGCGGTCCTATCACGCCCTATGTTGTTTCGAATGTAAGCCATTGCTACGAAATCCAGCTCATGTTGGGCCTAGATTGTGTCGCGAAATGCACTCGTAAACCAATTTCGAACGCCATTGATACCGAGGCGGATCCGAGCCTATAACTTACTTATATCGCGCATTGTTAAAACGTTATCACGCAGTCGGTGATATACGAAATAACATTTCTTTCACAATGCCGGCCGGGCGCAGTCAATATCATTCTGGTACCGGTACGTTTATTGCTTGAAGCTTGTTATGTCCCGCATATCCGTTTTGTAATGTCGTACAGAAGCGTCTATCGGCTCCAACGGGGGAATACAAATTTATCTCTTTTTACCGTGCAAACATGCTCTCCGTCATAGCCGTTGGTCGACACAGTTGTTTCCTGGGACCAAAACTGTACCATGCGTACGTATTTGTCCTAAAGATTTTTTCTATCCCATTGAGATAACTGCGGGTATGCAAAAACTGTGCATCCACGAGTATAAGCTAGATCTGTAGACGCATTTGATCGAGCACGCTGGAAAGTGGAAATACTTCGTGGAAACGGCTACGCTCCAGCTCTGGACATGCTCGTAATGAAGATGATAATGATGATGATGATGAATGATCATCCGGTGGCGTGTTCCGAATAACTAATGGATTATAGTCTAGTAGAAAAAACGTTGTTCGTTTATAATTCGTATTTTTCTTCGCTTCTATCTGTTACACATTTATTTATTTATTTCGTTAACTGATATACTTATTTTGCGATTTAGCATCACTTTATTCACTCGCTGCTGTAGCTGATAGGCGACGTGGCTTGCGACAACTGCATACGATAGCGGAGTCGGATACGGTGTCCGTTGAGTGACAATAAGAATCGCTTATAGCAGTCGTGAGCCAGTTAGGCTACATAAATCTACTGAATTACAAAGCGCGTCAATGTACGTACAGTAATCAATCGATCAGTCAATTTGCTTAATTTAAACAACTTGGTTCATGTAAAATAAAATAAATGCGATAAGGCCTACGTGATCGTTCTGGCGATAAATTACAGTTTGATTGATTCTACGCTACAACTCCTGCAACAGCTGTGACTGGATGACGCCTGTTGACACCGCAATGCAACGATTTTGCGACGAAATGCTTCTTTTTGATTTATTCACATAGGCATACAACTGTTTTGTCAAGCAGTAATTTTCGCTAATAATAATGTTGCAAAATCACACTGTTGTATGTGTTTGCTGTTTTAAATTTATCTCATCTTAGAGAAAGAAGTATATACTAGAGTACTTTCAAATCACAGTTAATCGAATGTGGTGCATTTAATCAATCAATGGCCACACCCGTATCCGTTGCACTGAATTTCATTTTCTTCAGTCTAATGAGTGATTGTATTAAAAACAGAGCAAGTAAAATTTAACTTCAATCATACATCTTTCTTATTTCCAAAGTGGCATCACACATAAGACAAATTTATACGTATTTTCGCTCCTCTCTACTGAACTGTATCCTGTAGGACGGCAATACCAAAGGTAATCAAGTTTGACGTTTTTTCGTTGTCAGACGTTTGTCAGTACATTTTAGCCATTGTCTATGGTTTTCGTTGTTAGACCCTGCCATTGTTTAGGGCCGTGATACCTGAAGTTCGTGTGGGTTGAATGTGAGTTACCCAACCACGATCACATGGAATCCTATCTCACCAGCAATAAATAATGTTCTTGCCTTGCACGGCGCCCGCCGTATATCCATGCAGCGGTTCGCAAAAATTTTCTTGGAGCCGTGATTAAGTGAGCGGCGTTCGCACGCCAAGTTTATTTATTTATTTAGCCTATTTATTTCAATTTATCAACCAGCACATATTGCATATACATGTAACGTAATGAAGGTTATCAAAGTCAGCTCAGTAGCATCTGTCACGCGATGACATCGTTTCCTAGATACAGCCGCCTGCAGATTAAATTCGCGATTCCACGTTTTCATCACCATTAAAATGAGTTTATCGATAACACAAAAACACATGGTACAGGATATTCACTCAACAGCCAGATGAACAGCCGTTTTTAGCCGGCCTATCCGGCAGCCGTTTTGGGCGTCTTTAGCCGGTACGTACGACCAATTAACCTTAGCACCAAATGGTGCTCATCGTACCACAGCAGAAGCACGCCCTAACGGCAGCCAGCCAACTGACGACGTCAACCCTACTAGAGCAAAGTATCACGCGTGTAATGCTTGCCTCGACTACACTGCAATTTATAATCAATGTTACAGCCTTAGTTTGGATATCCATCTATTGTCACATAATTCTCTGAAATACGCTAACCTTAACCCTAACCTTATACGCTAAACCCTAACCCTAATATTAACTCTAATTCTACTCCACTACGCATAACACTAACGCTAGGCTATTTACCCGGCTACCGGATATATAGTCATCGCGCAAAATTTAGTTACACATATCGCACCTGCATTATACAGCTGACTTGGAGACCGGCTAGAGTGTGTTACTGTGAACTGAAAAACATTAAGCTATAGAAACAAGGCATCGATTTGAGATACGAACACAGAAGTATTGCGTGCCGGTGTCACTCTGCACTGCTGTTTTCGCTTTACTTTAACGACGTGGAAACACCTTGTTAAATATTCATGTATCATGTCTGAAAAAAACTAACGTGTCCGGAAGCTGTCTTGCGGAAGCATCAGCTTTCCAAGGACCAACGTATGTGACAGAAGCAAGCCACAGAAATAAAATTTCATCGATTACGAGGCCCGGATAAGCGGTATAGCACAATTTCGACATGTCGCCTGACACCATGAGCCGCTGACTGATTTATGCGACGTACCGCGACGTCATTGTTCTCTGCGACATTAGACGCGCATGAATGCACGATCAGTCACTCGGCGGATTTAGACATAGCTGATGTAAATTTATAGCTTTCTATCACTGAACCAAATGAAGATAACCTCATTCAGCACCACGGTTTCCAACAGCTGACTGGAGTATGGCTGTTTATTCTATTCAATAAGTTAGCAGACGTATCTTTTAACTGATTTCAACCAAGACCGTAATAAAAATATCCTTGGCTTGTGTATCGACATAATATGCGACCGTCCGTTTGGTGCCGACTTGTCGAGCGTCTCAGGAGTATACTGTAGCTTTATCAGCAAAATTTCTCATCACAGACGTTACAAGCCAAACTAAAAAAACATCTGACAGTTGGATTTTTACAGTTTGTTTTCGCTAGTTACAATGCAAACATGCAGCACATACATGATTTGGTTCGAAAAAAATTAGAAATATATATAATCAAAGTCGACATACAACGATGACGTTTGTTTTGTCATCGTTGTTTTGGGATTCGAAGCGATCGTCATCATAAAACACAAGCTTCGACCACTAGTTTATGTGTGTTCATTTGAAAAAGAGCCATCTACATGAAAATAAAGATGAATGTATGCTATCAGCGACAAAGTGTGGCCTCTCTGCAGGTACTCTAGTTTGTGGCGATGTAAAGTTAATGCGGATATTCGCCGGGGTTTCCCTTTTCGAAAAGCTGACGTCGAACAGGAGCAAGGTGATTGAAATCGACAGTGCATATCTAACGCACTGTTTTTCAGCGTCAGTGAAACTTTTTTTTGCTTAGAACTAGAATGCATTAAAGGCTTTCGCACACTTAGATAAGATAAAAAGTAAGACAATATATACAACACTGTGAGACGACTGATTTTGTTTTACCGCAGTACGTGCGGTAAAATAAAAATCTGCAAGTTTTCGCTTTGCAACAATTAGGCCCTAGTAAACGGAGTCGGCAAAGACCGTCTCCACTAAGTTGTTTTATTTTAGGCCCCTATTTTGTGTCATTGCTACTACGGTGATGCTACGGCCCAGGCTGCTGCTGCTGATGATGATGATTGCTACGCGTAGGCCATCTAGGCCTACCAGGGGTATACCTGCTGATTGATACTGGTCATTATGCTAGTCGTAACATTGCGAATCGATCGATCAATCAATCTGTCAATCTGTTTGTTCAGCAAATTGCAAAGAGAGACGCACAGTATGACTGTGAATACTAAATAAGACACACAAGATTTATAAACGAAAAGCACTAACAGTGCTTTCACATTATGGCGTCCTTTCGTGATTAGGCTACACATAATAATTAACAATTTAGCATATCGCACGCACCAACATGTTTCACACCACAATGAGTAAACACATTTATCGTTAGTAAAATGTTTTTTTTTGTTTCAGTGCCACTAAAATTTGCTGTCATTATGATTTTTGAGATAACGAAAATTGCTCTCGCAGCTAGCTGTTTCGAAGTTGAAATTTTCTCAGCGCAAATCTTAAAATAAACACGATATGATAAGCAGACAACTTGCGACAAGTAAACGATCCGACGGAAATCTCGGTATATGCAGTCATCCCTGCAACTTTGAGACTGCGTTCTTCATCAGTTGGGTTATTTTGATCAAAACATTTCAATGTTTTCATTCTAAATCCTGTACATCGTTAATACTTTGAATGATTAAAGTATAGAAAAGTAAGGATCTTGTTGTAAAATAATAATAATTTAATAAAGCTACGACAGCTATCGGAATGAATGCACCGTGTATGAAGTCAACGTCGTGTCGTCTCAGCTAGACAGTAGACGAATTCCGATTATTTGGTTATCACCGTCAGCCATTTTCTTGTCGTTCATTCTATCAAACTGCATGCATAGGCCTAGTTGTACTCAGACTGCGTTCAGTCTCCTTTCACGTCCGTCTTGCCCGTCAGCAATCGCGCAGTCATAGGCTGACCTAAACTCCACTTTTTGCAGATGTGTTATGCAACATGCCGTACAACAAGCTTTGCGACAAATCCGCAATCAAATGGAAAGTCTAAACTCCTACAGCAAATCCTCGATAAGTTGTATGGCATAAGTGCATATCAAATCAAAACGCTTGCAACAGTTTCGCAGCATCGCAGCATGTCGTATCAGCTGCGTCATTGAGGGCGGTGAGGGTTGGAGGGGTTTACAGACCCCTAAGAATTTATTATTTTAATTTTTTCCTGTAAATAGTACCTTTGAAACAGTGTTACTGCTGCAAGAACAATACGTTACGTAGATTGAGACCCCCAAGTAATTTACTGAAATGACTCCACTGTGTCTAACAGCTTGTTGTACGACTTGTTGTCAGAAACGCACAGCAAATCGAAACAGGCGGAGTTTGGGCAATACATAGCACTCAAGTCGACTGATGTACATAGACGTCAGTGTGCGGATATTGAAATCATGCAGATTCAGCGACTCGACTGATGGTTGAAAGCAGCTAGCTGCAGACAGAAAACGTCAGCAAGTACGACCACTGAGTACAGTCGTCAGTGAGTGAGTGACACCTGAAGGAGCGCTGGCAATTAGCGGCCTGGGTGACATGGTCACAGACCACACACAGTGGCGTCGAAACCGGGCGTTCAGCTCCTGGGGATTTAGAGCAGGGCAACACAAACACCGAGCAAGAAAATAATAAACGTACTTATTGGAAAAAAACAATTAGTTGCTTGTGCAGAACGTTCAGGCACTCAGTTGTAAAATTAAATGCCTACACGTTCCGGACACACAATTTTTCATAGCGTGATAGACTAGGTTATTTAAGAACAAAAAGCATAAACTTTTGGCCGCTAGGGCTTTGCCCCAAAACGCACCGAGAAGCTTCTCAGAGTCCTCCCCAGTCTTCTCACATATAAAATGAGAAATGTCTTTCCTCAAACCCCATTTTCGCTCTCAGCCTTTTGGGCTTTAAACTTCGGCTCGGCCCTTCGGGCTTCGTAACCGAGAGTCCTCAACAAACTGTTGAACTAGGGCCCCAGAGCCTTGCTACGCCACTGCAGACCACCTGCTGAGCCATGGAGTACTCCTAGCATTCTATGCTTTTATGTAGGACTCCTTGGCTGAGCCGATGTAGACCGGGCATTGCACTTCCGTCGACGTCGATCTTCGTCCAGCATTGCAGGGGACGAACAGCGGCGACAGGATGGGGGTTGCATCTGGGCTGTGCCTTGCTAGGAATTTGACTAGCCGACTAGGGGTATGCGGGAACGTCGTAACCTCCCACCGGGCGCTGGGGGCGGAACTCCAACCGCAAAAATTTTTAGTGCGTACTTTGCCTAAAAGCTAAAAACGACTTTTGCGACTCTTACAACGTTTTTTCTTCACCCGGATCATTGCATAAATGGGACATTTTTCAGTAATTCCAAGTCACTGTTCATCCATTTTGGGTACAGTCATTGGTGCCCTGCCCAAAACTTCAAGAGGTGCATGACCCTTGTCCCTAATGAATCGACACCAATGATGGTCAACGTTCAGTATAATCGATTATCAACGCTCAATTCACGCACAGTGACTAGGCGGCACCGTGCTGACGGTCTGTCTGAACTCAGTGCACCAGATTAGAGTAGATTAGTCATTCTGCTACGCGAACCGCATGATTCGATATTTTACGGTCGTTTTACATTTCATTAGTGAGTGTCCTGCAGTAATGAGTAGGAAAAGTACTCGTCACTATAGTCGTGCAAGACATTCCCTACGGTTTATTCGAAGTCTCAAGAATTAAGTCAAATATGTTTAGCCAAATGTAAAGCCTGTTTTTTCTGCATACCCTGTTCTATCCACGGACGTTTTCCCATACAGTGGAGCTTAGAAGAAAGATATGTCATGTAAAAGTCTGTCGGCTATGAACAGTTAACACGAGAAAAGTCTTCGTGCCGCGCTATGCGACGTGCGATCACGCGACGTAATTGGCTGACGCAAGAAGAGATAATTCAGCTGATACCGGCACGAAAGATGATCCGGATTTGACGAGAGAACTGGCGCTAACAAGCTTGTACGACTTAAATGCACTGGATATATAAGCACGGGGTGCACCGGGTGCAGATGGATCCCCAAATTTACTTGGGTCGAGGCTAAGGCAATGACTTTAACGGCAGTTATGTTGCTTTGTAAAAATTAAACAATATTTGCGGCCATTAGACCCGTTTATGGGCTCTGAACAGATCTAAAAATGCATGTGCGGTGCGGACTCCCCAGAACACCACTGGGGAGCTTACAGCGCTCCCCAGATCTGGTAGAAAAGGGGAAACGCGTGGGAAAGATCGCACTGCCCTACCTCCAGGGATCCCTCCACGTTTTCTGCCTCCGCGCTTGAATTTCGGCCATTCGGGCATCAGGAATGCACCTCCAAAACAAATTCCTGGCTACGCCATTGCTTATGCTTAGCTGTTTGAGTGACGGTACACGGAGAATCTCTGCGTCTGTCAATGGTCCTCGCGACTCAGCCCAGGCATGCGAACATCCTGCGACGACCCACCGTAGCCTAACAGTTAATAATACAGACATCGCTTGCTTTTCAATTGTGACTTCATAAGTTCAATAAACGCGAACTTCAGCAGACAGGCACTGAAGGAGAAATCCGTGTCAAAACCAGCAGTAAACGCTGATTAGGTTTAACGCAATGCCAGCTGATTAGTGAAGCTTAGCAGTCAACATCCGTTTCTCTCGTCAAGCTGGTGACATTGACCGATGACGTCCAAGTGCCTTTAGCTTTACCCGTAATGAAAGACCGAACCTATAGGTTTTACACTGCTCACAGGCACCGACATCAAATCACCTCTTTCATAGGGTTTTTACACGATCCAGCAAACGTCCAGCATTAGCACGTGTATTTTGAATACATTTGCTGGAAGTTTGCTGGACGTTTGCTAGACAGCGTAAACACCCCATCAGTGTCAGCTTGAAGATTGACCGCTGTTTATCAGAAACTGAGCTGATTATTAATGATTGTATACACACACTTGCACATTTTGCTTTCTTGGTCTTTTTATAGCGGCTGGCGGGTTTCGTTTAGCCATACAACGCTGAATCGTTTAAGGGGCGTTCTCACTGCGCGCGTCACGGCGCGTGACGCGCGTTAACGCGCGCAGTGAGAACGCACCTTTAGGTTAACACTGCATTTTAGAAAAGTTACTGTCTTCGTCTTGACGACACGGCGGAGCAAACTGCAGTGTGTCTTCAATAGGGCATTTTCATATTTTGAGAGGCGTGCTTTCTCAATAATAAGTTTATCACCTGGCCTATAGGATATAACTACATTGTCATGCAGTAATATCATTATTATAACGGTATTATCGTGAGTAATCCGTGTGAAAACATTATGTCGCTGCTCGGATTATCTTCGCAACACTGAGCTGCGGCCACATTACATACACCACTGCTTCATGAGTTTACCCTTGAGCCCCCATACTAAGCTTCCTATACTACACGGTGTTTCATAAAAAAGACCCCTTTTGTTTTTTTCATAATTTACTCAAATGATGAAAAAATACTAATTCAAAATATTGCAACAAAATATGGCAGTTAATTAAATATTCTTTGCTAGTCCTAACGTAATGCTGACGTCATAATGTGTCACGCGCACAAACTGGATAGTCTCAACTGGTGCTGTCAGTTGCTACCCTGCTCCAATAGTAAAAAATCTGGTTCATTCATGACAAATTGTTGAAGTTTTACAGTTACAGTTACAAAAACATGCAAAGCGATAGCATTTACGTGTCTGTGGGGATAGTTGGACTTTTACACGTTCAAGCAAGACAGTGCACTAGCACACCGGGTTTGCAAAATGGTTGCATTTTGAATCGCAAAACGTCTGATTTCATGTCCCCATGTTGCATAGTGCTGACACAATAAACATTTTTCATTAACGAGCCAGATTAAGCTCACCATCGAAGCAGGGTAGCAACTGACAGCACCAGTTGAGACTATCCAGTTTGTATCCGTGACACATTATGACGTCAGTATTACGCCAGGACTAACAAAGAATATTTAATCAACTGTCATATTTCGTTGCAATATTTTGAATTAGTATTTCTTCAGCTACAACTGGTACAAATCTTGTGTAAATTGATTATCATTTGAGTAAATTATGAAAAAAACAACAGGGTTTTTTTATGAATCACCGTGTAGATCCATTCCTAGTTTATGGAGTCCTTAACCACTAGCTACCTATGCTATAGTGTATACTTAATGCAAGGTATGCGTGCTTGCATTATGTCAACTCAATCAATATCAATGCAGAGTGGTTCAATATAACTTAAGCCCCTGTTTTGTGCTACAACTGCATCAAATATTCATCTATTTTCAAAGGTTTTTTTACCGATACACTCTGCAGTAATTTTGCAATAAAGCAGTCATTAAAGATCCCATCACGCCCAAACGCGTCGCTACACTACCTCGTAAAATCTAGTCAGCATCAACTACATGTAGGCCAGACAAGCCTTCGTACTTTCAAAAATAATCTTTAGCTATTTTATTACGCATTTAGCACGTGACAATTGTGTTTTTTTACGTTTACTATTGACGTGGCTGATAAAAGACTCATAAAAAATGGTTAACGTTTTATGAAATTAGTTAACTTAGTTATGAATGTATGAAAGTCGGCGGGCTTAGTTTGACGCAGATATTAATGATGTTCTAGGGGCACTAATTACTAGCACGCAGTTTAGTTGCAAACTGTGTGTCTTCTTTCCGCTATCTAGGCCCCTACTTAATTAGTCTACACTGATGACACACAGTCGTTCCTACCGGTATACCGATGCCAGTGATTGCCTGGCAAAACTCGTCCCTTGCCGAAATGACCTGTAAATTGCCGTAATGTGTCTATACTCAAACACTCAGTCACCCGTCAGTCACTACAGTCACGCACAGCAGCTGCGCTCTTCCGGTCGTCTTGAACCACAGACATCGGTCCCTATACAGTGTTCACGACGCGGCGACGCTATCGACTTACTGTCAGCGTTCAGCGTCTGAATAAGACTTATTCCTTCCGTGTGTGCTTTGACTGATAACTCGGCGAAACACCTGCGTAGCTGTTATAGATCACTATCAATTTCCCGCTGTCATAAACACAATCGAATGTTAAATTTTAGGCTATACCCTACTGGGGCATGCTACCGGTGTATTAGAATATTATAAAATTCTCTCTCTCTTTCTCATCTTCGAACTTCTTTATATCAATCAACCTCCCTACCTGTATAACTTATTTTCCCTACAATGAACTCCACGTAGGCTTATAAGCTATTATTGGTTTTTCTCTGTCGTCACTCTTGCGCGCTCACCTTCTCGCGCCTCCTTAAAAAATACCAGAGTTGAGGTGATGCGTAGTGAAAACTACGCGTCATCTCACGTCCGCATACCTCACGTCCTCACCTCTAAAATCAACTTCCTTACTCATTTCGTCTGCCTTTTTCCCTATATTTATCACTCATCTACGATGAGCCCACCTTATTAGTGTCATCATCACCATTATCATAGTGTCATCTTATTATCCACAGTATCCATCTTATTATTATTTTTTTCAACCACAAAGTTTTTTTTGTTTTTCAAATTTTACTCTCTATAGATATCTGGCATCCGTTTAAACTGATTTGACGAATAACTGGACTTGCTTTCGGTATTTTTTCGTTTTATTTTTTAGTTTTAGTTATAGTTATTACTTTCATTATCTGCCGTTTGGTTTTTCATCTCAGGCTTCTATCTTTCGAACCGTCTGTCTCTAGAGTTGTTTTATTTTTTTTACATAACATTACTTTTATCTAACTTTTTTTCTGGTATATTCAGTTAAAG
>Ga0209454_1001865_pt1 | contig 13767 bp, 7 predicted proteins | sample WorMetHERISLAND1_2_FD_187400 | JGI IMG/M metagenome (GOLD analysis project Ga0209454, IMG submission 187400) | Marine gutless worms symbiont microbial communities from Max Planck institute for Marine Microbiology, Germany - Olavius geniculatus... | ecosystem: Host-associated > Annelida >...
TTGGTTGGGGGGACGCAAATGCAAGCATCCCCCCAACAATTGCCACTTTTAGCCATGTCGTCCCCCCCACTGTCTAGAAGAAATCGCCGCCACTGCTTGTGTCATTCTGTCTATCCGTCTGTAAACACTCCTACGGCCGCAATTTTGATTCGATCTTGATGAAATTTTGCACAGTGATTCGGGCCCGAAAAGTAAGATCGAGTTTGTTTGAGATAAAAATCTGATAACTCATTTCCCTATTTTACCCAATTTTTTAAAAATTTGCATTACGGTCTATGGGGACTTCAAAGCGGTATAACTCGGTCTCCGTAAAAGATAACTGCGCACTGTGTTTACCTACCCCAAATTTTCGGGGTCGGGCAATCTAACGGTGTCATTTAAATTAACCCCCCTAACGACCCCTGTTGCCATAGCAACCATTCAAAAGTTGCAAAATTTTGCATTACAGCCAATGGAGATTTTAAAGCGGTTTAACTCAGTCCCCGTAAAAGATAATTGCGCGCTGTTTGCACCTACCCCCATATTTTCGGGTCCGCGCTATCCGATGGTGTCGTTCAAATTTCATTCTTGCCGACCCATTGTTGCCATGGCAACGAATTTTGGGACAAAATTGACTATAACTCGGCCCCGTGAAAAATAATTTTTAGCTGTTTTCACCAACCCCCCTATTTTTGGGCTAGCGCTATCCGATGGTGTTTGAATTTCTCCCCTGACGACCCTTGTTGCCATGGCAACGAATTTTAGGACAAAATTGACTACAACTCGGCCCTCGTGAAAGATAATTGCACCCCATTTGCACCTACCCCTGCTAGGCTATATAGCGTGGCAATGGGACAGAGACCTCGTTCCACAGAACGTATTTCTAGTTTGAACATAATGTTTGCACTAAACGGATAAAAGTTTTATTTTTAGGCTACCGCAGTTATTATCTGTTTGTGTAAACTAGGCAAAGAAAAGTGAAGTCCAATAATACAGCGCTTCTTACATGAGAAGGACTCATGACCAGAAAGGCTTTCACAATCTCGGAAGTGGCAGCTGATTAGCATGAGCTAATGATACCGCAGCGCACTATGCGGCCATCTATTGCGCCCGTCAGCGAACAATTGGACCAGTAGTTTGCAGCAAGCAGACATACCACCGCCCGAATCAGCCGCACTATGCCTTCACCCCGTAGCCCGTAACACAGTAGGTTAGAAGCTAGCTTAAGGTTTTTTTGCAAATGGCCGGCAGTGAGAATCGCACCCTAAGTTGAAAGTTACGAGTCGACATTAACCACTAGACCACTTGCAACTGCTAGTTTTACGCCTATAACGATGTCGCTAATTACGCTTTTAGATAATCCAATAGTAATTTTTAGTCGGCAACTGTCGTTGGTGGCAGATCCAAGGAGCGATCATTGTGGCGTCGATGTTTGAGATAGCGCTGGGTGTCAGTGGTCTGATCGGTCTATTACTGCGCTATATCGGACCGCTGGCGATAGCTCCAACTATCACCCTGGTTGGACTGGCACTCTTTGATGCCGCGGCCTCGTTCGCTTCACGCAACTGGTACATCGCTTTGGCGTAAGTGTCGCATACGTCACAGTCTACTGTATCGCTTGCACCCGTTAATTACTGTCCGCGGTAGCGACGACTGTAGGCTATTTTTAGCACCGTCGCTAAGTTATTTCTCTGTCTGCTTTTACTTTTTTTCGCTGCTGACAAGATGACTCATGCTCGACGAAATTCTGCATGATCATGTGCATCGTCAACCGCATGTACCCTATTGAAGTTCAAGGTCATAGATTATAGGTTAAGGCCACAAGACCAGATTTTCGATACTTTAGTACCATTGCGAGATAGCTAATAGCTGCTGTTATGCCGATAGCTATTGGTTAACGCGGTCGTTTATTGCTACCGCGAACATATTTAGCCTTGTACAAGGCTTGGCAGTTTAGTTTTAATTTTTTAGGCCTATAAGCGACGAACATTAAGCCTATAGTTATTTTTGCTGTCATCCAAAATGCGATGTTTTACTTATATCGCCAACGACAAGCATAAAGCTTAACGTCTTGTTAGATCTATTACTAGTAAGTCGATGCAACATTTGCACTCTCTCCAAAATATATACGATTTTGCTGGGTTTTTTTCTGATTGTTATTTTTTATATTTTGAGTTAAGATAAAACGTTTATTATACATGCGTTCTGTTGTGTTTTGTTTGTGCTTGCGTGCACAGCACGTCGTTCATGATTTTGCTGTTCTCGCAGTACTTGCGCAATGTCAAGATTCCATGTTTCTACGTCGTCAGACAACAGAGAAAATGCGCCAAAGTCGACTACCCTCTCTTCTCGCTGTTCCCGGTGAATTTTGTCGCATGCCGCTGTTTTAGAATCATTGGCGTCGTGGGTTAACTTAAAAAGTGGCCGGGGAAGAAAGTTGCCATTCTCCGACACACACTCCAAATTTCCGTCAGAATTCCGACAAACAGCTGCAAATTTCTGACAGAGGAAAATAGGAGTGTTCTAAATTTTAACTTTCTCTCTGAATTTTTCCGAAATCTGGAATTCTCAGCCCTAAGTTTTGCATTTTTGGACGAAAATATTCCATCAAGAAAAAGGTTTTCGACAAATTTCGACAGCCCATTTTTGGGGGTGGGGTAAGGTGGAGGGACTGGGAAGCATTTGTCTCTCTCCCCCTTCCCGACCAGGACGGTACTGATTGACTGTCGAAGTTGAGTTGTCGCCTGATTGGTTTGGTTGATTATCTGCTTGTTATAGGTGTTTCTGGCGATAATCTTGGCTTGGATTCTGTGCGCAATATTGACGGCAACCGACGCCATTCCGAACGATGAAAGCCACTGGAGTTACCACGCACGTACTGATGTCAAAGTCAGGGTACTCAGTGAAGCCAACTGGTTTCGATTTCCTTACCCGTGTGAGTGAACTGTTTGCATGAATTACAGTTTGTCACAGTTTTGGTAATATTGCCTTCTCTATGAAATTAATGTTAAAGTTGGCTAATAACGATAACTCATGGACATTTTTACTTAGCTTGATGAAATGTTTACGAACATGTACTTAGACAATCTTTAGAATCTTATTGAGTTTTTAGTCCCATTGACTGAATACTATTGAGTTTCGACCTCAAAAGCCAAGAGTTATGAGGGCTTTTCTGCAGTTTTTGTCGTGCATTATACTGCGGCTACTCGCGGGCAGTACTTAGCCATGAGCAAGACTTGAAAATGGTGTTGCTGTTGTACTCTGTAGTTCAGTGGGGTGTGCCGACAGTAAGTACGGGCGCCGTATTAGGCATGTTCGCAGGCGTTTTGTCTGGAACCATTGAATCCATCGGTGACTACTACGCATGCGCCAGACTGGCAGGTGCGCCGCCGCCTCCAATACACGCCATCAACAGAGGTCTGTTCGATCACTGAAGTTGACTGAACCATAAGTTTATACGTGTTTAGAAAGGTTATAAAGACGTATTGCTGTTCGTGCAAACCGACGTCAAACCTACAATGTGGGATCACACAGGCAAGCACACATAGTGCACGATTTAGTTATCCCGGAAGGATAGAAAGCTGAGTTGACGTAGCCGCCAGTTAGACCACCCTGGTATACAGTTTATTTTCTACTGTTACTCTAGGTAATGTCAGATACTCGGGTTCCCATGCCAAGTTTCGAGTTTGATGCAACCATTTTTTTCTTCTTTTTTTTCCGATAATGCGTAAGAGTTGAGTGTAGTGTCCTGCATTTTTTTTTGCGAGCCGGATGTATTAACGCGTCAAAGCGCTAAATGAATCTGCTGGCCACCAATAAGTCTTTAATGGTAATATAATTATAATAGAAGCAAATGAAGCATGTTGTTGCTGCAGGCGTTCTGGTGGAAGGATTCGGTTGCGTTTTGGCTGGTTTGTGGGGAACTGGGTCGGGAACGACTTCGTACAGCGAAAATGTCGGCGCCATCGGAATTACAAAAGTCAGTCGATAACTACACGTGGCTTTTCTTTACGCTAACAAAACAAAATCACGAGAAAGAAGGATCGTACACTGTAATTAAAAATAACCATAACTTTTTTTCATCTTTATTAAATTTGTATAACAACTTTTGCGTTGCATAAACTGATGAGAACTAGGGACGTTATTCACGAAACGTTGTAAACTAATGTGCAATTGAGATTCGTGAATAAGCTATACTGGATTTTTGATGATCAGCGACGTCGTGAGTAAGAAAAATAGATGAGGCAAAATTTGCAATTTTTCGACAGACACTGCTAAAAATGTTCGACAATGAGAATTTTGCGTGTCAAAAATTTAATTTTGCCTTTAAATTTTCTCTTAACGGGTAGGTCTTAGCTTCACATTTTTGCGTTTTTAGCGAACTTATTTTGACAGAAAAATTTTCTGACAAAGAAAATTCTGCAGCTGGGTGCCCAGAATTTTAATTTTGCCCTTGAATTTTCCCAAAAATTGAAGGAGGTGGGTTTCATTTTCACATTTAGCATTTTTGGGCGAATTTTTTTTGACAGGAAGATTTTTCGGACAATTTTCCGACGACCAATAATTTAGAGTGAACAGTTGCCCTCACCCACCCCGTTCCCCTCCTGCCAGGACCTCACTGGAGACAAATGTGTTGTGCTGGCAATGAGTGAAAACGTATATACAGGTAGCCAGTCGTCGAGTGATACAAGTCGAGGCGATCTGGATGCTGCTCTTTGGAGTGCTCGGCAAATTCGGCGCTCTCTTCGTCACTATACCGGAACCGGTCATCGGCGGCGTCTTTCTCGTCATGTTCGGTGAATATTTACACTTTAGCTCTTGTTGCGAAGACTGGTAGGTACGTCAGCAAGTAATTAAGTAAGTTAGTAAAATTTATACACCCTACAATGTCAGCGCAATCTGAGGCGCGTGGGCTATAGGGACATAGTTTAAAAGGCTATTTCCCTCTCTGGTCAAGCTAGATCTCCTAAAATTAAGTTTCTAAATTGTATGAGCGTGTTTTTTTGTTTTAAATAGATTGTTTTTGCCGCCCAATAAACAGCGTTAAAGCTCTGAGGTTAGTTTTATGCCGAGTTGCGAGGCTGTACATGAGATACTTGCAAATCAGAATCATTGTGGTTGCATGCTGTTATACGTCAGGTATCATTGCTGCAGTCGGAGTGTCGAACCTGCAATATGTCGACCTCAACTCGTCCAGGAACATGTGCATATTCGGCTTCTCGCTCTTCTTCGGACTCTCCTTTCCGACGTGGATTTCTCACAACAGCGCAAGAATCAATACAGGTCTGAACTCTGGGTAAAATTGGCATGACGCCGCTATAGCCTACACAAAAGCCGTGTTTATGTTATGCCTTCTTGTATGTGAGCTTAGGCCTAACACAAAGCATTTGTTCATTTTTGTTATTTTACGGCTTTATAATTAGAAGATATTTAGCTGGATCGTTTTATTATTATTCACGATAAACTCAAAAGTTCACTCGTTTCAAGAATCCTTTTTATCACAGACATCGTTGCGAACTTTGGGACCTTATTCGGATTGCATGCGCAGCTATTCTGCTGTTACATTTAGCTATTTGCGTAAATTTTCTGTTTTTCGTTGCTACATGCACTGTACGGTAGGTGGACGTAGATGGCTTTATCCGTCAGTTTATTATGCGGTCGTACTAATTAACAGGCCGCAAACCGGGTCTTGCGACTGTTGTCCGTCCGTCTATCTGTCTGTCACTGACATACGGTAGTGCCTACGCGCTTCTAACTCGAAAACAAAAAAATACAACTAAAACTGAGGCGAACGTTTTCTAGGACAGAAGTAACCAGGGTGCCAATTTTAGGTTTAAGAAGCAGTGTTATTATGGTTAGGGTTGCGGACGGCCGCATCATACGACGGAACTGGACCGACGCAACGTGTTTTTTAGTCTGACATATTATACGTACCGCGTTATCGTGTTCTATCTTGCTCAGAGCTCGCAGCATAGGCTTATAAAACGATAACGATAACTTTTATTATTTTATTGTTACGTTTATTAACAAAAGTTTTCGTTATCGTTATATAAGCCTATGTTTTATGTAACTATGCTGCATAGGAAGTGAACTGGCTGATCAGATATTCACGGTGCTACTGAGTACGAGCATGTTTGTTGGCGGAGTCGTCGGCTTCGTATTGGACAACACCGTCCCAGGTCAGCATCAATAAACGCCGACGATTGAGTAATTTGGGTATTATTACGATTATTACAGTGTATATTTCGTTCCGTTTTTAGCCGTCGGTTGTCGATACAACACAGTGCAGCACGACACAAATTTCTATAGCGCAGTGTTTTCGCAGATTCAACGTTTCATCTTATGACAATGTGGTCCTCAAGGACTGTCCTCTATCTCGAGGCCAGCTGAAGAACAAACAAGAAACTCGGCTGTCGCTAGGACAGCCAACCGTACTGGTTGTCAGTGATCTTCAAGGACGTCCAAGGTCGATGATTTTCAGGTCATTTGAAAGCCAATATGCAACTTCCTATTAATGATCAATAGCAACCTAGGATACAGGTAAGGGTAAAGTTCAGAATATAGCTTAGCTCTTAAGGAGCGAACCCCTGACAGAGCTACGGAGCGTCACTTGTCATATGGGATCACACAGTGTTATCTGCCACCCGACAGAGGTGAACGCGACCCGCCTTAACCCGAGCCAGATAGGCCGGTACTCGATATACCTACCTCGGAAGAATGAAAGGCTGAGTTGACCTAGGCGGCTAGTTACATACCGATTACAGATTACGATTACGAGATTACAGGGCCCACAGGCAGTCACCCATCGCAGTACTAACCGGACCCGGCGTACAGTAACTTCGCTGACCGGATCAAACGCGTTACCACTATACCACGCCACCAACCCAGGCCCTATCTTTCACCTTTTCCGAGATATGGCCAGTTTTCCATTTAATTCTCTACCCCCCTTCATCTAATCCCAAATTTAAAAATGTTTCCCTTGCATTAGATTGCTAAAATTTTGCACGCCTACATTTATGGCACATTGCTGAGTATTCGTGTAAAAAGTTTTCCCTACGACCTAACACTTAGCCACAATACATACGTGACAGACGAACGACAGACGGACTGACGACAGCAGTGCAATATAAGTACGGTCGGCTAAAAAATCGTGGCCTTGTATGGCCTTGATCTTGGCCTCGAAGGCCGCTTGTCTGGGCTTGCCTAGAGGACCACTGTTCTTGTGTTGATGACGTGACGTGGTGCAGGTACAGAGGAGGAGCGAGGAATGGCCAAGTGGCGTGAGCATCTACGTGGCGGCGCACACAAGCAGGACGCTGGCGAAGCGCCCAGTGGCCAGTCTACAGCGTCAGCGTCCAACTGCTACGACCTACCGTGCGGCATGGCCTTCCTCAGACGATGGACGTTCTTCAAGTTCGTGCCGTTCTGTCCCACGTTCCTGGCCGACGTCAAACAACAGCACCCGGCAGCTGGGGGTGATGACGACAACGCACTGCAGGACTTGGAGATCGCTGGAGTGACGCGGGTGTAAGGATGAAGTCGCTGGAGTGACAGGGGAGCGTGGTTCTTCCATCAGAGCAGGGTCAGCAGAGTTGAGCGGTCGTCGCAGCGTACGATACCAGCGCAGAATGTCCGTTGTCATGCAGTTTTGAGCCAGCGCAGCCGGGACCCGTCTGGGGAGAAAATTTTTGAATTTTGCTTATTAGAATGGCGCATTCTGGTGTATTTTTGAGCGACAGTGGGGCCCCTAACATCGCGAAGCCCGGGGAAAACTACCTCCCCCTTCTCTCGACGGGCCTGGAACGCAAACTGACTGCTCACAGCCAGCGGCGTCGATTGCGGCGTTAAACAAGTAGATGGGGGGGGGCAGGAAATTGCAATTCTCCGACAGACATCGGCAAATTTCCGACAGCTAGACGAGATTATTCATGCTGAAAAATTCAATTTTGCTTCTTAATTTTTTGCTTTCCCAGAATGGGAGGAGGGGGATTCCAGCTGCAAATTTTGAATTCTTTGATGGAAATTTTTCGACAAGAAGAAAAAATTCCGACAGTTTTTTTTCGATAACCCAAAAATTTAGGGGAAGGAGGCAGTTGTCCTCCTCCCTGCTTCGCCGGTCATGACGTCACTAGTGCCAGTCCACTGAATCAACCTGCGGCAGTCTGTCGCCCGCCAGCTGCTGACGCTGTCGTCATCAACTTTTAGTCGTACAAACAAACCCGCGCGTAAACTTGAACTAAACAAAATGACGGGGATGCCACCAAAGCACCAAACAGATATACGGAAAAACCATATGGGCTTAAATGAATTTACTTTCATTGACTTTTACCGTTTCTGTTTAATGTTGTTTGCAGATCACTTTTTCCACAATAAAAATTATAGTCCAATTCTATAGGCATAATGCATTTGGATAAATTTTTTTTTTAAATGGAAAGGAAAGCTAGATGGCCCACGAAATTAGGCCTTTGAAGGTGCGAGTAGGCTAAACGTAGGAGAATATAATAGCCTATTTGATCGCTCGCTTTTGTGTATGGAAGCACTCTCATTTTCTGATATTGGACGTTGCGATCAGATAGCCTGACCAATGTAGTGTTAGAAGACGTCATACCGTGTAGCAGTCAGCAGGTCTAGTATTCTACTGTGTCCGTTCGTTGTGTACGTTGGTTTATGGAAGACTTAATTTTGTATCATCGGTAGATCAAGATATCAAGATTATAAAATATGAATATTGCATTGTTTTTTTTCTGCGTCTTATTAGTAATGTGGTTTGGCTAAATACAGTTCTTATGTAGCCTGCATTCTTAAGAGTTGTATTTGCATTCGTGTTTGTTCTCGACTCTAAAGGGTGCAGCGATAAAGTATCCCTAAATTTTGTTGTCATTTTCTTAGCAATTGCCGAGAATTTTGAAGCAAAATTTCGCACATTTATTACCTATTTATATTCATGCAAAACTGCCGACGGGCATTCAATTACCTTCAACTAAGACAAAGTTATTAGATTTTTTTTCCTGCAACCACATCTTCATTTCTTACGTTCACGTGCAGCAGAATGTGCGCAGAACGAAAGGCACACCACGTTTGCGCCTCAGAAAAACACTTTTGTTATTCGAACAACATAACGAACAATTTGGCAGTGACGTGAAACTTAACGTGTCCACCGCCAGCTTACACACATGCATTTAATCTTTTAGTTAAGCTTTTAACAGTCTTGTCGATGACAAGTTGCCCAGATCATCTGCAGTGTCTGTTTGACTTAAGAGACGGCTTTCGGTTTTGGTGAGAAAATGCCAATAAATACAAAATACGACTAACAATGTACAGAAAAAAACTGTACAGACTTTGTTGATAATGTGTACTTTACTTCGCCGACACTTGCAACAAGATGGACCCGGTTGTTTTCAATACGCTTTACTCATTACAGGACTAAGTTTTCGAATGTGTATAAATTCTCGTTGTCTTACAATAAAATTCATAAGTTTACAACAGTAAAAAAATATCGAATGCTGTTTGGCCTTTTCGTGTAAGTGAGAACTAGTAATAAGTGTGTAAAATTTTGCGCAAAGATTCTGAGCGGTTGCTAAGAAAATAGCAAACAACTTTAGGGGATACTTCTTTGCCGCACTATATGCAGCAGTTACTGTAGCTTCTGAAAATTCACATTTACATACGGCCATTAACCTACTTAGTCTGTGCATCAGACTAACAGTACGCCTACACTAACACACAGCATAAACTGTTTGATACTTGCCAGTGTATTGATTCTGATTCTATCTATTACCATCATCACCTTATGACATTATCAAAGTATTCAGTGATCACCATTGATAAAGGTATTATGTTATCCACCCCACTGGTTTCTATTGATTGCAAAGCGTCTGACCATTTATCTATCCAACTTCTATCATGCAGTAGCACGTCAACCAATGGCCAGCGCTAGCTACTAACTCTTAAGCATTCGGTATTCATTCACATATAATACACACAGAGCATAAATGTATTTACTGCAACACGATGTAGTCAGGATGCACCAAGCATGTGAAAGCAGTTTTATACATCAAACGACGGCAAAGCTCGTTAATCTCACCTTAAAACAAAATTCACTAGCATTGTAGCTCAGGCTAAACAGTAAACAGTCCTACACTACAACAAGTGTCTTAATTCTGTTAACGTTAATGAGCGAATTGATTATGTTACGTTAATTATGTTAATGACTTGAGAATTTGTGAAACAGTCTATGTAACAAACAAAAAATGAGTACCGTAAAAGGGGTACCCCTGAACGAAAACAGTGCAAAGCTGAGAATTATGTCGACATGAGAAAAACAGCTTTTGATTTGAGTGGATTGGGTGGACATGCAAGCTGATCGAGAAGTGTATTTACTGCAACAAAGACGCATCAGCTTAACTCAGTATCCAACTGAGATAACGCCAAAGCACTGCTGCTACTAAGCATGCTGACGCATCTGCCCACATGGCAGACACGTTTTTGTAACTGACTGTTTATTGTCTAATAAAAAATTTAGGGATGCACGTTTTTAGTGCAGTTTTTGGTAAGACATCTACTGTTTGCATTTAGTCTGAAATGTTGCAGTAATTTTGTATAAATTCTCGTGAGTACTGTTCAGTGTATCAGACTCAGTTTGGTTTTATGAGTTGTCGAGTAATAATATTATGTGACACATCATGATATAAAAATAAATAAAAAAATTTTCTGCCACCCTTGTCCCTAGTTTTTGCCAGCTGCAACCGAAACCACAGGCAGGTGTTTCTTCAGGCCTCAGGTATCAGCCACATGTTTTAAGCACTAGAGAGAAGATACACAGACACAAAGCAGGCCGGCTAAATGAAACAGCAGAGGCTCTGCAACGGACATCAATTGGACTCTACCGCATTCAGCAAATAATCCTCACCAGCACAGTGCATCAAGTAAGTAAACCGAAATACCATTCACAGTCAGCATCTGCACCACTGCAAGCTGTTCTTCTCATCTGTTCTTCTCAAAATAAATAACTCAGCACACGGAAAACAGGGTAACCACCGAAAAAAAACTAGAAGCACAGTGTGAACAGGATAAATCTTCACCGAAACGTCAGTTTTAATGCTGTTTGCAGTGAAATGCTGGCATATAACGAACAATAAACATTGCTATTCAGTTGATAATAGATTAGTGGTGGGGTAAGAAAAACAGGGACAGAATAGAACGATGTTATCAGCAGGGCTCGGGAAGTGGGGAAAAATAAGTGCTGGTACGGTTGATGAGCCTTCCTTCCTTTCCTCCACTCAAGCTACCGTTATTTTGATCAAGTTATTTTGGCCACTGATCGGTGCAAACAGTTGCCTAAATATCACAAAATGGCCTGCAAAGCATACCGCTATGACTTTTCTGAGAAAAGAAGTGCCGGTATGCTTTCCAGGTGGCCAAGGAAGGGCCAGTATACCATACCGGCCCATACCGTCCCACTTCGAGCCCTGGTCATCAGGTTTTGACCGAACTTGTTTTTTTTTCGGTTTCAAAAAATTGTTCAAAACTTATATAAGATCAGATAAAATTTGCAACTGCAGGGCAAGCACACACAGATAGAAATGTTACTTCATTTTTCGATGGAAGCATTTAACGTTAACAAGTATAAATAGCAGTTCTTTGTCTAGTTCTCATAGACATGCTACTAACTGAGCAAGAAATAGCAAGACTACTGACGAAGAAATTAAAACGTAATGAAAATATCCATAACAGTTACAGCCACTCAGAAGCCAGGACCCAAGTTCATCGAATTTCCCGGTAAGTTAAAAGAACAAAAGTCAAATCAGTATACAGTTTATGGCAACCACAAAACTTCTGTTATATTGTCATTTTGAGATGTGAAAATAACGCAAAAAGATAACCATGCCCATGGTCCAAAAATGAGGCATACTTTGCCACAAAGCAAGCAAATGTTATCACTCAATTAACAGTTAATTTGGCACGGTACTCTGCATCCAAAATAAATGTCGGAACATTGACAATAACAGACAAAATATTAAATAACTAGAAGGTGCTCGTAAAAGTGCATATCTCCGCCAAGTGTAGTAATTTAAAGACTACGACTGCGACTACTACTACTACTATTACATGCACTACTACAGCTAAAGATAATGTGGTCACGACGTTGACCTTTCGGGGTCACATGACATCATCGGTCACATGACCATTCGACTCGTGGTGGTCGACTTCCTATGGGCGGTCCATTGCGACCACGCATCTATCTGGCACCGTTATGAAGATATGGCGCCTCAAAGTACATGTACACACACACACAGATACACCTAAACACAGAATAACGGACAGAACGACCAATCTCTTAATCTCCTCCAATGTTCACTACGTTCACCTTGGCGGAGACAACCAGTTGCTGGCACCTTTTGTGATGAAAATATAAACTACTCAGACACATGCAACACTCATACAGAGACAGCACGAAATAATGATGATTGACAAGCAACAAATAGCACAAAAACCCATAAACAACATGTGACGTCAATTCAGCTGCACGTATGTAAAAATGCTGTGAAACAAAAATGCTGCTATAATCAGAGTATACAATTACTGTAAATCTCTAACACAAACACAATTGCACACTTACAAGAATGCAGCTGCAAAAAAGTGGGTCATCAACACTTCACTGACCTTCATTTGCCATCAGAAAAAAAGCATCAGAACATTGTGCATTAGCTTAAGACATTTTTATCTGGCTACTAACGACAGATTAATTGTCTAACCCAATACATTACTTTGCACTTATACTTTTTTGATTTTTGCTGATTTACATCAGTACTTATACAACATTAAATAAATTTTTTGCATTTTTATATATATAATATTTGCCGTTTTATCAAAGAGAAGAAGGTCACTATAGCCTGTTAGTTTTTACTACAACTACAACAACTACTACTTAAGGCTGGCATCCTGGATTTATTTTGTGCAAATACATGGAACAGCAACTAAGTTACAGTGCCATGTCATCGCAAATGTATTGAATGAGGCATATGCGCAGATGATAACTGTCAGATGGTACTTGGATGTGGTAATTCAATATCCATTACTAAGCATACTTTACATCAACTTCAAATACAGGTATGTAGAAAGAAAAAAAACTCAGCGAACAAGCTAACACTACAACATCAAGCGACAGATTCATTATACACCATGGGCCAAATTTTCGAAACCTCTTAGGAAGATCTTTGGAAGACTTCTTTTCCAAAGAAAGTATGCGGATTTTCAAAACTTCTTTGGAAACTTCTTAGGAAGAATTTAGGCAAATATATAGGAAAGCACTAACCTTGTCCTACCCGGAAAAAGCTGTGTAATAAAACGAAATTTGCAAAAAAAGTACACAATGTTGACACTTAGCTTAGACGTCATATGTCAAAGGTTTTGCGTAACGCTGTGGTAGAATCAACAATAAGTAAATAAAGGAAAATGACGTTTGGTCAACTTAAAAAAAACGAAGCGGTGTGTAAAATGCGTTTCCCGTGGCGTGGACGTGCTAACATAAGAAGTTTTCCAAAGAAGTTTTCCTAAGAAGATTTGATTACGTCACATAGTCGGTATAAGCGCATCTGATTGGTTGAACTAGTTTAGGAAGATAAGAAAAGAAGAAGTTCTTTGGAAACGCAAAGAAAGTCGTTGAAAATTCGGATAAGAAAACTTCTTTGGAATTCCTAAATCATCTGACATAGGAAGATCTTTGGAAAATGTCTTAGGACAGTTTTGAAAATTTGGCCCCTGAACGCTAAAGCAGAGTAAGACACG
>Ga0209454_1001868_pt1 | contig 13756 bp, 8 predicted proteins | sample WorMetHERISLAND1_2_FD_187400 | JGI IMG/M metagenome (GOLD analysis project Ga0209454, IMG submission 187400) | Marine gutless worms symbiont microbial communities from Max Planck institute for Marine Microbiology, Germany - Olavius geniculatus... | ecosystem: Host-associated > Annelida >...
ACCTTGAACCCCTCAAAAGAGGTTTTTAGTGAATTTTTCGCAATTTCTGGATGCAGCGCACATTTCAACACTGAATTGCGACGAAATGGCTGGAGATAGACCAAGACAACCTGCGTATGAAATTTTCAGCATTCAACGTCGATTTTAGCAGTTCAAGTCCCGACTCCCTAGGTTCAAGGAGGCCGGCGCAGGCGGGCGTCAAAGACAGCTACCCCTCTAAAAAGTGGTTATTTAACCGCAATGCTTTCGCGCGTCTCGTGAGCTTTGCTCAAATTACTTGTATTGTAAACCTACTAAATAACAGCTAAATTCAATCCTACATATCACTATAATATCGCGGGTTTTTTTTCGATCTTTTTCGAGATTAAGCCTATTGTTAGAAATTATACCGGTAGGCCTATCTACTTTGATTTGTATTGGAGTCAGCCAGATTGTTATAGCCTAGGGCCTAGATAGCAATTAGCACACTTTGCCGTCTGCAACTAAATTTCACCAAAAAGAGGCCGTCGCCAAGGCAAACTTCGAGTTACGTTCCCTGCTGCCGGCTTGCGAAAAATGGATTCGAGGCCTGCGTTTTCAAAGCTATGGCTGCAAAGCTAAGGCTAATGCCAGTAATTTTCGAGCCAAGGTCAAGGCAAGAACAACTAAATTATTATGCACATTAAAGTCAGTTTAATCTCATTCAAACTGCAATTAATGAACCACGAAAATTCTCAGACAAAAATAACTTTAATGTCTTAGTGAATATAGCATGCAAATACCAAAAGCTTATTGAAGTTATTGGACAAAGCACATCCATTGAATCCAAGGTCACCAAGGACAAGCCCAAGGCCAAGGCCACGATTTTTTGTGCGGACCACACCCTTGCTGCCTGCCGCGACGCGACTGTTTTTACTGAGCACCCTGCGCGTGTGGGCATTTCGTCGATCGCCCGCTGATTGGATCGCTGATTGTGTTTTCTCTGCGCACCGTGCAGTGTACAGGCGCCTAGCAGACGGACACACAGACAGACAGACGGACGGACGGACGGACGGACACGGTAGATGGAAAATACGGTACGACTAGCTGGACATATGTCACGCGATCGGTCGTGCTACTGTCCCATAATGCATCGCGACGACAACAGCAATAAACTCTCCGGCGCCTTTTGGAGAGGCGTTCGATCTGGTAAGTTATGCGTAAAATAAAAAAATTCGTTCTTCCGGTTGCAGCCGGCAAAAAATTAGGGACGGGGGACGGCGGACATTTTTTAATTATCTACTTTTATATTATGAAGTGCCAACAACACAACAACTCATAAAAACAAACTGACACACTAAATAGTACTCACGAGGACTTAAGCAAAGATACTGCAACATTTCAGGCTAGATATAAACAGTAATTTTAGTTCCATGACACTTCATCGCGCGACAATTAATTGTCGACAGTTAATCGGGCCTAAGGATAAAATGACAAAAACACAATGACAGAATATTTTGACATTGAGAAACGATTATATACTGCGAACTCGAGCACAAAATTAGGCCTACTGTAGCGTAGACATACTATATTTACGTAGTGTTCATATAGCGTACTTATTAGTTAGAATAAAAACACATAGCACAAAATTCAATGTAGTAAACATAGACGGTTCATACGTGCGACAAGTAGGCTACGCGACGGAACGCAGATAGGCCTAAATCAGTACTTCGGCGCGACGGCTCGAGTCACACGGTCGTTCAGTGCCCGATACCTTTTCTCCGACGGATGACTTGCTCTCCGCTGTGCCCTGAAGAAACAGACCTTTCTGGCGCTGAACGTCGCGCTGTATCACAGCCCTCTAGAAGCTGAATCCCGCTCATGAAAGTCGATACGGTCGAGTGGTGACACTGGAACAGTGCCTGTAGCCCGTGGTACCACCCCTCGACGCAGTTGGTGCTGCGAGTTATGCCGTCGACCTGAATTGCACTGAACTGACAGTCGACCTGGGGTGAGGCTAATTACGGTTAATTACGGTGCTGGACGCATGGCCCACTGCTTGCCCGATGAAGTGTCGCCGTATCGTAATTTTCAGTAAAACTATGAAAACATACTGAGAAATGCGTTGACATATTTGATGGTCCAATAAAAAATATAGGGACGCAGGTTTTTTCCAGGAACGGACGGCAACCGGAAGCACAGAATTTTTTTACGCGCGACAGCCAGCATAGCTATTCTGTCTTGGTGTCTGTCACAACCCGGTACCGATCGGAGCCCCGGTGAGATAGAGACTTCTGGTTTTTACCATATGATAGAATTGTGTCTCTGGTATTTTGTGGTAAAATTTCATGCCACTGGGTGAAGGGGGTCTCTACGAACGAGGGGGAGAAAGAGGGGCACCCCCTTAAAAACGTCCTTCTACCGTTATTGGCTCTTCTAACGTGAAAATGGTTGCAGATAGGCAGAGACATGCTGCTTATCACTGGCAACGAGCTTCTTAGAAATGTCAACATCAATGACCTTGAATGACCTTGAACCCCCAGAATAGGGGGTTTAAGTGAATGTTTCGCGATTTCGGGCTGCGACAGGCATTTCAAGAGTGAATTGCACCATAATGGCTGGAGATAGACCAAGACAGCCTGCACGTGAAAATTTCAGCGTTTAATGTAGATTTTAGCAATTTAAGTCCGGACCCTCTAGGTTCAAGGAGGCCTGCGCACGTGGGTGTCAAATAGGGGTTCCTCTCTTAAAAAGTGGTTATTTATTCGCTGCTGGCTTGTCTAACGTGAAAATGGTTGCAGATAGGCGCAAACATGCTGCTTAACATAACAAGCACTGGCGACAGACTTCTTAGGATTGTCAACATTGATGACCTTGATTGACCTTGAACCCTAAAAAGGGGTTTTAGTGATTTTTTGGCTGCTAAAGAGTGAATTGCGACAAAATGACCAAGATTACCTGCGAATAGGAACTGCTATAGGCTCTCGCGCGTCTCATGAGCATTAGCTCAGATTTCTTGTTTTTATACTTAAGCTATGATGATTCACTTGGCATCGAACAGTCTTCCATGAAGAGTGTGCATGTGAGACATTACCTCGCGTGCGACAGAAACAGGGCGGCGCTACGTACAGTGCTAGCTGTCAATCAATGGGGTTTGGCAGCGCCGTCGCACGAGATGCCAAACCCGAGTTGATTTACAACTGCACTGTAGGTTACGTAGCCTGTCATGTTTTTTTCGCATGCGAAATTATGTAGGCCTAGCCTAGCCTACCCTGTATTGTAATTAGGCTTACTGTTCATAAGGCATTATATAAGAATTTCTGACGTCTTCAAAGTTCAAACTGGCGCATCTCTAACGGTCGTCGTCGGCGGTTAATGCACACTGCGCATGCGTGAATCGTATGAACGATGTGACGTCATTGCGTTACAACCGACACCCTGTAGTGTAGCACGCCAATAGACGATACCGACAGACGGACTTGCATCGTTCTGACGCCCGGGAACGCAACTAAATGGCTTACCGATCATCAGTCAACTCAGCGACGTAACCAGTAATGTGAATTGGGGGTAGCCTCGTCTCCCTTCGCCTTGCCTTCCCTTCCAACTTTCGTCCTTTCCTTTTTCTTTTTTCGCCTTTTCCTTCCCTTATTACCCTTTTTCTTTCTGTTCCCCTACTATCTTTTCTCTTAAAAGTAGGACTCCTAAAATACATCTAGGGAGTCTGGGGAAACGCTCTAAGCTTCTCCAGTGGCGTCTGGGACGAAGCTCGATTTGGGTCCGCTATAGCGAAGGGCCGCCATAGCGAGGAGCCGACATAGCGAATGACCGACATAGCAACAAAGTCGCACAACTCTCCTCCAAATGCTCTAGGACATTTTTAGAGAAAAAGTGAAAAAGAAAACAAGGGAAAACGAGCAAAAAGAGTAGAAGCTCGAAGGCTGTTGGAGTGACCTGAGAGGAAGTTTGCTCCTTCAGCAACCCTGGGGAATGAACGCCGTTTCTTCTTCTTCTTCTTCTTCTTTTCCAATAATGCACATATCCTCTTGTGAGTAATGTCGTGCATTGGCAATGGCTACGTTTCTTCGTATATATAGGCTTATATAGCTTAATTTTCACTACGAGAGCTAAGTATAAGCCTACATGACTCTCTTTTGAAACGCAAAAAAATCAGATATTGGTGTTATCTTGGCAAAAAATCGTAGGTGATCACGAAACTGGGGGAGGCTGGAACAAAACTGGGGAGAGATCGAAGTTGATAACGCCGTTTACCGCCTTTAGGTATTTATATCCGTTTTAGAGATAATTGCTCTAAATCATGACGAATTTTGGACGTTTTTCACCCTTTCAAATTATAAGGGGGCGGGGCCTACGAGTGTAAACTCTTGAGAAATTTTGCGTAAGTCCGTAAGCGTGCGATGACAAGATGGCTGCTTGTTCTCTTGGGGCAGAAAGAAAGAACAAAAACAACGAAGATGAAAGAAAGATTGTGTAATATCTTGGAAAAATGTTTAAGACAAATCGTTTCTACGACTGAATCGAATCTACGACTAGATGGGAAATTTTTGGACAATTTTTGGCGTAAATTTCGGCAGACTTTTGCTATGGCGGCCCATCGCTATATGGCGGCCCTTCGCTATAGCGGCTCATTACCGGTCGGGTTTGTTTTTTTGTTTTTGTTCAGGTTCTTTGCGAAATTTCCCACAGGCACCGTAGGCATCGCCCCTTAGGCCCTATAATTTGGTTAGGTAAAAAACGTCAAAAATTCGTCGTGATTTAGAGCAACTTTTGACTTTGAGCGCAATTATCTCTAAAACGGATATAAATAACTAAAGGCGGTAAACGGCGTTATCAGCTACGATCTCTCCCTCTTAGTTAATTGTGTGGGCGTGTCAATTTTAGTTTTTGTTTTACTTCTGTCAGGCGCAACACCTACTCTGTACGGCACAGCCAAAGACAAAATATACTTCGACTTAAGTAGGCCTACGTACCAGCTGTCGCACCAAAACTGTAAAGAAGGCTTCAGTTACGCTTGCTGGCGACTATTTTTCTGGCAAGTTTAGTCTAACGTTTAGGTCTGGTCTTTGGTTTGATGCCCCGCACCCCAGTTATGTTCTAGAATTGGGGGAACGCCGTTTCCATTCCTCTTGAAAAATGCAGAAACGACGTTTCCCCTCGTTCCCCTTCAATTTAAGCACTGGTTGGGAAACTTTGGGCAGAATTAAAATTTTGAGCAATTTGAGCACTGGGAAATTTGCTGCTGCCTGTCGAAAAACCAGCTTTTTGATCCATCTTTACCCTTAGCAACATACGGCGCCAATTTGGACGTTTTTTGCGATTTTCGGCTGCGGTGCACACTTCAAAAGTAAACTGCGACAAAATGGCTAAAGATAGACCAAGACAACTTGCGAACAGAAACTGCTGTAAACTGTCGCGGCGTCGCGCGTCTCGATCGCGAGCATTAGCTCGAATTGCTTATTTGGTAAGACGTACCGTTTGGCCACAATACATGCGTGACAGAGAGACAGACAGAAGCATATGACATAAGCCCGAACGTCTGCCAATTAGCGTTAAAGTTCATTAATTACTACGATTTATGGCCAACACGCACCTTGACGCAACTATAAACCTAACTCAACTGTCCTTCCTTCGCTAATTCCTCGCCATTTTCGTGTTTCGCTGCCGGTTTTTTCGGTGTCCGGTCATAACCTTCCCGGACACAAGGTCGAGCTCTCCCCATCTTCCACCGAGGTAGGGCGAACCCCCCTCGCACCAAACCCTCTTCCTACCAGCAATTATACATAGTATGTCTAATACTATACCATTTTTTATCATAGTTTATACATTTTGTGCCGAACATTTTTTTGCTTAGGCCTACGTTGTTTTACTGTTATTGTATTCTAACTGTAAAATGGCCTACACTGTTGGAAATGTGTCAATTAACATAAGATGAAGTTTTGTTCATTTGGTTGTTTATTTACAGCCACCGCTGTCGTAATAAAAGTTTCAATACAACGTAGCAAAATTAACACAACTGTCTATCAATCTCGTGTAATTCACTACTGAAAATTAGCGTGCGATAACGAACATGAACTTGCAACATCGCTGAACCTTGTCAGAAACACACGTAATTATATGGACCATCGAAAGCGGTGCACATTCAAACATGTTATCCCAATTTACCCTACCTTCTTTGCAACCTCAATCGTTTTGAAATACATATCGACCCTTCTTGTCAAAGGTGTTAATTTCCAGTTCCACCCGAGGCCCGTCGAGAGTGGGTAGAAGGGGTAAGCTACCCCGGGCCTCCCTCGCGACGTTTGGGGGCCCTGCCGTCGCTCAGAAATATAAAGTACACCAGAATGCACGCACCGTTCTAAAAAATTTAAAAAAATTGTTAACAAAAGGGCCTCGCGAAAATGTTTCCCCTGATCCCGCCGTGGCTCTTGACGGGCCTGACCTGATACATCGATCAAAACTCGACCACTTTTGAGCAGGGTTATAATACACCTGCTAAAATCCCACCAACCCCCCTCCCCGAAAAAAAATTCAATTATAATTTCTTGTTTCACTAACAGTGAAATATTTTGTTACGACCAAGTTCTGAAAACATTTCAACTTACAAATGTGCAAATATTTGTACGTTTCATGCTGTGCTGAGCAACCAAAAACTCATAAAAATCAACCAACTTAACGGCAAACCCATACAGTTATCTCACAACCCATCAAGTGGAGGCATCTTATCAAAAAACCGCTTTAACCTTAACCCCCCCCCCAAAAAAAATCTGAAACACTCCAAAAACAGATAAAAACCCAAAAAACCCACCGGGTTAAAAATTCTTTTAAAAACCTGTTTTTGCAACTCTGCTTTTAAAACGCGATTGCGTCTCAATATTGATCGTCTCGACCTTTGCCATGTCTTTGGTCTTAGCATTTCAGCTCATTAGCCTAAACGTCAAGCCGACTCATGCAGTACAGTAGTAGACTCTGTTGCACAGATTGGCACACGTGTGCTGAAAAATGTTTAACGTAAACCTGACATGTCAAAAATTAACTTTCACAACATTTTTTCAGAAAACAACACTGTTCCTTATGCTACTTTTGAGCACAATGACTTAACTAACTGATGTAACAAGACAGGGGCAGCTCAAATAGTCCAAAGCTTAGATAGTCCGAAAGTTAAAGTTCTTTTTATACACTTTTACAAACGCTCACTCAATTTCCCTATTTCCTCTCAACTAGAATTGAGGTTAAGATAGGGAAAAAGTCAGGGTCAGAGTTAGTGAAAATGCACGTCGCAGTATACGTCTCAAACTATCGACTTTCAGACTATCAGACTATTGTGTATTTTAGACACACAACCTAACCAGCCCTTAAGTCAACTCAGCCTGGCCATCCCTACGTGAGTAGGCGCACCAGTACTAGCAAGATGCTTCGGAAAAAGCCCGTGACAAGTCTGTTTGCGCCGTTCTAATGGAACTTGGGCCAGGCCCGTCTAGAGCCACAGTGACGCCCGGGGAAACATTCTCGCGGGGCCCTTTGAGAGAATTTTTATCGACTTTTCTGTTAACTAGAAATACGTTCTGTGGAACGAGGTATCTGTCCCGTTGCCACGCTATATAGCCTAGCAGCTGCGTTACAGCGTTTGACGCTCTTGTGAGCCTGCAGCCAATTTTGTCTTTGGTTGCCATGACAACAAGGGTTTTCAAGGAAGAAATTTATATGACACCATTGCATAGCCCAGGCCCGTAAATAAGGGATAGGTGAAAACTGCGTGAGGCAAGTTCTGCCTTTTTGCGGGAGGCAAGTTATAGTCAATTTGGTCAAAAATTCGTTGCCATGGCAACAGGGGTCGTCAGGGGAAAATTAAAATGACACCATCGGATAGCCCAGGCCCAAAAATTGGAGGTAAAAATGGCCTGGTGTACTTTTATTTCTGAGCAACGGCGGGGACCCCAAACGTCGCGGGCCCGGGGTAACTTACCCCACTTACCCTTTCCTCTCGACGGGCCTGATTCGGGCTTAAAACGGTCTGGTCACTCTGGTGTGGCTAAGGCGCCCAGCAGCGCGATTAACAATAGAACGAATGATGAAAAGGATAATCATTATCATTATGACGAGAGACGGCAGAGAGGCGATCAGCCTGGCCAGCCAATCAGCCACTTGAACAGAGTACCAGCCTATGTATCCCGCCCGCGGACTACCTGCATACTCATAGACCACTGAATCATACCCACTGCAGGCTGCCAGCACTGTCAGCAGCAGCCACTGCAGAGCAATGGCCAGCCTCCGGTAACGACTACAACTACTACTACACTGGCTACCAAGGCCCGCCCAGTAACCCCCACGACGACGACAGACAAAGCACTGGTCCGCCGTGAAAACGAGGCACAGCAGAGTTACCACTCCAAACCGAATGGTGGGCACGTGTTCCAGCAAAGTCGATAATGTACAAACTATGAAGTTCTGCACCTGGACACAAGCGGGAAAAATTCAGTTAAAATTTTATCGATGAACGAATGAATAAATAAAAAAATACGATAACGTAGTGGTAAGAGAAAAAGAGGAGCAATCTCCCTCAAAAATAACAGGGCTCTTGGAAAAATGTCGGAAATTTGTCGTCCAAGAAACAACCGCCATTTTGGGAACATTTAAAAAGCAAAACAGAAATTCCGAGCAATGATAGTTTCCTGTGTCGTGGAAGTTTGAAGCCACCTGTCGGAATTCTGTCGGAATTTTCAGTGTCTGTCGCCAAACTGCAACTTCCTGCCCCGTCTACTATTTTAACCAACGACGCAGCTGAAATGAATAAATGAATGAATCATTAATGCTAATCAATTAATCAGTTGATTTATCGGCCATGTTTAATACAGGCAAATAAGTATAGAATAACAAATTAAAGAAGTAATTCGGCAAGAGGCAAAAACTACTGAACGATCCTGCCACCTTGTGAATCAAGTGCAAGTTTTGGTTGGGGGGGTTCAACGTTCGACCCCAAATTTCCCCTTCCCCTGCCGGTCAGGGATCGCCGCCTAAAAACACAATGTGTCAGTGGACCCCACAAATGTAGACCTATAGGGTAAACGAATATGACAGACAGACAGATAACGCTATACAGCGAAATGGGTAGTATAGGCGAAATTGCTTAGTGGGTCGCCTTCCGTCTACTAGGCTACCGCTATTACTACTGCTACACGTACCATTATAACGGTCATCCAGCCAATGTCAGCGAGTGGAGAATTGAAGTAGCTGGTGAAAGTTTTGATAATCAGTGACTGGACCATGACAACGCTGTGACTGGAAACACTTCTTAGTCCTTCTGGAGTTGAATCATCCACTTCAAACTCATCCTCCTCTCCTTCGCAGACACACAAAAATACGCGCCGCATCGTACATGTACACTGGAAGCGACTAAGTGTTGTGGAATATGTTGCAGAAGGGTAGTGCTTGCGCCAGTTAGGAACTGAACAGCGGTCAGAATTTTTTTGTTTATCCTGCATCCATGATCGTTGGTTTCCTAGGCGGTTCTAGCCTAGTTCTGAAGATACAGTGGCGGCCTAGCCTCGAGTTGGGGGTGCCACAGCATCCCCAAATTTAAGCTCAGCACCCCCTGTTTCGCGATGTCAGAGCGTCGTCATTGGTGGACTTGCTGGGTGATGAAAATAAACAAAATCTTTCGACAGGTCTTGGCTCTGCCCAAACCCTGCTAGACCTGTACACGGTGTTTAATAAAAAGGGACCCCTTTTGTTTTTTTCATAATTCACTCAAATGATGATCAATTTAGACAAAAATTGTACCAGTTGTAGCTGACGAAATACTAATTCAAAATATTGCAACAAAATATGGCAGTTGGTTAAATATTCTTTGCTAGTTGTGATGTAACGCTGACATCATAATGTGTCACGGGTACAAGTTTGATAGTCTCAACTGCTGCTGTCAGTTGCTACTCAGCTTCAACGGTGAAAAATTTGGTTTGCTGCTGATGAATTTTTGAAGTTTTAAAGTTGCGGCCACAAAAACGTGCAAAGCGATTGCACCTACGTGCCTGTTGGGATAATTGCACTTTCACATGTTCGAGCAAGACAGTGCACTAGCACACCGAGCTTGCAAAATGGTTGCGCTTTTGGATCACAAAACACCTGACTTCATGTCCCCATTTTGCTAAGTGCTTGCACGATAAACACTTTTCATCAGCGAACCAGATTAAGTTCACCATCGAAGCAGGGTAGCAACTGATAGCACCAGTTGAGACTATCCAGTTTGTACCCGTGACACATTATGACGTCAGCATTACGTAAAAACTAGCAAAGAAAATTTAATCAACTGCCATATTTTGTTGCAATATTTTGAATTAGTATTTCCTCACCTACAACTGGTACAATTTTTTTTGTAAATTGATCATCATTTGAGTGAATTATGAAAAAAAACAAAAAGGGTTGCTTTTTTATGAAACACCATGTATATAGAAAACTCACAGCACTCCGTCAAACTCCGTAGCTAGTGGGAGGGGCCCCTCCCTTCTTCGTTTGCAGATTTTCAGGCCAACAAAATTTTTTCCTAAATGCTGACTAAATACAGTGATGTAATCACTGAGACCAAGGTCTTGGTTTTGAAACGTCACAAATGCATTTGACTTGGTCTTGTTTTTTGTTGTGAGGAAAAATTTTTGTTTACATAACTGCCTGAATATGAGTAAATGCTTGTGAGCAGAGCACACACAAAAAAATTTCGGCTGGAATGACCACTGCTTAATTTATCAGCCAACTAGGGAAACTTGGGGAGTGAGTTTTCCAGCAGGGACCAGGCAGAGTGCCGGAGGGAAACGAATTTTGATGTACTTCGAGTTTGAGAAACGCAGGCGTACAGCAATTCACTAAGAATTCGGTATTTTTTGCGACAGTTTGAATCTCGCAAATGCACACCGTATTGCCATTGTGAAAGCAAGAACTGCTGGCAAGGCGCAGTGCCTTCACGATGAAGGCCGATACACTGTACTGGACAGTAATGGCACAATTTGGTTTACACATAATTATAGAGACACTTATGCTTACCACGGTGACTGCGTTTCATCCGCACGTTCTTGAATGGTACAACAACAAGTCCAACGACTGGAACCAGGCATGCAGCCAAATAGCCCAGTACCGAGATACGACCACGTGACAGCAGGTAGGCTGCTGTATCAGCCACCAGACAGAGCGGGGCGACGCAGGCCGCGAGGTAGAGTAGGCCAAATATCTGCCACGACGCGTAACACGTTGTACTGGCGTCAGTGTACAGAACTGCACTGTCGTTGTACCTGCAGAGTCACAACAAAAAACTACAACAACTAGCAGTATTAAAACTTCTACGACAGGTTGTCCGAATATCCATAATTTTAACAGTTTAGACCATTTTGATTTATACGTGGTACAAGGCACGAGCATTTTGTGGACTCTAGATGCATTTGTGGTCGAGGATTTGTCCTGAACCCCGCTGCTAACCCTGTAACTGGTGGAGAGGGGGCTTTCCAATAACGCTTCCCCATTTTCAACTTTCGGCCTCGAATTTCGACTTTTTTGGCCATTGACAGGAGTGCACCCCAACACAAAATCCTGGCTATGCCCCTACCATAGATTATGTGACTGTCTTTATAACAGATGACTTGACAGCGTAATTGTAGGGTGTCGAATTTATGACCAAAAGGTCACGGGTCATGTGTCGGGTCGCTATCAAGTGGTTACTACCTGGATGGGTGATTGCCTGCAGACAGGTAAACCATTTTGGTATATAACCACCCACCAAGGTCAGCTCAGCCTTCCATCTATCTGGGGTAGGTAAATCGGGTAGCAGCCTCTTTGGCTGGGGTTGAACCAGGCACGTTTACCTGTATCTGACGGCAGGTAACAAACACTGCGTAATCCCATATGGCAGGCGATGCTCCGTAGCTCTGAGATTGATTTCTCATGAAGAGCTATACCATTTCACGCACCTGACGCAGTGTAGAGAGTGTAGGCTGGAACGTAGGAGTGGCACGTTGGAAAAAATCTGGAAGAAAAGGAACGCCGGTAGAAAGTATGATATCAACGCCTTGATGTTCTGCTCAGTGAAAGGACCTCGGTTAAACAGAAACACCTACAAACAGTGCGATTACTCGTCGTCATTAACACTTTATAAAACCAATACATACACATACAGTGTTTCAAAAAGACAACCTTTTGCTTTGTTTTACAACTCAGTCGAATGACGATCAGTTTACAGAAAGCTTTCACCAGCTGCAGCTAAGTAAATACTGGTTCAAAGTGTTTCGACAGAAGGCCTATATGGCTGTTAGTTAAACATTCTATGTCAGTCGCGACGTCACGATGACGACGTCAGACGTGTATAGACAACAAGCTACTGCTACTATGTAGGCTACTACTGCTGCTGCAACAGACCGAGGCAAGAACGGCAAAGAGAAGCACGATGAGTACTAGTTGTGACCAGTAGATGGACATTGTCAGCACATAGCGCTGCTGACCAATCGTTGCCGTCAGGACCATCAGATCGTTCAGGCAGAAACCAACACCTGCAATTATACCACTCCAGACGTAATGTTATGAACGCGGTAGTCTACGCCGTCGCCTACGCCCAACATTTCTCAATAATTGTTGTCACAACGGCGGTATATGCTGACCATTTATGTGGTTCAAATGTCAGAAAGGTGCTAATTTGCTACGCGCCATATACGTTTGTCAAGATCAAAATGTGCCAAAACTTGTTTTCGGCCTATGCTCTAACCCCAAACTCGATGCAGAAGTGGCAAATCTGCCCGCTTTTCTAAAATTTGGACGTACGGAAAAACAGAGTGTTGTAACGCCATGGTGGTCCCTCTAAATATGGCAATGATAAAACACTTCGAATAAGTGGAAAAACACTCTGAATGATTATGTAAACTGCGAGAAGTGTAACTACTACGATTAGTACTACTACTAATACTACTACTAATACTACTATTACATGTAGGCCTACAACTACTCAGACCCGTCGAGAGCCACAGCGGGGTCAGGGGAAACATTCACGCGAAGCCCTTCTGAGGACAAAATTTTTTATTTTTTTTTCTGTTTAAAATGGCACATTCATGTGTACTTTATTTTTTGAGCGACGGCGGGGGGTAGGCTAACACCCTCACTACCCACTCCCTGTAGACGGGCCTGCAACTACGACAGACCTGTGGCGGGGTACAGATGGAACAGGCTGATGAAAAACTGTATCGCTTGATCCCACCAATAGTTGGACGTCATAAGGCGTGGATAGACGCTCGGTAACAGCTGGTGGAAAAACACCAGCGCCAACACGCAGCCAATCAGTGACCGGCCCGCCATCACGTGGCCACTGCAGGCGGGAGAAGCACAGCCAATCGGAGGCCGATTGTCAGTCACGTGGTTCGCCGTGCTGGCGGGAATGTCAGAGCCAATGTGCCAGCGGTTATCAGTCACGTGACCACTGTTAGCGGGAGAGACGCAGCCAATAGAAGACCGGTTATCAACCACACGGTCCGCGTTGGCCGGAAACTCGGAGCCACTGAGCGAGCTATAATTATCCGCCACGTGTCCTGTGCTGACCAATGGCGAGCAATGGCGGTGGCCAATCAGCGCGCTGCCGTCGGTCATGTGACTGTTGCTGTTGACCAATGGCGTGGCATGATGATTCCGATTGGTAAGAAGCAGACGAACCAATAGGAGCAACATCACGACGTATATAATCGAAAACACAAAGATTACCACAAACGACGACGTATTGTCCAGACACCTGCCGTCACGTGGTCCGGGGCAGTCTATGACG
>Ga0209454_1001869_pt1 | contig 13754 bp, 8 predicted proteins | sample WorMetHERISLAND1_2_FD_187400 | JGI IMG/M metagenome (GOLD analysis project Ga0209454, IMG submission 187400) | Marine gutless worms symbiont microbial communities from Max Planck institute for Marine Microbiology, Germany - Olavius geniculatus... | ecosystem: Host-associated > Annelida >...
CATTTTATTTGGCTGTTAGATGTAGAAGGTTTCATTGAATAAAGTTGTAAAATTTCATATTAAAATCCCAAACGGTTGCTGAGAAAACGGCGAAAAAATTTAGGGGTCCACTTTTTTCTGCCGCACTCTGTATATGGTCCATGATGGCTGACGTTATAGTGGTCAGTCACGTAGTATGACCGATGACCACTGCTGACCAGGACACCATCAATCTGAGTCGTCTTCCCGTAGTGCTAATTGCTAGTACAAACGTGGGTGGTCTACGGTTGTCGGTCAGTGCACGTTGTTTGCCCTTTAACTCTTGACGAATCGCACAAGAACCAGCATAGAGCTAGTGCTATAGACTACTACATTCCAGAAGAGTTAATTCAAGCTCTGTAGTCCGTAATATTTTGTTTATGACATCCGTAGTTATCATTTCATTGCAAATTTACTGCTAAGTGTTGCAAAAAACCTCGGTCACGGTGGCTTAATTTTTTGTTTTGACGGTTTCTTCTTCACAGAATTTTCCAGGATTGTCACCAAAATACTGAAAAAACGTTCCTCTGTTTAGTAAAGTCGTCCGGCACGGTAGTGGCATTAGGGTCCGATGGTTGCCATAGTAACGCATCAGCAACAGCAGCAGCAGCTGGTCGCTTGGTCTTTATGCGGCTGATGGCGCCCCTGCAGCGTTGTGGTGCCAAGTAATTGGCTGGTGGCGAGTTGAGTGCCTTGGAGCTGGCGTAAATAGTGCGCTCGTGAGTCGCTAGGGCGCTAAACTCGTCAGCGACAATCGTGTACGACTACGTGCTGCGGTTCCAATGATCATCGCGTCTCTGACAAAAGTTCAGACAAATTATTATCTACAAGAAAATGTATTTTTTTCACAACACTTTCTAGCGACAAAACCACATCTGACTTGGTTGGAAATTTCGCTGTGTATAAATGCTGCTAAAACGTGTATCTTGTTATTTTTCAGGCATCAAAAAACTAGCTAAGGGTGCCAGGCTGTTTTTGTATGTTTTTTTTCTTAGTATTCTGTTCTACTGTTTCGTTGCCATTGTGTGGCGAGTAGCCGACATTACAGCAATGTCGTGCAATGTCATGATAGCCAGCAGTAACACGACGTAGGCTTAGGCTACTAGTATATGTGTATACATGTGTCACATTATTTTTCGCAATTGATTTTTGCTACCAAAATGCCACAGTGTGCTTCTTTTAAACAAAAATGTGCTTCTTTGTCTGCGCTGGTTAAACAATGAATTTAATTGACTGAGTTGCTGAAAGATTCATGACGAAAAGATGATGATAATCTTTATTCACACAAAAACAGTGTAGAACGAGACAGAGACAGACACTGAGAATAAGACAATCAATAAACCTAAATTATGATAACATAAAAGTGTGCCAAACACAAGCTTTAAAATGACCGCGAAAATGTTTGTATACAGAATAAGCTGAACATAACTTGTTAAACTCATAAAAAACATACGTATGCATAGGCCTATTAAAGTTTAATATGTAGCGTATAATGAGAACTGGAAATGTGGCGTAAAGAAGTGGGAGAGTTACGTGGAAGCGGTTTTTCTGTCACAGGGGGTCTATCATGGGTGTTTTGTCTGCGCCGTGCACCGATGGCGCGGAGACGGTAGTGGGACAGTTTGCATAGTGCTTTTGTTCTCTGGGTTGGGACCATGCAAGTATAAATATTTATACACTGTAGCTCCGTGGGTTGGGACGCATTGCATAGAGGCGGCAAAGGTTGTGGCGGGCAAAAAGGAAAGCAAATGTATAACAATGAAACAACTAAAAACAACATCACAAAAGCTACAATTTACTTACTTACACATTTAGTATTTACCACATTTTTCTCCGAAAATCAGTCTGTCCAGTAAGCGTAAATGTATTTTAAACTAATTCAGATACAGAAAGTTCCGCGCAACCCCCTCCGTTGTCCACTATGCATTCCGTCCTTTTAGACATCAAAGGCACTATGCATAGCGTCCACCAATCGCGAAGACGGTCTTCGTGTAAAGCGGAGCAAACACACGGCTGGCTGTGTAGCTGGCTATTGAAAGGCGACGTCCAAGATTCGCACGATCCGACTCGATGCGTACGGATCTAACGCGGATATAGCGCCAGTGTTTACTTGTACTCACGTTTATCCGTCGAACTCACCGAGACAAACAAATCGCCGATATTTTAATCCCTAATCACGGACAATTCGTGGACCAGACACCTGGCGAACTGCAAGTCAAATCACAAATCACATTATTTTATCGTTTCCACCAACAACGAGTACAATATTGATAATATTTATTTTACCGTAGAATGTCGCTGTATAGAAACAGATAGCAAACGCAGGAACAGGATGCATCTTAACTAATTTTAACCGCTGTACATGTACGAAAACAATCAATAGATAATGGCGTGAAAAAATCAATACCGGTAGCTAAATACGGTGTGTGACGCTGTAAACGTAAACGGTTACTTTTGTCTTATCGTTTTCTCTGAATGTGCACATCTGCGTGCAAAATTTCGTTCTGCTTTGTCCAGTGATTCTGACAACAATTAAAGTGCAGGCTAAGCAGCAAGCTACGATGATAAAATAAGATAAGAGGCTTGTTTAAATGCAACTGTTGAAACGACATAACTCAAGTACAACACATCTTGCCGCCGACAATCAGCTAATTGGCTACTCCAACAAACATACAGTAACGAACACGAAGACTACAAATTGGGATCTTTAGCGCTAGCACATGTACGACAAAACGAAGTAAAGCTGAGACAACGTATATTTTTATATGTGAGCAGAACAGCATATATTGCTCAGTTCCAGTAAACGTGAACCCTGCGCGATAAATTACAACTTATCTGCCTGTTTTTAGCCCATTTCGCTGTCCGGTGAACAGTACCTAAATGAAGTTGATGGCGACTATTTTCAGTTATTTTATGGATTCTAGAATGTCTTAGAAACGCAGCATTGTACAATAGTACGATATGAGGATGCGGTGTTGCAGCAAAGAGTAGCGATGAAGAGGTTGCCGTGCCGGGATCACGTCGACGTGCAGAGGTCGACAGTGGGGACATCTCGGCGCCTGGCAGCGATGACAGACCCCCAGTCAGTCGCAGCAACAGCAACAGCAGCAGCAGCAGCAGCAGCGCGGTGAGAGGAGCAGCTGTCTATCCTCCGCGCTCCGTGTTCCGTCCTACACCGAGCAACATCACAGTCAGTCCCGGCGACCGAGCAGTCCTCAAGTGTCGCGTCGAGAACCTCGGCACCAAGACGGTCAGCATATACTCAATATTGATTAAATACGACTTTTCATCAACGTTTAGAGTGTACTGTATCATGCGAGTGTAACACGCAGAGTGTACACTTCAGATCGTGTCGAAACGTACTTGTTTCATGACTGCATACGACGGTGTCTTCTGCATACGACGTACGTGTGATGAACAGAATCGAGCCGCGTTTCGATCGTTACGCTTAACTAGAGTGAGATTATACTGACATCATGGGCTTCGTAACAGCACAGTACAACACTACTGTAACATTACACTGCAGACACTGTGGTGAAAACTAAGAGCACGAAGTAGGTCATATAATAATTTATAACATTTATTTATGGTGATCGTCAATAAACTATAAGCGCTTCTAAGCATGCATGTCAAGATAACTTCATGTATAAAACCGAAGCTCAGTATGTTTTTGTCTTTATATCAATAATGATGATCAACAACCGTCTATTTGCAACGTTTATGTGAAATTTTACGACACTTAGCCTGTCTAGTGTTAAGATATTAATTGTCGAGTTTATTAAATAATTAAAGTGTTCCAGCACAGAAATCGCAGTTTGTTTAAACTTTACATGCGTTGTCTGTATAACAAGAGCGGGACAGCAGTGTGACAGACGTCGATTTCGGTATAAGTTTATGTTGCAGGTTTTGTCCTCCAAATGCCGCAATACCCACTTAAATCGTAAACACCGTTATATATACATGCATACACATTATTGATATAATATCTGAGCTGTTTGCCGATGCCTTATGCAAGCTATTTGCGTTAACTTTGCAGCTTTCAAGCCGTGAACAGGAAATTAGTTCAAAATTGCGCCGAGAATCGCCGATTATTAATGTCAGTGCTTCACTGCTGCGAACAGTGACAGCTCTATAGACAGAGAAAGGTCTGGTACATGCAACTGACCGTGCATTTATCTGTCATCGTTAGCATCATAAATATCGCCGGCGAACGACGCCTCCGAATGACACGCCAATTATAGATTACTGTCGGCCTGACGTGGCGCAGTGTTCAATCTGTTTTTATCGGAAACGAATTTTTCTCGTGGACTAGCATTATAGCCCGCAGACTCGAGAATATATTCATAACGTTTTTAGTGGGATGTAACCTTTCTAGGCTCATATTTGTTTCCGTCGTCTGTTTTATCGTAGCTAAACAGCCTTGACGCTAGTTCTTAAATTTGTGCAATCTGTTGTTGTTAACATTGTTGTGGTACTTTTGTGTGCCGACGTGCGGAATGTGTCGTTAAGAAACAACTCACTCGCTTACTTTGGTAGGTTAGTTAAAAAGATTTTACAAAACGTAGTAGCAAGAAAGCCCAGCTGTCGCTAAAGAAGACGGGCTACAGCCTATACAGTTCCTGTTGCAGTACTGGTCTTTAAAGTCATTCACGGTCGAATGATTTTTATCACATCTGAAAAGGCGTATGCAATTTCCTTTCAGTGATCAATAGCAGCTTTGGTCCTGTCTTTTACCATTTAGCGACAATAGCGTGTACTGAACTTCAAGGTCATCCAAAGTCAATAATTTTCATGTAATCTGAAATGGCGTATGCCACTTTTTATTAGTGATTAATAGTAATTTCTGCCATATTTCTCATCGTTTCCGAGATATGACCACTTATAGCTTGAAAATTTTCATTGAAAGTTGCGGCCAAACCGCTGCAAGTAGAGATATCATTACTAGTGACAGCCTATAGGAAGTCGCCAGCGCCCTATCCGATGTACCAATGCCGACCCTTACGACTTACTGTTTAGCTACAATACCGCTTGATTGGCATACCATAGTGCGTTATGACCCTTCAAAGTCATTTAAGGTCAATGATTTTTATGTCATTTGAAAACCAAAATGCAACTTCATATTAGTGATCAATAACAACCTAAGCCTTATCTCGCACTGTTTAGTCACAATACATCCGTGACCGACGGACAGACGACGGACGACAATCGTGCCATAGACGTTCAACAGCATAGCTGTAGCGCGGCAATAAAATTTAAAATAAATGTCACATTCGCTAAACGTACGCCAGACAGTAGACTAAAATAATGTGATGATTTATTAGCCGCTTTGGTCGCTTTTGTAATTTTGTGCCAGAAATTTCCAAGTTCTCCTTTGCAATTCCGCAATCACGGATGCAATAAACGTTAGAGGGGAATAGGGAAAACGTTAAAACGCATTTTGTGGAAAAAATAAGAAAAACGTTTGTAAATGTTGAATAAAAACGTGACATTTTGTTTAATGTATACCGACTAAATTAAATGCATATTCGTCACGTTTTTGTCACCACAATCATATAATATAAAAATCTTTGTATTGAAAAATACCATTAACTGCCAATTACCAGTAACATTAGCGCACCAATATTTTTTCGTTTTTCGCCTACTACGTTCCAGCAGCGCTGATCGTGATCCGGCAACTTGTGTAAGTTTTGGCGACATCGCATGCAGTCTGCAATCGGATTACATCAACCGTCGTACCGGCCGCGAGACAAGCTACTACCAGTTGACCACAGAGTTGGGCCACTTCACGATCAGTTTAATCGATTACGTTGGTTCGTGTTGATAATCATTTTAATTCGAATACGCACAGCACTGATTCCCTCTAATCTCTGACAGACTGAACAGTCGCAACACGGTCGTTTGTTCTTCGCTGTGCAAAACACCCAGTCAGCATCACTCCGCGATTTACGAATTATCTGAGCTCACACTGTTCATAATATGCCGTTACTCGTACCATCCCTGTTTTTACAACGGTACCAAAATAGTGCTCGGTAAAAGGCACAAGTGTATCAGTACGGTATACAAAGCTCTAACCACACCAAGCCACACCCCGAATAAATGTACAGTGTGTTCGAAGACAAAGTCGTCAACACTGATCCATGCAGATAGTCGCCAGTTATTGGCTGCGCTGCGAGTCAACTAGAAGCTCAAGCGTCAAATTTATGGTGCAATCGAAACAGTGTTGCATTGCCCAGCATTTGTTGTGCCAATCATTGGCGTGAAAAGCGATCCAATATGCAGCGCGCGTTGCTCGTTACGTCTTGGGCCGGGCGCGCTGATAAAACCGTATTAGAACACCCACGACGCAGCGTGCGCCTACCGACCGCAGTCGGCGCGTTGATGACACTAATGATGCTCTATACGACCGCAACTGTCGGTTAATTGGACGCCTCGTTCCCGGATAGTAATCGATTTTTACGCGCGATAGCAGAATGCTTCGCGCGTCTTAGCCATGGCCTGGGCGTCCGTCTGTCTGTCCGTCCATTTGACACACTGTTGTATTGTATCATAAAAGTGCAAGCTACGATCACGAAATTTTTACTGTGCGCTGCCCTAAACTCTAGTCTATCGTGACGAAATTTCGTGCCCCTGGGTGAGGGGAGTAAAAGGTACCCCTCGAACGAAGGCGTCAAAGAGGAGTGCCCCTCTTATAAACGTTATTTTGCCGCTATTGGCTCTTCCAGTGTGAAAACGGTTGTAGATAGGTACATACATATTGCTTATCATAACAATTAAGCACTGGTCACGGGCTATTTAATTTTATTAGTATCAATGACTTTAAACGACCTTGAACCGCCAAAATTAGAAATTTTGTTAATTTTTCGTGATATCAGGCTGCAACACACATTTTAAGAGTGAATTGCGCCGAAATGGCTAGAGTTAGACCCAGACAACGTGCATATAAAATTTTCATCATTAAACGTAGATTTTAGCAGTCCAAGTCCCGACTCCCTAAGTTCAAGGAAGCCTGCGCACGCGGGCGTCAAAGAGGGGTACCCCCTAAAAGTGGTTATTTTACTGCTATTGGCTTCATGTAGCGTGAAAACTATTGCAGATTATGTACATACATACAGCTTCTCATAACAAGCACTGGCGACGGGCTTTTTAGATTTATTAACGTCAATGATTTTGAACGACCTTGAACTCCTTGAAGTTTTTTGTGAATGTTTCACAATTTTTGGCTGAAACGCACATTCTAAGAATGAATTGCCACGAAATGGCTGGAGATAGACCAAGACAACATGGGAATGAAATTTTTGGCATTAAACTTAGGGTTTAGTGTTTTGTTTGCAATATTTGGCTGTGGCGCACATTTCAAGAGTGAATTCCGCTAAAACAGCTGGAGATAAACCTAGACAACTTGCGTAGGCCTATGAAATTTTTAGCACAGAACGTCCATTTTTAACAGTTTAAATTTCGACTTCTTAAATTCAAGGAGTCTTCCGTACGGAGGCCTCAAATTTGGGTACTCCTTCAAAACGCAGTATTATTTTATAGGTTGCTGTACACGATTGCCCAGGTTGCAGGACCGCTCCTATCGCGCGTCACGTGAGCTTTGCTCAAATTACTTGTAGGCGACTGCTTCGGCAGAAAAAACTACTCTACAGGCACACAAAGTTTATTATGTGGCTATTTTATAAGCACTGTCAACGCGTATTAGATCATAATTCGCAAATAAAAAAGATTAGAAATTGGCGTCATCGTTTAAAAGTTTAAGGTTTAGGTCACCGGACATCAAAAAGACAAGAAATTGTCGTATTTGCAGTGTATATGTTATTGTTTACGTGTGTGTGGCAAATTAAGCGCTGAGCGGCTTAGACACCGTGAATGATTAGGCCTCAGTCGACGCCTGAGCAGTCTGATCACTGTCAACGCCTGCAACACCCAGCAACTGCACGGACGGCCGCATGTTATGTCATTACTCGGTGCCGACAACTTTTTATGTTTTGAACAACTTTCCATCCGATTCCGAGTCTTTAGCAAGCAAACCTGTTGACAGTGAGTTAGAAACTTGACTCTTTAAGCTGATGGCCCGCGTGTTGGCGTTTTGTTTAATTTCGGTTACTTGTGCATCTAAATCTGTTCTATGCTTTAAGACATAGCTTTATTCACCAGTCGTTGGTAGCGATGGTAGAAAAGTTTTCATCTGATACTCGGGCTGCATACACTGTTCAAATACGTCGTATTAATGTTTTTGCTTTCCTATTTGCTTGATTGCTTTTTGCTTATAAAATAAATATTCTTAAGACCTTATGATTTTATTACGTGCTTGGGAAATTAAAGTCGTTTTTGAATATATTTTTTCTCAATATCCTTAACTGTAGTCAGCTTTCAAGCCACGTAAATGAATATCTTCGTATCGCATCACATCATAGTCTACTGCACATTTGTCCGGGTCATCGTGTTGTGCAAATTACTATATGTAGGTGGCTATATTCAATAAATATTTTAGGCATATTACGTCTTTCAGTATATACGCCAGCAAGACCGAAGAAGACAGGACGAGAGCAGAGAGAGCTTTGCTGAGGCGAACGAATGGAGACATCGACAGTGTATTGCGACAGCATCTGATGCGTATGATCCACAAGGCCAAGCTGACTGCGCCGTTTGAAGGACAGAAATAGACGAACGGACTCCCGCATATTTTATTGGCGTGATGGAGACGCATGAAGATGAAGATGAGCTACGTGCTGCTGCTGCTGGAGGTTTGCGCAGTGATGCTCTGTTGTATGGAATTCCTGACGATAAATTATCGCCGTCGTACCGCGGTATCTTTACGGACTGCCTTCACTGGCTACAACGTATGGCTATTGCTATTGTGACGTCATCAGTTAGAACCTGCTGTTTCTGGTTTGAGATATACAAGTTACGTAGCATGCACGAATTTCTCTGTTTTCACGCGCGAAAGCAGCTACTGCTTTAGCGCGTCTTAGCCATCGCAATTCTGTCCGTTCATCCGTCTGTCTGTCCGTCTGTCTGTCACACGGGTGGATCAGTCAAAAGCGGTGCAAGCTAGGATCACTAAATCTTCACCGTCGGCTGCCTGGAAAACTCTAGTTTCAGGAGCCGTAAAGCTTTTCCATAAATTTCGAAGGGCGACACCCCGAACGAGGGCGCTAAATGAAAGGGGAGGAAAATTTGCGATTTTTAGCCAATAAGTCGCCGTATCTCAAAAACGGTGCGAGATAGGGCCTAAGCTACTATTAATTACTAATAAGAAGTCGTACACTGGCTCTCGATTGCCACCAAATTCAATGACCCTGAATGACCTTAAATGCCAAAATAGGGGTTTTGTTTTTTGGCGATTTCGGGCTGCGAGACACAGGTCAAGAGCGAATTGCGCCGAAATCAATTGAGATATACATGGAGAAGCTGCATATGAAATATTTAGTATTGAACGTAGATTTCGACGGTCCAAGTTCCGATTTTCTAGGTTTAAAGAAACCTGCGCACGAGAGATGAGTGAGTGAGTAGTGTTTAACGTCCCACCCGACACAGTATAGGTCATTTCGGGGACGGCCTTTTCAGGCTGAATGCACCCAAACACATAATAATGGAACAGTAAGTTTAACCTTTACAGAAGCACATTGAATAACACAAAATATCAAAAAAACAAGCTAAACGTAAAATTGTAAGAACTCCATTATATGTGTGCATATGTAATTAACACAACGGTAGTTCTAATAATCTTCCCTGTTATCCTCCAGACAAACATCAATGTGATAATGCTGTCTGTTGGAGGACAGGGGGCTAGAGGGCACTAGGGCATCAAAGAGCGGTACCCTCGTGAAAGTCGTTATTTTACCGTTGTTGGCCAGTCTTTCGTGAAAACGGTTGCAGATAGGCACGGGCATGCTGCCTATCGCAACAAGCACTAGTGACGAGCTTTTCAGTCGTATCAACATCGATGACTTTGAAAAACCCTGAACTTCCAAAATGAGGGGTTTTATTGATTTGTGCGATTTTCGGCTGCAGCGCGCACTTCAAGAATAAACTGCGACGAAATGGCTGGAGAGAGACTGACAGTTTGCGAACAGAAACTGCTATAGGCTTTCGCGCATCTCGTGAGCATTAGCTGAAATTTATTGTTTTTTCAGGTTATACAGACAGCCGAAGCCCAAGTACACAATCGACATGAACGTTATGATAGCCGGAATGATTTATGACAAACGTTACAAACTATGCACCTACACCGTCTGATTGCATGGACACTGATACAACTGACCGTAATTCCGTAAAGTAAAAAAATACGATAAAAACACTGGGCCGCTGCAACCATGCACCAAACAATGAATCCGGAAGAATCGCAAAAAAACAGAGCTAGTGAGACAAAGGAACACAGAACGCAGAAATAACCCGAGTAATACATATCGATCGACGTGACGGAAAGTAATTCCGTCAGACAAGAGACTCCATTAAACCGAGTCCGTGTTTGACGTCTGTCAGTGACAGCTGTCCACAAGAAATTAGCACGACATGAAGTCGGGGCCGAATGCCGACATGACATGCAGCCGTCTGTGCAGTTTCCGAGCGTCTGAAACAGCAAATTAAATCTAACAGTGATTAGGCCTAGTTACTGTCGCTGACTGAGCTGTTCGGCGCTTAATCCACCACCCGCTCGCACGGATTACTGGACTGTCTATTGGAATTTTTTATCTTTTATTTTTAGATTTGTTATTAGAGTAAAATTTTGAGCACACGCAGAAAATTTATATCGCGTCGTATAATCATAGTGTGCTTGTGAAGTAATGCTTTTCTGAACTCGGCTTTGCTGTCTTCCGTAGTTGTCAGCACATCACAAAACTGTGTTGTCGTTTTGTGTCGAATTTACCTAAATTTTTCATCGTAGTTGAATGGTAACATGTGTTCAATTTTATACCGCTTGTTCATATTTTTCAGGCGCTCGCACATTAAATAAAACTGCAGTAAAACGAAATGAAACGATATACTTTATTTTGTTTTTTTTATGACACACGGGCGAACCCCTGCAATACAACTGTCATGGATACAAGTTTTTTTCAAGTTTGCGCTGATGTGCAGAAAAGTTGCATTTTACTACAGGCGTTTGCATGTACTGCAATACATAAACTAAGTTAATCTATGCTTGTTTTGTCTCGTTTTATATTATTTTTGTCGCCCGTTTCAACTGCGAACACCGTGATCTGATGGCGGGCAGCTCTGTATTGGGATGTAGTGACTAGTGAGCGAGCGAGTAGCACAGTGTTATTAGTGCATATGGCGGCGAGAGAGAGAGAGACGTTGCAATGGCGAGCGATCTGCGCGGAGTGCAGTCCGTGACGCTGTGCATTAGTCGAACCGTCCGCGTGTACGCCTGAAATACGAGATTGGTCACGACTGATCTACGCAGTCAATTATGAAGCGAGCGGAGGAGCGAGGAAACTGCAACGATTGCGTCCAGGAATGTATGCTTCCGATGATCCGCGGAGTGTGTCAGAATGCTGGTCAGGGCAGGTGAGGGGCGGGTGGGAGTGTATCGATAGGCGGAGCCAAATACCGAGACATGTCGGTGCGAGACTGCACGGGACGTAGCCAGAAGAGCAGGTGTTGACCTCTCCACAGTGGAACTCACAGCATTGGGCCCCCACCGTGGACAGACGTGTCAAGAATTCACTTTTGGCTAGAAGTGGAGGACCACCAGCTAAACATGGCATTACCAACTGCCCGGCTTCAGCTGCAACCCGTACTCTCGCTGCTCTACCCCTGCAGATATCCGCCTGTGGACAGATGGGTCGGTGTCGGCAAGTGGTCATGGCGGGGCTGGCTTCGCCATTTTTGTACATGGTGTGTTACGTGTGACTGACGCCACTCCAGCAGGACAGGGAGTGTCTGATTTCACAGCCGAGGCTATTGCCTGTTTGGTGGGACTCCAAACAGTGTTCACCCTCCAGGACTATAGTGCTTATCAGGGCACCAGATTTCTCGCCGATTCCAATTCCCTCGTTCAACGCTTGTCTTAAGGTTCTGCACGCCAGACAGACCTTACGTTTTGTTCCATTTGGACTGTTCTGTCAGCCATTGGCTCTTCGAATGCAGTTAACATCCAATGGATACCAGCACACGTGGGCCTGGAAGGCAGTTCAGCAGCGGGCCAAGAAGCCAAGCGAGGGAGCATGCTTCCACAGTCAACCACTCCGTTTCAGCCACCGAAACTCTTAAACGGCATCAACGGAGTATCGCTGAGGATAGGTACCTCAGCGATTCACATGCCAGGGTCCATAGAGTATTTACGGGTAGACAACACTGTTATCAGCGTTGGCATTGGGATTGGTCCAGGGACCAGTGCATCACGGTGGCAGAAGTACGCACTGGCCATTCTCTGTTGGCAGCAGCTTACCTGCACCGTATCGGGCGCCGGGACTCGGCCATCTGCCCACACTGTCACGGAGCCGAAGAAACAGTCGAATATCTGGTGTTCGGCCGGCCCACAGATCCGCGACGCCCCTGGAGCTACCTGGAACGGATTGGGGCGGAATCACCGCCCCCCGCCGACCGGGAATGAAAGAGAGAAACATGTCGGCGTCGCAAACGTCTTGAAGTATAACTGCCGAGTTCAGATTGACACATGACACGGAACATACATTTCGTGACAGCCCGGGGTGGGTAAGGAATTGCCATGCCGAGACAGAGCGACGTCGTCGTCGTCGTCGTCGGCAAATGTAGGCGTCTGCACTGCGCATGGCATCGAGCGAACGCTGTCCTCTCGTAGACACGGACAGAGAGACAGCTGAGAGTCTGCTTTAATGCACGAACTAAGACGAATACAAAACATCAAAATACAAATCACAATTCTTGTTGTGGTATTGCGGAATGATTCAACGCTGTTGGAGTGCCTGGCCTTATCAATCGTAGCGTTCGAGAACTCACTTCTGTAGTGAAGTGAAGTGCAGTGCAGCCACACATTAAATATTGCGTTGTAAGCAGATGAGTGGTTAGTGGCCTACGCGTTACCAGAATACGACTAACGCATTACAGCAACGAACGCATCATTTTGTGCACGATTAGCTGCTCTTATTCAACTGATGTGTGATGACTTTTATGCGTTTTTCCATTTTCTTCTCAGTTTTACATTTCCATCTTTGTTGTTTGTAGTTTACGTTTGTTGCACGCTAGCTATTGTAACAAATGCTAAAAGTTGAAAACTGAACTTTGTTTAAGGGTTTTAACTTTCAGAACATTTTGTTTTTGTAACAGACGTTTATGATAAATTAAAACGACGACGACGATTTAAAGCCAACCGGTGCATCTTTTTTTGGTCGTACTTTGACTAACCACATATCCATCCCACAGTCGCAGAAAATGTTATTTTCCAATTTTTTTTTCATACACTCGATTCAAAATCACTCTAGTAATAGCGTGATGAATATAGACACTGACGCCAGATCATACAGCGTGGCGCAGAGCGCATTGCGACATTGATAGAGTATCAAATATGGGAGAAGACGTTACCGTTTGTACACAAGGGACGTGTTACGTGCCGCCTGAACGGATCAAGTCAGATTAGCTTATCGGCTGGCGCAGTCTGTCTTTCTATCAGTGGCGGCGCCAAGAGGGGTCCAGGGTGGCCATGGCCCCCCCATTTGACGCTTGGTCCCCCTTTTGTCCCCCCATTTGAGTTTCACAGACAGAAAGCAAAATGCAGTTTATGGATAACTAAACTGCAGTAAATAAATTAATAT
>Ga0209454_1001876_pt1 | contig 13738 bp, 12 predicted proteins | sample WorMetHERISLAND1_2_FD_187400 | JGI IMG/M metagenome (GOLD analysis project Ga0209454, IMG submission 187400) | Marine gutless worms symbiont microbial communities from Max Planck institute for Marine Microbiology, Germany - Olavius geniculatus... | ecosystem: Host-associated > Annelida >...
TACACGACGCTATACTATAGCAACGTATGGGCTAGCGGCTGCATGCTAGCGGACCGTTCAGTTAGCCAGCGGATTGCGCTAGCAAACTTAGCGGAAATCCGCTAGCTAGCGGATGCTTAACTGAACGCGCCCCAGGACCAAGCTTAGCTATGACCTTCACCTTAGCATAGCCCAACAAGTAGTTTTTTTTGTGAGTAGACAGCTCTCAGCTGGCCAAACAGTTCGCTATGCTAAGCTTTCGGCACTGAGTAACCTCCAAGGAACTTTCCCTGCAAAACCAAATACCAATTAACTATGTCTTAAATTAGCTGTCCTCCATTATTAATGCTGCAATAACTGTGTGTTTATATTACAAGTTTTGTGTCTTAACACATTAAACAAACGAGCACATGAAAATTAGGGCTTATCGTTTCACTAAATCGTCATGTCGAATGTGAATTTTCATTTGTTAGTAAATTAAATTGAAGCAAATAAAGTTTTGTTTCCGGAAATTTTTCCAATGTTCTTTAACAACAATTCAAAATATGTCACTCAATTTTTTTATATTTTTTGTACCTAGATTAAAATAATTAGACTTTACAACATATTTTTAACTAATTAACATTTTTGAGTGGAGTATAAAATTTAACATTCGACTTGTTTTTTCAATAGATCATGCAAAATGTAAAAACTACATTAATAATGTACAATTACCGGCTTTCTATAAAATTTTATATGAATTCAATGTTCATCTCAATATGTCATCTACTGTGTTTAAATTATACTGCCAACCATACATCATTGATGGGTTTTATGGTCAGGGTTACAAATTTTCATTTAGCTTTTTGAACGTTTGAACGTTTGCTCATAATTGTAATTTTTGAAACATAATATGTTTGACGAATATAACTCATTTTGTCAACCTCACGACCATGTGTATGATATTGCCTGTCTCCATAATTTTTGTTGATAACCAGATGTCACAGCTCTAAGCTGAGGTAAATCAGCTGTAGTACAATGCACATAGCTGCATGTTGTACGTTGCAACAAGTGTATATAAACGATTGGTTGCGCGTATGCTTGCGCTTTCAGTGCAACGTAAATAACATTTGCCTTTATTCGCCTCGTGCCTTAATGGCTGAGTACAATAGCCGGCCCACGATAACATCATCCATCATCGTCATGCTCGATCATCTTGTCTCTGGATAGCCTTGCTGATCGCCTATGAGGGGGCGGCCCTCATGTACAAAACTGCCAGCGTCACAACTTGCGTTGAATAATAATTAATTTGATCGAGCTAAAGATATTTCCGTATTTATCCGTTCTGAGAATTAAACGTGTCAAAAGGTCGAATATTAATAATGTTAATTTTGTGTTTGTTTATTAAACAAGTAATTAGAGCAATTGTTCATATCAATTTTGACATTAGGTCCTATTAAATATTGGGTCAAGAGAAAGTAAAGTCTGATAATGCGCTAAAATCAAAATCGCATGACACGCTGTGGGTAATAAATGCAACAGAGAACCAAAGTTGGGTACATTGTACTATCTTTATAGCCTTATAAATGTGTTAGCAATTTTGTTTTATAATCTATGTAAAATATGTAGACATGAAAATAAATTTAAATAAAGTTACAAATAAAAGACAACCTATCTGTCATGACAATTTTAAATCATAAAATTTTATTAAAAATGTTTAAACAATTTTTTAGTTTAAATAGTTCTTACTTTGAAATTTTATTGTATACTTTGTGTAGTACGCTTTTTGGTTAAGTGATAACAGCGAAAAAGTGTGTACCTGCCAAATACTCATCGGTGCAGCCAATTCATCTATGGCTAGAGGTACTTTTAAAATGATGATCATTCTGTGCTCGTCCATGTACTTATAAATAACACTTGCGACGTTTGCCGTCGTGTAATAATAATGCACGTATAAATAAACCGATCTAGCCTAAGAATTGTGTTTTTGATTAATTTCCCAAGTATGTTGAGATTGTCCTGCAACATTCTTGTTTCAATAATGTAATGGCTTAATTGACCCACTGAGAGGTCTTTCATTGCTAAGTACATGCATTCAATTTCTTGCAAGTGCGTGATAATTTCTTTTACCTGTTCCACAACAACTAAAAGCAATCGTTGAGTTGTATAACCTTCGACATTTAAATTCTGCATTTTTTTATTTTCTTTGATAATTGACAGTCTAGTAAAGTTTATCAGACGGTCAATTTTGTCAGAACGGTCTGAAGTTAATTTTGTCACGCGTGTGACCAAATTTTGACCCACAGTCCATGCCGATAAGGCTTTATTCGTGATGTCAAGAACCTGGCGTAAAGCGATCTTAATTGCTCCACATCTAGTCCCGTAGCTAAATCAAAAGTCCAGGCGATTCCTGACTCTAGAAAGGATTTTAAACCTCGTTTTGTCTAAGATAAATGTACAAAACGTTAGTTTATACATTTGTTAACGCAACATTTAAAAAGCGACATTATTTAGCAGCACATTGACACACAATCAGTGTGAAGCGGGCAAAATCGCTTTTTGTAATTTTTTGCTGTTTTCGATGTGCAAGTCCTTAAATGTTGCCGTTAACAAGTGTATAAACTAACGTTTTGTACATTTATATTTGCTGTTTTATTACTAAAATACTGTTTTTCTGCTGGTGATCAGTTACATAGATATTGCGCCTCAGATATTTTTACAGTGACCAAGTCGCTTACAACTGTTACTTACTATCTAATGGCGTGACTGAACAAACCAGACGACACATGTCAGGCATGACGTCACCGCTGACCTGCATTGCTGACAATAGTAAACAAAATTCCTTTTATATCCGCAAAAAGGCCATATAAATAAACAAACTAATATTGCACGCATAACCCGTTTAATATAGGCCCGGAAAACACTTCAATAATGGTAATTTATTGACGAGACATTGATGGTGTTTGACGATGTTTGACTGTAATTAGTACAGATAAATAAACTACGCAATACTAGAGCTTAATATAATGAACAAACCTGCAAGAAACATATTCCGCTCCTTTCTCAGTCGATTTTTTTCATACCGCGATTAAACAAGTGAAGTTTTACATCAGCAATTGTTAAAGTCCGCCACCATTCACTGTAGCAAAGCGCAATGATATCTCATGTGTACTAAAGCAGTTCGCCACATTAAAACTGTGCTGTTTTAAATAATTTATTACTAAAGTGCACTTTCCGAACCAAGTTGTTATGTTCTATTGAAACAATTCATTACATTTTTATTTTTCTTGGAAAAGGGCGCTGCCCCCTCCCCAGCCCCCAGCCAATTTTGTGGTTAAGGTAGTAACGGGGGTCGATGGGCAAATATGCAATTGGCAGCATTCGATGGCCCATCCCCAAAATCCCCCTATAGGCGCAAAAATTTTCCAAAAATTTTCTATGCAAGTCGAGTTATAGTTTATTTTGCCTCAAATTTCGTTGCCATGGCAACGTAAGTCAGTCAGGGGAAAATGCAATTGGCAGCATTTGATGGCCCATCCCCGAAAACCCCCCTATAGCGCAAGAATCTCGCAAAAATCTCTTGCGCAAGCCGAGTTATAGTTCATTTTGTCCCAAATTTCTTTGCCATGGCAACCAGGGAGAGTCCGGGGTAAAACTAAATAACACCGTTAGATTCGCCATTTCAGAAAACCATACCTAAAACCAAAAATTACGACTTTATCTTAAACACAGTTAAAGTTATGACCGTTTAAAGAATTGCTTAATTTTTCCTATAGGTGCCATTGTAATTTTTTTGATTTTTGCGAATAAATACGTTAAATATTAATTTCAAATATTTTACTTTCCAAAAGGCACATTCTTGCGCCAAACCGCGTCGTTTGAGCCATCGCGCGCAAAAATCCGCCGAAGGGTCTGACCTGTAGGTGAGTTTCTGAAAAAAGGTATATAGCTAAAAAAAATTTGCGTATATTTCACCCATTTGCCCGAAAGCCTTCTTTGGAGGGATTTGCATAAAATTTTGCGTGACGGGTTCTTTTGCCGACGTAATCAACCGTGCCAAATTTTATTTCAATCAAATCAGGAGTTTTGATGCTGTGGAGGGGTCGATTTTTTGGCTTTCCCATAGGAAAGAGAAGTCGCCGTTAATACAGGGCTTGAACTACCGTTCAGTCTGTGATACTCCGTTACGTCAGCTATCAGAAAGTTAATTTATTTCTTTCTGACCTGTACTAAGTACAAAGCCCGTCTCCATAATGCTATTTTTTCCACTAAGACTAAGATGTATTTGTATCTTGGTCTACTAGAAATTTGGGGCAAAGCCCAACGTGAGTCCGCCCGGCGCCTCCCCAAATTTTGAGCAGGCAGTGCCCCTTAAAAATTGTACTTGCGTTATCACCTCCATTTAGCAGCACGGCACATGGCAAAGTTTCATAACGCTACTCCTTTTGGCTCCAAAGTTCTCGCGGCTAATACGCTACATTTTAAACCAATTTTGACCCCCCTTTGAAAAAAGTTGTAAGGGGGCCCCCGTTCTCGGTGGAGAATGCGCTAGTAAGACTTGGTCATTCTCTAGCGCGTGTAAAAATTTGGGGGCGCAGCACCCCCTAGGGGCCGAAATATGGTCTTTCGAAAAGTGCACTTTGGGTGGGTACGAGTCAACATCGAGATCTCCAAGGTCACTGGACGAAACTTCACCGGACTTATTTTGCCTAACGCAGGAGGAATCGCGGTAGATAAAGTAAAAATGTGATTTTAAATATCTTCATCCTTTTCGGAGATATTCGCCGCCAAACTTTAAAGTCTTCCGAAATCGGGCTAAATTTTGCATGTTTTTGGCCCCTGAAATTTTTTTGGGGAAGGCCCCTAAAATTTTGGACCGGCATTATAAAATTGGGCCTAGTATTGACCACCATGCAAAATTTCACGCCGGTCGGCTCACGCATCTTGGAGATCTCGCGTTTAAAAAATAAACATTTGGGCTAAAACGTAAGTTCTTCCAAAAACTATCGTTTCCGGGCGGACTATAAAACATCTGGGCTAAAACTTAAGTCTGCTTCCCAAGCTATCGCTTTCGGGCGGACTAATAAATAGAGTCCAGATGTGTTTCCGGATTTTCGAGTGAGCACGGGTTATTAAATACTTCTGTTTTCTGGCGTTGTTCTTCGGGACTCTTTTCCGCTGTTGTCGTTTTAGGCAGCGTGTATAATAAAACAATGCGACCGTTATCTGAGGAAAAGTAAATTTGCGGTTTCATGGTCTCCAACGAGAAACCATAGTTCGTCTTTAGAATTGACTCTCCGTTTACGATCACGATCATCGTCAGCATGGTCAGCGATGCCAGCGTCACTATCTTCAACGCCATGTTTTTCCTTCAACTTCTCGTGTCCTACAGATAATATTCCTACTCGCACAATCACAAAATTTTTATGTTACTTACAACTATTATATTATAACAGTAATGTTAACATTAATGGGCCCATCTGATGGTAATTCGTCTGTATATTTTATCTCCTTCCAAGATGCAATATGCAATATGCAGATATAAAGTAATCAAAAACCTCTGCCAGTATATTGGCGAATGTATACTTTATTGCACTCATTCTTATGCGCTTATTTTTTATTAAAAGTGTAAATCCTTTAAAATCATCAATTCATTTTTAACAATGACGCTCCAAGCGTTCAATAAGATTAATGCCGCTGTTGGTGGTGTTTTTCTCTGCTTTTCACACGCTGTTGTGCGAACCATATATTTGGCCCCGTGTTAATGTAAACACATAAATACTTGTCTGTTCTGTCTGTTATCAGTATCTCGCAGCCTCTGCTATCTACGCAGCTGTCAACCCGCCTTGGTAGCCTAAGATTAACGATTTTGTCTAGTACATAGAGTGCAGCTTAAAGTGTCAATTATTTAGCGCAACTGGCCTGCAGCTGCGACTAAAAGTTTTAGTCTTATTTTTAGAAGTAGCCTCAAAATTCTGCAGCTAGCTGCTGTTGTTGCTGCTCGTTCTATTTTTGGTTCGACTGCGTACACAGCTCGTGCGCAGTGCGTGTAATGTTGGCCTACCAAGGAGACCTTCGCTCGACCGTTGTTAGAGCAAAAAATGCTTAGTTTTTATCTTAATAGCAGCTTTCGAGTTCTATCACGTGCGCAGTAATATTCTGCTGTTTTTATTTCTCCTATTTTACTGATACTTAGTCAGCGATCCATTGCCAATCTGCGATTTCGTGCGCCATTTGCGCATTTTATCTTTAAACAGTACTAAAAATTCATGCTCTTCGTTGACAATTCTGTCGTCCAATATTTTTATCGTTGGCTTAAAGCATCCTCTGATTGCTGACGATGCTACTTGATTCGCTGATGTACAGGGCGAGTAATAATATTTTCATTTGTCATGAGCAAGTAATCTGCGCAGATCTTTGCCTGTTTTCTCATCAGTCAGTTTATAAGACGGACCAGCCCCTTTCGAAGATACGACCTGTTTAATCGCATATGTGTTATCAACATACGGTCTGTTTGTGAATATTTTGTTACTGCCGGGTGCAATGCGTGTGTCCTTATCACCAAGATCACCAATTTTAAAGTTTGGTTTTTAGCATTTCGTAAACCTCTTTCATTTCTTGTTTTGCCTAAATTCTATTGATTCTGACCATGTAATGAACTGTTTTAATCGACTCTTTCTACCACCGAACATATTGTTTGGCTTCTCTGCTATAAAAATTGTCTGGTACCACGACATCTGACTGCATTGGTAAAGGCATTGGGTAGTTGTGTAAAATAAAAAAAAATATAAAAAATAATAAAAAATAGACTAAGTTTAGTATCATTATTGATACTGGCATATAACCTCATTTCAATCAGTGGTATCTGCGACTCTAGATGCCTATCATCACAGTTTAAATTTGAGTAAATTTTTAGACCCTGGTTTAAAGCTTTGATCATACGCTCGGCGAGTCCGTTAATCCACTTAGCTAAGGCCGACGAGATCTTATATCTGACTCCCAAAATTTTGCTCACGGTAGCGAAAAATAAACACATATATCCCTTTCCGCGGTCAGTTAGGATATAGTCAGCTCGGCCGAAGTTTGCGACAATTTCAGAGACAAAGATTTTTGCTGTCGTGAAAGCAGTTTCGTCGGCACAAAAAAATCGAACCCAGCCTGAGAAGTAGTCTACAAATGCCAAAATAAATTTATTTTCCTGCCCTGTAGGCCTAGATAAAACTTTGTGGTCAAAACTCATTAGCGCAAAAGGTGGTGTAGGAACTGGGATCGGTACGAGCGGTGCTACTTTGGGGTTCGTAATTACTTTCGACTTCTGACATACGCCACAATTTTGCGAGACATTTTTTTTACATCTTGCAGTATTTTTGGCCAAAGGTAACGACTGGCTATTGTTGAAATTAGTTTATTAGTTTCAAAATGCCCAAGTGTACTGTGCCATTCTTTTAGTAAAACCGCAGTGTGATTTTCGGGTATGCACAACTGATACATCTGTGGTCTGACCCTCTGCTGTTTTTGCTCCTGGGCAAAAAGACTTCGTGTAGCAAATTATTCTCGATGTAATAATTTTCCGACATCAAAAGTATTTTTTTAGCCTCTTCGTTGTCTTAAGGTAATTTATCATTTTTTAGAAATAAATAAATTGGTGCAAAATTACTGTCAATTAATTAGTCAGCTTTGTCAATCTTTGGTTTGTTTATAATTTTCAGCTTGTTATAGTCCTTTTCTATTGGAGTAGATTGCAGCTCTTTTGACCATTTTTTAAAGTCATCTGTTTGATTCTTGTCATTCAGTGTCTGTTGCTGGTTTGCGTCTTGGTTTGCATTTATAACATTAGTGCAGTCCCCTTCTGCATCATCTAACGTGCATCACCTAACGCATTGTTGTTCGTTGGCATATCGATGTAAGGCTGTATGCTGCTTGCTGCTGCAAACCTCTGGTTTTTTGGCAGCAATTCTCTCGCTGCGTCTGGCTGATAGTGGGACATTCGGGGGATTTTGCTGTTCCTGATTATTCTGTGACATTACGGGGGCTGTTATTGTTTGTTATTGTTTGATTCTTAAAATTTAAGAGGACAAAAATTGACGCATTATGATTTAATTTATGTAATTTCTTTTGCTCATTTTGGACTGATTCGTACTGTATTTGGTATGCTGTCCACACATTACTCCCCCGTTGCATTCTCTCGTTAGTTTGTCCCTGTTCAAGTCTGCTGGCCCCGTTACTGCTAAAATAAACTCCTTGTCCATCAGGTGTCTAAAGGGTTCGTATGCATGTATTTCGCTGGTTTTAATATCAGCTGTTAGACTACTTAATGCGTCAGCAACACGATTTATTTTTCCTGTACGTAACTCGTTTTAATTCTAAACTGAGAAATATAAGCCGAAAGACGTTTTTCTCTTGCATTTAGCGGTTTATATTTTTCAAGTGAAACACAGACTGCGCTGTCAGTGAAAATTTCCATTTCGTTTTGCAGAAAAAATCTTTCGTTTTGTCGTAAAACCATCGCCATAGCGTACATTTCCAGCTGGTAGCTGTGCCATTTTTCTGAACCTCTGTGAGTGCGATGCTCATATAAGAACATACTTGTGGTTGATTTTGGTTATTCATTTGCAGGCAGCATGCACCAATACCGTACAAACTTCCATCTGTGTATATATATATACCTTTCTGTCATTCCGAAATGGAGCCAAAACCGGAGCCTTAACTAATGCCTTCTTTAAGTCTTGTAACTCGCTTTCGCATTTTTCACTGCATTGAAATTTTGTGTCTTGCTTTAAGAGTTCCCTCATGTTATAAGTACGTGAACTGAAGTTTGCTATGTGCCTTTTAAAGTACTGTAGAAGATTAAGTAATCCTTGCAAAGATTTTTTAGTTGTTCAAGCAGCTCTGTCCAGTATTTGGGCTACAAAAAGCAATTAACTGATTCGTTTTAGGAGACAAACGCACACTGTGGTAACCTTTATACATGTCGATTTAGTCAGCATTTGGGGTTTTGAGCTGCGATGCCATTAAAAAAAATTTGATCGATTTTGGGAAGATAAATAACAAACGCTTTCAAAAGACGGTTAATTTTCCGCAAATCGCAACCATGCGGAGTGTGTTATTTTCATTTTTTATTATGAAGACAGCGCTGTTATACGAACAGTCGTGATTTTCTGTGACCAGACCTTGTTCCTTCATTTCTAAAATCTGTTTGTGTGCTTCTTTTGCCTCGAATTCTGGCAGTTTATATTGCCGCGTATATGATTGTATATCCCAGCTCCTAGGCTTCATTTTTAATTCATAGTCTTCGTAGGTTTTTTTTTTATTTCACTAATGTCTTTCGCAAAAACATCCCTATTTTGATACAAAACATTCATCAACTTATAGCGTTGTTCTGTGGTCAATTTTGGGGATAAGTTTAACTTGTATTGCGTCACAAATTTCTCCAGCGTTTTCATCGATGGCTTTTCGGTATTAATCGGTTTTTCTGGAGTTTTCTGGTCGTCGCTATTCTTGAATGGCGTTATTGAGCTCACACTGTTGGAAAATATTATATTAGCGACACGTAGATTTCGTTTAAGTGTGACGGGATGAGGTTTGAAATTTTAATACCATCTTGCACAGACGTGGTGCATCCCCCTACAAGCACTGGTGTTAAATTAGTTTGCAACGGTTTTAATGAGGCTTTTGTGCCGCGATAGTTTTTTGGCAAACTCACCAGCACAAGGATCTCCAAAAATGGAAAACAAACCGTTCGATGAATACATGCACAAGTTTTAATGCTATTAAAGCACTGAAACGGAATCGTACCTAAACCATCATAAAATGCTACAGTATTATCAAAGTAATCTATTGCAGCACTGTTTTTCTTCAAAAAGTCCGCGCCTATCAAAAATTGGAAAATAAATCTTTCACCACGACAAATGAATAAACCACCCTTAATCCTTTTATGTAAAAATTTATTGTAACTTTTTCTAGATTAAATAACTGATGTCCAGTGGCTGCTACCAGAGGATGGGTACACATCGAATGGTCAATTTTTAGTACAATATTATGTGCCAATTTGTCACTTATGATTGAATTACTAGCACAATAACACAGCTCTACTCGCCTTCTTGAGAAAAGCTCCCGACGATCTAGCGCCGAAACTCGCCCTGTTGAGGGTTTCTGAAGTAATGACTTTTCTGTTTTAATTAAATTTAATAATATTTAATTTATAAGTTAATATAATATAATTAAGTTTGTAAAAGTAAAATAATTAATTTAAATAAATAATTAAATTATGTACCTTTTGCATCATGGTTATACAAGTAAGTCTTATCATAATGAACTCGAAACTTTATGAGCTGAAAAAATTATTGTTTAGAATTAATTATTACTATATTGCATTATTGTAAAAATAATTTTTCAGGGGCTACATACCTATCGTATAAAGAAATATCTAATTATTTTTGACATTATTTAATAGCAATTCGCGCTGGGCATTTTCAGTCAGTTTGGGCCAACCTGCAACATCTTTTGAAATGACCCATACGACCACAGTGCAAGCATTGCTGATTATGCGCTAGACAGTACAGCACATTTGAATGGCGGTTGAGTCCACATTAGCCACATTTTGCGCCCCTATTAGCCCCATATTAAACAGGTTGAGTGGGGTCATGATACTGTCCAAACTGGGTCGTTTCCTGCTGCGGTGGATAGTTCTGCTGGGGTTGAAAACTTTTTGTAGCGTTTCCGCGAAAATTTCCGCCCACCACTCCTTACGGCTTGAAGTACCTGATAACCTCTACCGCGGCCATGCGGTTGTCCAAATCCTCCGGAACCGCTACCTCTAATGGCTTGTAACACTGCATAACCTCTGCCACGTCCGACTTCCACTGGGGGTTCTTGAAAAGTAACCCTTGGGGCGGGTGACTTTGATCGCTCCCTCTGGATAGGAGCGCTGATAACAATGCTATCATATCGCTGTGCGAGCTTTTGTAGGTCACGTCGCATTTCAGTAACCTGCTGCGACAGAAAACCAGTATCGCTTCTTGCGCTTTCTCCCAACGATATTTCGGCTACACGCGCGTCGTTTATCGCGTTTTCGATGTTAACCGGATTTTTGCCCAGAATGAAACTAACAAGTTTCTTTCCCAAAACGGAAACAAATGCATACAACAATGTCGCATCGTCGATGTTTACGCGCTTTGCAAGACTACTCAATTGAGTTGCATATGCATCCACACTGCCTGTTTCTTTCTGAACATTTCGCATGCACTACGAAATCTGAGTACCGGGGGTTTAATAAATCTTTTGCTGAACGCTACCTTTAAATGATCAATGGTGTTTTTTGGGCATTATCTAATTTTCAGCCCAGTCCTGCGCATTTTCGACGAGCATCGTTTTCACCAACCTTAGCTGGTCGGGTGGCCCAATGTTTTTGTATGCCATGTACACATCGAGCTTACGCCTAAATTCTGCGGGGTCCTCATTATGTGTCCCCCAAAATAGACTGAAGTGTAACACGCACGATCTTCCGCCATACTCACACGGATCGCTTGCTGCGGTGGTTATGGCTGTGGGACGTTGCCCCCTATTTGAAATCCAATGTTATCGCCGAAATTTTGCTGATTTCCTGTCTGAGAGACGACGATATTGCCTAACTCAGGCGCCAGTGGCTGTGGAGTCCGCTGCTGGAATCTGCTTAGGACTACTAATGCCCTGTGTCTGTTGTCTTGGGTCCTTTATAAATACTTTATCAGTATCTAAATTATCGTCGTCAGGGAGTGGCTCCTTCCGGGCAGCTTCAAGGGAAGTGTAATCTGATAAGTAATTGTCAAGCTGCGTTGTGTCTTAGTGAGATGTGGCCGAGATGTGTGTATGACACTTGTAGAAAATCATGCTATCGATTTATTTTCGGGTCTGATTAAGCTTACTACAGATATTTCTCGCCGTGTGTGTTATATTTTCTTGTCGAGTTAGTCGTCAGTCATGTTTGTAGCACCTCTGCCCTGGCATCGTAGGTGTGCGGCTAATGCTATGTGTAGATATCACTGTGTGTATGGCTGATTGTACCTGTAAGTAAGCGAGTGGTGGTAAGGCGACTTCTACGTTACGTGATTGTGTTATTATAAAGAACGCTAATGCTGTCCAATCATAGATTGAGTTCTAAGCTTTGCGCCTTTGTATGTAAGACACTGATTAAAATCGCTGGCTACCATTCGATAGTCCTAGCATTAAGTAGGTCATCGGGAGATACAGGCGCGAGTGCGTTGTTTTGAAGCTAGTTTTGATGTGAGATGTTGATCTGAACGCAGACCCGTGGGTCATACGCGTTTTGTGGCATCGTGTTTGCCAAGGTTGTATAGCCTTCTTTTTGTTGGCTTGTGATTACGATAGGGTGCTTTGTGGCCCCTAGGCGTGGAGTGTTTGTATGGGAGGCCGTGTAAGACCCCCATTATAACGATATTCAAATAGGAGTGCTCCATTAGACCCTATAGTGGAGATTAAAGGGGTAAGAGGCTCCTGGGTGTACTAGTCGACGTGGTATGGTTTGAATTTGAGCCTGCTTCTTGCGGCTTAGTATGTGAAACATCACTTGGATTGTTTTCATTGACTTGACATTATATTAAGTTTGTCAACATTGTTATTATAGATTGACACAGCTGATGTGATTATATCATATAACCTGACGACCTACTGTGAATGTACTGTATGGTAAATTGTCTGAAACTACTGATTTGCAGCTGTGACTGCTCGACATTACGAACTGTGTATCTATGTGATTATTTTGCTTTATTTTGCATTGCACGTATATGTTTGCACTTGCTGTAAATAGTTCACTTTATTTAAACGTATTTTGTGTATTTTTATTTTTTGAGTCCAGTTTCTGTAACATTAGGCCTAGTTCAGCTTTACACTAAGTTTGGCATAGGCTTAGGACTCAACCCTCACTAGGCAGGCTTACAGTGATATTGCACTTTACCCTTGCCGCTCCTTAGCTGGCGTCCTAAAGTAGCAATATTTGCAGTCGGTACAGGCCGATCAGTACCTGCGTCGTCGCGATGTAAAGCTATTTGACGTATGTACATTAACAGACATGACAGAGATAATACTTTACGGATAGATGACCTATTCACATACCTCGCACAATTGTAGTCTTTGTCACGAGTCGGCGAGAGTTCACGTTCGCGTCCTCTTGATCAAGGTTGTTCTCACGTCGTCAAATCGTCCTTTAGAAGTCGGCGTCCAGCGCTTGCCGCGTCTGGTATTGGTTGCCGCTTAGATTACTTGCTTAAAAATTTTTTCCCTTAATTTTGATTTACTGTTTTAAATCTCACGTAGCTCAGAATTCCACCACGTGTATGGGGTCTTGTTTGGTGCCTTCTTTCTGCTTATCTACGAGAGATAAAACGGGCCGTAAAATGTATTTAAAATAAAAAAATAGGAAAGAAGTGCGAACACCTCACGTCTTTATTCGTGCAAGGTCAAAGCGGCAACTGATTACTAGCTAGCTGCGCTGCGTTGATCCAGCTGCTATCTGGCTGCGGTTTACCCTCTAGCTACGTTAATTCATACAAAATCAAATTAATATGCACCAAAAAATGACAAAGCTATCAAGCTCAGCATATGAAAGCAAATCCAAAACATAAAAACGATCATCATCATCATCATCGACAACCGTGAGCTCAATGCCCGTTGGTGTCTGACGCCATTCTTACTATCGCTGCCCACCGCTGCCTATCTAGGGCAGCGTGGCTTAACTCTTGCAGGGTTGTCCCACACCACTGCTCAATGTCATCTGACCATTCTC
>Ga0209454_1001879_pt1 | contig 13730 bp, 10 predicted proteins | sample WorMetHERISLAND1_2_FD_187400 | JGI IMG/M metagenome (GOLD analysis project Ga0209454, IMG submission 187400) | Marine gutless worms symbiont microbial communities from Max Planck institute for Marine Microbiology, Germany - Olavius geniculatus... | ecosystem: Host-associated > Annelida >...
GGATGAAGATATTCAAAATCGGATAAATATTTTATCTACCGCGATTCCTCCCGCGTTAGGCAAAACAAGTCCCGTGAAGTTTGGTCCAGTAACCTTGGAGATCTCGATATGGAATCATGCTCACCCAAATCATTTTTTTCCGAAGACCATGTTTCGGTCTCTAGGGGGTGCTGCCCAAATTTTTACACGTGCTAGTGAATGACCAAGTCTTACTATCGCACCCCCCACCGGGGACGTGGGTCCCCGTTACAATTTTTTTCAAAGGGGGTCCAAAATTGGCTTTAATTGTAGCGAATTAGTCACTATAACTTTAAAGCCAAAGGGAGTAGCATAATGAAACTTTGCCATGTGACGTAGTGCTAAGTGGGGCTGATAACGTGCGTACAAATTTTTTGGGGGAAGGGGGCACCACCTGTTATAATTTGGGGTAGCGAAGAACGTCCAAAATTGAGCGTGATTTAGGATAACTTTCAACTTTGAGCACGAATATTTCTGGAATATTACTAGGAAAGGGACGAGCCTCCACTGTTTTACTAAAATCCGTGTAAAAACCGGATATGAGAGCATATGATGATATAATTCTATTCTGAAAAATGTCAAAGTAGGACATTTGCACGTTTGTCTATCTACAATTGTTTGCAGTGATGCTTTACCGTAGTTTCTGTCGCTGAGAAAATTACAAATTCAGTTTAGCAGTGACGTCATTTTATAAATCATTATGGGGGAGGTCTCGGTAGGCCTAATCATTGTGCTGAGTCTGTCTACGTAATGTATTGTTTTTGCAGCAGCAACACTGCTTCAAATGTACTATTTTCAGGGGAAAAAATAAAATCATAAATCCTTGGGGTGTCCGTAGGCCTCCCAGCCCCCAACCCCCTTACCTTCTAAATGACGCCCCTGCAGTTTACATTAATTTTCAATTCAATGTACACTGTGTTTTTAAAAAGTTCACTCCTTTTACGCGCAAGAGCTACTAGCTAGGCCTGCAGCGCGTATTGACTACGGTAATTGTGTCTGTCTGCCGCTTCGTCTGTCTTGCCACGTCCCGCTACCATTCCAAGGCCAGGTGAGATAGAGATTTCGAGTTTTTACCACTATTATAGCTTATAGTCTCTAGTATTTCGTGACAACATTTCATGCCGCTGAGTTTGGGGCTTTTGGAACGAGAGGGAAAAAGGAGCACCCTCCCTTTTAAAGAGACGTTATTTTATCTCTATTGGCTTGTCTAGCGTGAAAATAGTTGCAGATAGGCACAGGCATGCTGCTTATTATAACAAGCACTGGCAACGAACTTCTTAACGGTGTCAACATCGATGATCTCGAATGACCTTGAACCCCCAAAACGGGGGTTTTTAGTTGATTTTTCGCGATTTTGGGCTGCGACACGCATTTCAAGAGAGAATTGCACTGAAATGGCTGGAGATAGACTACCACAAGCTGCTTATGAAATTTTCAGCATTGAATGTAGATTTTAGCAGTTTATGTGTACACCTCTTACGTTCAACAAGCCCTGCGAACACGCGTGTCAAAGAGGAGTGTTTTCTAAAACGTGGTTATTTTCCGCTATTGGCTTGCCTAGCGTAAAAACCCCTTGCAGATAGGCACAGACATGCTGCTTATCATAGCAAGCACTGGTGACGTGCTTTTTGATGGTATCAACATCGATGACTTTGAATGACCTTGAACTTCGAAAATAGGGAGTTTTAGTGATTTTTGCAATTTTTTGGCGGCGGTAGAGTGACAAAATGGATGTACGTAGACCATGACAAACTGCGAACAGGAACTGCCATAAGCTCTCACGCGTTTTATTTTTGTGATGCTTTTGTCAGATTTTATCAGATTATGCTGAATTTTTGGCAGTAACATAGCACAGCAAGTTTGAAAAGCCGCCGACGTGGTTGCATGTGATCTGGTGCGTCGCTAGTTTTTACAAGGTACAGTACGTACAGATAAAACGTGTTTATGTGTTTCCTTTGAATTTCTAGCAGACCGTATTTAAGTAACGGTCAAGCTGTTGGCTCAGTTGTCGTTCCTCCGTCTGTCTGTCTGTCCGTCTGTCCGTCCGTCGTCTGTCACGTATCTACACCACTTTTATTTTTTGAATAACTCTGCGAAACATTAGCCGATTTTGTTAATTTTTGGCAAGCAACATCACGACGAAACTTGACATAAATGATTATGCTTTAACTCATCTTACCATAAAAACCCCAATTTTGGGATTCAAGGTCTTTCAAGGTCATCGCCGTACCCCCTGGAAAGCTCGTCAGCATGTGCCTGCCTGCAACGTTTTTCATGCTAGACGAGTCGATAACGGTCAAATAACGACTTCTTTGACGCCCTCGTTCGAGGGTAATCTTCTTATTAGCAGCACAAAATGTTGTCGCAAAAAATTAGTCTTCGTGGCAGCCCACAGTGAACATGGTGATCGCCGTTTTGATAGCGCCAGAGTGTTACGGACAGACGGACGGACGCCTCTGCGATAGCCAAGACGCGCTATATTGCTACATGGCGTCCTGCCATTCCCATCACAAACAAGCCAAAGTCGGAGCAGTCAACGGTGATATGCCGCTTAGACACAGACACACAAAACACGCACACACACTGACGGTCAGGCCTTGGCAATACGCTGTACTGTTTTATGTCCGTCGGGGTCTTTGGTCAGTAACTGGGACGAAGGCATAAAATATTCACCGTGACCGTACCGTACTGCATTGTAAAAATTCTGAGTCATGATTGTGTGCACTGAGCAACCTCACTAGCACGTGAGCCACAGGCATGTGTTTTATCCAGTCCTGGAAAAATAGTTCTTGCAAAAAGAGTGTCAGATAATTACTGATGACTTTATAGATTTTAAAGATTTTTTAGCTTCAGGGTTTTTTATAATGATTTTTGTAGGTTTTTGTGTAAAAAGAGACCAGACACAAATTTCAAGACCCAGGAAGAAGATCAGTTAATGCTTTTCGTTGGTCTTCTGCCAAGTGGCAGATAAATGAAAAAAACTCCTCTGCCAGCTGCTTCTGTCTTCTGCATCTCTCTTTAGAGTGACATATTGTCTTTGCTTCTTCGCATACTATCTTTCTCACAGTAACCATCGCTTAAAACAATACTTCTCAAGTACTTGAAGTGTGTGACTTATTTCACTTTATTTTTGTCATTCGACAAGTAAGCTTATTTTTATTTTATGATTTCGCTGTCTTGATATACACATAACTTTAGTCTTTTTGACGTTAATTTTCATTCTATACTTTGTGACGCTGCTGAGGTCACATCAATTCTGCTGAAATTAAATTCTGATTAAAATATGAAATTGAATTTGATTTAGATTATAATTCCTCAACACAAATTAAAACTTTAAAATATTTAACATTTCGACGAATAAGAGATTTTTGGTTTTAAAACCTACATTTTTCAAATTAATGTTACAATCCTCGATTTATCGTGTAACAGGTGACGAGCAAACCTATCATTTGACGAACATTTTTGCAATCCGAGATTTGGACACCGTCAGTTCCAGATGGCCGACCCGAGAGTGGCCTTCTGCACCAGGATTCAGTGATTGTAATTTAATCCTGAGACACGCGTTTAAAATCAGGACAAAAAACGCATTTATTCTGTACTAGGAACTACGTCTGTCGTTGTCGGGTCAGTAACTGGAACGAAGACGTAGGCCCACAGTGAGCGCAGGTAATAAAACTCATTCAGGTGTGCGCGCAGCCAACCACAGCAGCGATGAGCCATACAGTCATGTGCTGGCTATTCACGCGCTGCGACTCTTATGCTGGTGTCAGACTAGACGTTTTTCGTTAACACTGCTTTTGTCACAAGTAACGCGGTTGTTATTTTAATTGGATCTCGTAAAGATCAGTCTTAAAACCCTTTTTGTGTGCTAGAGAACGAGTTGTTCACAGCTGAAAGAGAGTTGTTTCGCGAGTAAGGACAAACAACAAGTAGGCCTTTTTACTACTAAAAATAAAATAAACGCTGTACTCAGCTGATACCACTTTAACTTGCAAAAATGCACAAAAATGTGCAGTTTCAGCGTTTATTAAAGATTTTTTTGCGTGCATAGTCTCCAGACTTCCATATCTCCCGTGCCTCGTTTTTGACTTCGGTCTTTCGTTAACATAAGTTGTATTTTTTGGAAGTTTTTACGCGCTGGTGAAGATAGATTTTAAATTTTTTAGTCGTTGTTTAAAATCGTATTTGCTGTAAAATAAATAATCTATATTGCTTAAATTAACTTTTGGTTAATTTAAAACAATTTGGGCTTCTTTATGGACTAACCGGTCCGCTTAGCCCTACGGTCGAACCAGCTCCGGAGATTCGTCTACCGGTCCAGATGCGGCCGCACCTTGTATGTTGCCTGGTATGTTGCATCAGCTTAATAAGTCTACCGACGTCTATCGCAGGTGAATATTATAATACGCTCCTAGGCCTACTCATAATGTAGGTTCAAGCTCGTCGTGCGTTGCACGCGCTAGTGACCTTGTAACTGTTACAGTACAGTACCGACTCTTTATCGTTTAGTTATTTAATTGAAACAGTATTTTTAGCATAGCGAAATCGACTTGCTGGATACTCTGTACTATCTCCTACAGCAAGAGAAAGAACTATAAACTGTAGTCCTACAGGTTAGTTACGTTCAGCGGATCAATCAATAAATCAAAACTTATTGGTTTATCGAAGTTTCTGTGTTAAAGTTGGTGTCATATGTGCAACAAGAAGCTCAGCTACGCTCAGAGGGTAGCACTAATTGCTGAATCTGCTGAATCGGCCTGAATCGGCGTTGATGGATGTAACTGAATAAGCGATAGTTTTAAGTAATAAATCTAAACTTTAAACCTAAACCCAAAAACAAACCAAACCCTGAACCAGCAGTGGGCCGATTCAGGCCGATTCAGCTGATTCAGCAATTACTGCTACCGCGCTTAGAGAACAGGGCGTCAGCTTGACGTATTCGTGTTATCGTATTGCTGTTTTCGAGCATTTGGCTTTTTGAGTTTAGTTAGGCCTATACGATACATGTGTGCATGGTCATGTATTTTTTTTCAAAATTTAAATACATGGCCACTTTTGTGCTTGCGTCTTGGCTGTTGCGTCAGCTGCGATTGTTGCGTCGCGTTTGTTGCTTTCGCTGCGTGCGTTGCGTTGGATCATGGAAACCAGGCTTTGTACATCCGTGCACGTGTTTGTGTGCAGTTTTATACGCGGCGCGAGCGACCAGCTGGACGTCACTCAGTGATTCAGCATGGGTCAGTCGAACTGGTCGCAGTTCGTCTTGCTGCTGTGGAAGAACTGGTTGCTGCAGAAGCGACGTCCGATCGTCACGGCGCTGCAGATCATTTTCCCGACACTCTTTGCGATCGTGATGCTGCTCGTACGCACCGCAGTCGACGCAAAGTACGTGTCGGAGCCGACGATCCGCCACGGCTTCGACCCGATGACGTTCCCGGAGAATTTGACGCTACCTAGCCCCTCTATGCCACAGACCAATCCATCTGCGCGGACCGCCGGCGATCCGAACAATCCGACGTTTCCTGCCAACCGTTCGTTTCCGAGGCTGATAACGCTGAACTGGGTGCTCGCGTTTTCGCCGAACACGTCACGGGATGCCGTCTCGATAGCAATCGAGACCGCAAAATCGCTCAACATGACACCGATCGGTATATCGCCGCCGCTGCTGTTGTCTAAACGGAAATGAAAATTGGTTCAAGAAAACCTATGTTTTCGTCGGTTTAAAAAATCCTTGAAAATCTCAGAAATTTATTTTTGTGTTTTGGAAGGTTCTAGGTTTTCTAGGCCTGATACAAATCAAATTTCATTTCGTATTTTAGTTGTGATTTTGAGTTTTGATGTCACGTCATTCACTCAACAAAAACGATGTAGAGGCTTAGGCCTATCTGATATTCTGGATTTTCTTCCAGATGTCAAGATCGATCGTAAACTTTGTTTTCGGTTTTCCAACTTTTCCTTGTACTCTAAAACAAAAAATAACATTTAAAAACCTTTAAAAGTGTCATAAAATGGAGCAATTGACCTGGGACCAGACCAGAGGACAGGCCAATCAATTATTTAAAACATATTTAGATAGCGCCATTTCGCGTATGGATCAGAGGCACACACAGATAGGCTACATTTGGCACATGTTAAGCCGTCGACGCTGCTGTGACCGTTATTGATTGCGTTCGAGCACACCTGTAAGCTATGAGCTCAGCTTGTTGATATTATAAGTAGCTTACCTGCGTTTCCGTACAGCAAGAATTCCCAGTTTACCTCGTCATTATTACTACACTGTGAGACATAAAAAACGCACTAATTTTTTTCATCGTTACTTAAAGAAAAGTGATCCAATTGCAATAAGTTTTGATAAGACTATTCTTGATACAACTGGCCATTAAACGACTGTTTAGTTTCCAACCTCACCCATTGTCTGCTTCCGCATTACCTAGGGAAAGAAAACGAACAAAATATTGCATTTTTAATCATTTTAGTGTTATTGCTTAATCCGAACAACACACAAAACACACATTTTGTTTACATTTTCATCGTTTTAGCTGATAGTTTATCTAATTGTCCACTTTTAACTGCCTACAAAAATGTTTGAAATTGTAACGCTCTGGCCCAAGGACTGGGCGACATTTGTAACATCCTGGTCCCACGACCACTGGGTGCCAAGGGCTACGGTCCGAAGTTCTAGGTTTTTTTTGCCTCGGCCATATCAGGGTTGCTAACTGTCCGACCTAGTATATGTGGGTCCGCTGAGGGTGTCTGACGGATCACCAAAACGTGTGACTACAATTTTACAGAAGAGACGAGACAAAAATAGTAGTAATTAAATAAAAGAAATACTGAATTTATTCCGTTCAAGGCTTGACAATAAGACACTAGGAGACAGCAGGTTCAAGTACTTAACTACTAGTAATCAAACGTTCAACATTCAAAAACATAAAACTTGGGCGCCAGGATCTAAACATCAGATCCTAGTTCAATACGATATGCAAATGCATAATGTCTATCACGATTAACACTTTTTAACATACATTAGACAACTGTCATGTAAGCCATCAATCACAATAGCAAGTTCAACTCAACACTTGTTCTAGTATAATCGTTCGATGTTTGGAAACAAATGAGAAATGAGAAATGAAGAAATGAAAAATAAGAAATGTGAAATGAGAAATGTGAAATAAGAAATGAGAAAATGAGAACTTTCTATTATCTACACGCGGGCCCGCCAAACTTCGCGGGGCCCGGGGTAACTTAACCCTTTCTACTTTTTTTCTCGTTTCTGCGTTAATAACGCGTTAATTAACGCGTTAAAAAAATTAACGCAGTGTGTTGATGCATTAGAAAATGAACGTTTCGGCAGCTCTAGTTTTTGTGTTTTTATTTGCAAGTAAATGTTTTTAACATCTATGCTCGATACCAGACGATTTTAATTATAATAACATATTTTAGTTTTAATTGCTCGACTCTATGACCAATTAACTGGAATCGAAATAATTTATGTGACAGTAATTGCTAGCAAAATCTCTCAAAATTTTGAAGACGACTAATACCGAAACTATATTTTTTTCGTTCTCGAGGCACTTCGAGATTCAGACCTTAGTCTCGAGGATTACATCACTGCCTTGTATTGGTGGATTAACATCGGCTTACTAAAAAGGTTAAACACAACAGCGAAAGTGTCAATGAGTAAATAAGTAAGTAAATACAAACTGAAAAAGGGCAGATCTAACAGTTAGTTAAGCCCTATAGCTAGTCATGTCAACCGCAATCTCAACATCCGCACAAAATGTCTTTTGTAGCCGTTTACGTTATTGAAGTTTGTGTGACATAAACTGGAAAGGAGGTAGACTAAGATTTCATTTCAGAGAGAAATGTTTGTTATTGCTATTATTATCACTCACTTATCCTACAGGCTACTCCAGAGTCTGCTTAACACCTACTGTCATCGTTGTACTATCTGCTTCTGCTGTTATACGCTAAAAGGGGATTAACTTTCACGCAGTGGATCTGGCAGTCTATGCGAAATCTTTTTCGTCTTCTATTATACGTTGATCGTGGGATGTGGCGCTGCAGGTTTCTCAAGCGAAGCGGACGTGGAGGAGTACTTCATAGACGAGCGTTCATTGATCGCTCTGGGCGCGGTGGTCTTCGACGAGAAGTCTTTCGACGGTCAGCAGCTTCGTCGCAACTCGACCATCAGCTACAAGATCCGTCTGCGCGCCGAGCAGTACGAGGGCACGTACAACCCGTCCTCCGGCAGCTCGAGCTCCAACAGAGATCCGTGGGGCACAGAGAACATGTTCCCCAGGAGAGCAAGTGTCGGTCCACGCGGAGATTCATACGGCGGCGACGTGCCAGGTTAGAATTCAAGCAAACTTAAATAAGTAAGTGAAGCGTCAATTTACACAGCGCATCGACGACTGATAACGTCTGTACGAAAGACTGCTCGGCCACAATTCCATCGCCAAAAAAACGGCGCGCAAAACGAACAACGCTTATTTTTGTAGTGTAACACTTTGTGCGTTCGGCGTGAAATAAAAAGAAAACTTCTTCTTCTGGTTGCAGTCTGGCGAAAATGTAAGGATTGGGGCGAAAAAATATTTTTATTTTTACTGCGTGGCATGTCGTGTAATTCTACACAACGACTCATACAAATTTACACACTTGATAGTAGTCACGAAAACTATGGTAAAGATACCTTAGCGCATAACAGACTAGATGTAAACAGTTTTTGTCCAGTGAAACTCAGAAAACAAACTAAAACTACACCAGTGTAGTACCGCGGACCGCGGTTTTATTTAGGAACGGACGAAAACCGAAAGCATGGAAATTATTTTTCAGACCCATCAATTTTTTGTGCTTGTTTCACTTTTGCCACCGTCCCACAGTTACAACAGCATCAATTTTTACAGACCGATGGATGTCTCTAGTTACTATGTACGTATCTTTGGCGTTGGCACTTGTATACTCGGGACGGTTCATGCCAACGTCGGCCAGCAAAGTAGGAATGGAAAAGGAAGTTTTCAGCATTGTTTGTGTCACATCTTTCGCATAAAAATGTACTCTGCTCGACTTATGTCTTTAAAAAATCTAAATCTAACACTGGCGTCATGGCAGGAAGGGCACGCCTAAATTTGAGCCTGTCAAACATTTTTTCTAAAAATGTTATTCGCACAATACAAAATTTTGCGTCTAACGTTTATAACCCACAACAACGCTAAAGTCTACGTCCAAGTTTTTGTCTCACAAGTCTAATTCCAAGTCCTAAATTATTTATTATGCAAATAATGTACGGCAGAAGTAGCAAATATTTATGCATTTTATTGTACATCGCCGTAATTATTAGTGAACCTGCAACTGTTTTACGACAGATTTGAAGAAAATAGGCCTAACCAGTTTACTACAAATTGACTGCTAAATGTAACAACAAAAAAATTTAGAAAATTGCGCAGCGGCAACTCGGTGGCTTATTTGAGATATTTCCATGTAAAACAATGTGTGACTCAACAAATGTGTCGCCGCACTTTTGTCCATATCTTTTTTTAAAACATGGATGGCATTTAAAAATTTTTTTACTGCCACACTCCGCGAAAAATTTGCGGCAGAACTGTCGTTAAACACGCCATCGCACCTTAAACTCTCGCTGCTCTAAAAAGAATCTTTACCTTGTTTTTTTGACTTCTGGTATAGGTTACTACTACGAAGGTTTTCTGTCGATTCAGCGTGCAGTCGATATACAGATAATGCTCAGACTGGGCGGCGCGTCGGCGCAAAACGTTGGTGTCGAGCTGAAAACCTTTCCCTACCCGACCTACACCGACGACGTGTTTGTCATCATCATACAGACCCAGCTTCCGTTCATCATCATGCTCAGCTTTATTGTCACTGCGCCGGTCATCTGCCGAGATGTCGTCCTCGAGAAGGAAAAGAAACTAAAGGCAACGATGTGTTTTTTGCGTAGTTTACTAGCCTTGAAACTGATCAACCTAAATGACTAAAGGATGTGCGTGCAGTTTTTTTATGGGACATTTATCGAAGAGTTACGGAGTATGTTTTTTCTGCCTAAAACTAGAAAAAAACTCGCTTATCTTTACATACGAAAAACACACAAAAGCTTGCATGACCTTGACTTTTGACCTATGACCTTGAAATTTAAAAGGCTTCTATAGGTTTTGAAAGATACATGTTCGCGCTAAATTTCGTCAAGCTATGTGAAGCGGTTTATAAGTTATCGTGTTGACAGAGAAAGGAATAGCGACTATGCTGAAGTCTATGAAACATAGTCACACTACTTACGCAAACGCGGCATTTGTACTTTCTGCAGTTGTATGATTTCGCCTGTTTTGATCGCAATCGTGTTTCAATGCAGGAGTCGATGAAGCTGATGGGGATGAAGGGCTGGTTGCACTGGACGGCCTGGTACGTCAAGTTCGGACTCTTCATGCTCGTGTCGGTGCTCGTCATGGCGATATTCTTTCACGTCAAAGTGGACGGACTCGCCGTGATCACGTACGCAGACCCGACCGTCACGTTCGTCTTTCTGTTCCTTTTCGCCATCTCTGTCATGACGTTCTGCTTTGCAATCTCCACATTTTTCTCACGAGGTACGATCTGTGATAAATGCAACTTTATTCGCCGAAACGGTTAGCAGAAACGAAGCAATATAGCCGCGCCTTGCTCAAGGCTAATTAGGCCTACTGTCCGCCCGCGCGTAGCAGCAATTGCTTCTGCGAGTAGTAATAAAGTAGCGCCACCTGTAGCGATTGACAAATAACATTTTGTGAATTCATGCCAACTAGTTCAAGCAGTATTATGTACGCAAGAAACATATAAAACATTTGTGACCTTGATTTTTGACCTTGATATTGAATAAGCTTCTAGAGGTTGTCATAGCATACGAGCTACATGTTTATGCAAAATTTTATTAAGCTAAGTTCAGCGGTTGACGATCGAGTTAGCGTGTTAACAGAGCACGATGCTGAAAACAATACTGACATGATCCATCGCTTCTGCGGGTAGTAACAATAAATAACATAAAATATGACAATGAAGCAGCACAGACTCGAGCTGCTTGCGCCTAAGTACTTTAAACAATCTAATTTGTCGATTATGATTTATGTAGCAAAATTTCTCTCTGTATACGCGATGAACTGGTCTGTATTCTTTACAGCGAGCGCGGGCGCGGCAGCCGGAGCAATTATCTACTTTTGCACGTATTTGCCCTTCACGTTCATCGGCATGGAAGAGCAGTACCCATATGTATCCGCTCAGGCCAAGTGGGGGATGTCGGTGCTGCCAAACATGGCCATGTCGATCGGCTGCAAGACTCTAGCACAGTTCGAAAGCACGGGTGCGTTCTGTCTGATTTCTTTTTTCTACATTTGCTGTAAGTTGAAAAACAGGATGTCTTTCCTGAGCTATAATGCCTATATATAGGGCGTCGCTGCTCTCTGTTTCCTTGGAACTTAGCCATGCGTCAGATTGGGGTTAGTGCATCAAGCGGTGTGTCTTTGCACTTCATAATGAAGGTAAAGGTTACTCGGTTACAAGCGTAAGGTATTTAGTGCTGATCTCAGATTCTAGGCAGTCAGCCCGCAGGTAACGTAATCATAAATTCGGCGATTACTTTTCACGGGGGCTTGCGGTTACTTCTCCAGTCAGTCACAGAGCATCACTGCCTTTTAACCGCTACCGGTAACAATTTATACTACTTGGTGACGAAATAAGCTACTGAAACTGTATTAAAATTATGTGACGTAAACTACATGTCAGTCAACAAACAAAACAGAGAAAAAAGTGTGATTTTCTGTAAAAACCATTTTAGTGGCCTTGTCCAATGGCCTTTTGTCCGTACACCCTTGGTGACAGAGGCACGTGTGTGAGCAACTTGACCAGGGTTGTTATCTGGCAGCGAATCTGTTGAGAGTCGAACCCTAATAACTCATGTTTTCTTCATCGCGAATCCGATATCGTAACGTTGAGCAATCAGGTCGCACAATGTTCGCAATTTTAGGCACATATTTTGAATACCATCTAAAATGGTACTGTATATATTTACATTTTGTTGTGTTTTGGTCACTGTAGGCGTCGGTTTGCAATGGTCAAACGTCAACACAGTCAGCAGTGTTGATGACAACTTTACCATGGCGCATACGCTCATCATGCTCGCCATTGACATTGTACTTTACACACTTATCACCTGGTACTTCGACGCTCTGCGGCCAGGCAACTTCGGAACGCCGCAGCCTTTCTACTTTCCATTTACGGTAGCCTATTTTGTGTAAAAATGTTATTTTACTTTTTCCTGATTATATAATGTACACATTTCGTTTCTGATAGCTAAGAATTGTATTGTAGGCTACGGTACTTTAAAAATATGTGTCAATTGCAGAGACAGTCCTATTATTCCGGACTACTTTTGTTCTATGCTTTTTTCTGTTTTTGTGCGCACATTATTCTGCTCAAGGGCTGTCAGTTGATTTGTGGAGAATAATCAGTTTCGAAGTGACTTGTGAAATGTTGAGCGTGACTAACTCAAACAAGTACTTTGAGCAAGACTCACGTAACGCGCGATAGCAGCGTCCTGCCAGTTTGGCAATTAGTGTACAGCATGCAATAAAATAATAATAATTTTATACGCAATTGACTCTTAAAATGTGTGTCGCAACTCGAAATCGCAAAAAAGTTACGCAAAATCCTTATTTTGGGGATTTAAGGTCATTCAAGGTCATCAGTGTTGACACTTTTAAGAAGCTCTCACTAGTGCTTGTTATCATAAGAGGATGTTTATGCCTATCTGCAACTGTTTTCATGCTAGACGAGGCAATATCAGTAAAATAGCCACTTTTTAGAGGAGAACCCCTTTTTCACGCTTGCGTGCGCAGGCTTCCGCGAACATAAGGGGTCGGCACTTGGACTGCTAAAATTTGCGTTTAATGCTAAAAATTTCATACGCAAATTGTTTTGGTTTATCTTCAGGCATTTCGTCGCAATCCACTCTTGAAATGTGCGCTGCAGCCAAAAATTGCAAAAAATTGACTAAAAACCCCCTTTTGGGAGTTCAAATTCGTTCAAGGTCATCGATGTTAATAAAATTTAAAAAGCCCGTAACCAGTGCTTGTTATGATAAGCAACATGTCTGTACCTATCTGCAACCGTTTTCACACTAGAAGAGCTAATAGCGGAAAAATAACGTTTTTAAGGGAAGGTACCCTTGTTTGACGCTCTCGTTCAAGGAGAACCCCTTCACCCAAAGGCACGAAATTTTGTCACGATTAACTAGAGTTTTGGGGCAGCTAACATTGAAGATTTCATAATTTTAGCTTGCGCCGTTTTGATACAGCTCACGAGTGTGACGGATGGATGGACGGACAGACGGACAGACGCCTAGACGATGGCTAAGACGCGCGATGCATTCTGCTATTGCGCGTAAAAACAGAATAGGCTTCTAAAAGGGAGGTGTATACAGCTTTTTATGAAAAACCCTTAAAGAGCTGCGGAGCATTACTTGCCATATGGAATCACACGGGTGAACGTGTTCCGCCAGACAAACCGGTACTCGATCTTTCTATTCCGGAGAGATGGCCAGGCTGAGGCCTTCAGGATGTCTTGCAATGTATCTCTTCCTGGATGACTGCTAACCTACTAACTCTCAACTCCTCCAAGACTGAATTTCTTCTCATTGGGCTTAAACAACAACTTGCTAAAATAAATAACTCTTC
>Ga0209454_1001883_pt1 | contig 13721 bp, 14 predicted proteins | sample WorMetHERISLAND1_2_FD_187400 | JGI IMG/M metagenome (GOLD analysis project Ga0209454, IMG submission 187400) | Marine gutless worms symbiont microbial communities from Max Planck institute for Marine Microbiology, Germany - Olavius geniculatus... | ecosystem: Host-associated > Annelida >...
GCAGAAGAAAAAATTCGAATAAGTTTTGTTTTGCTGTATTGAGGCAATATACTAGTAAATTTGTTTTTATGCTCCAGCATAGACTATTCAATTTGACATCGAACATGTTCTTGTTCGGTCATCCAAAATGCAGCTCTTATATACCACCAGCAGCAACACTTAAAGCTGCCAAAATATCGACAAAAAGCACAGTAAACCAAACAAAACTCCAAAAATCAAACTTCCATAGTTAGAATTTTTTCTTGCTGTTATAAACGTTTTACTCTGCCAATGTTGACACGTGAATAAATTGCAGTTAACTTAGCCTTCACCAAAATTCCAAAACTGTGTACACAGCAACATTTTCATTATTACAGACACTAAAAGTCAACTGCTCGTAGCGGCTAATCCGGAGTAACTGGGGAATAACAGACTGGTTAAACAATAACTGAATGTGCATGTAAAAGTCGTGTGAGAAGAAGACAAGAACCTTAACTGTGGGGTAGATGGTGACTTGCTGGACAGCTGTGCAATAGTCGGCAACGACGTACGGAGCTGCTTTACTGAAGTCCACCCGGTGACTGCATACCAGACTCACAAGCCTACAACAAACAGACATGAATAACATTCACATTCAATCAATTCACGCTCAGCTTCAGCCCAGTGTCATGCCAGCTACAATGATCACACGCGGGAATTTCAATGACAGGGTTCAGACACCAGAGCACATGCCACAAATATATCAGTGTGTAGACCAAAAACAATCCAATTCTAGGTTCTTGTTCTTGGCATAGACCAGAGCAACAAGACGACTTCTGCAAGTGCCAACTGGAGACGAATCGTCAACTAAAATTTAACCCTATACACACCCTCTAACCTTTAACTTGGTGAGCTGTGAGTTGATAAACAGACCTGTCAAAGAGACGTGCAGAGTCAACGACTACATCTAGCTGTCGGTGTGTTAAATGCTTCATCGCGTCAGCATTCTGAGTACCGGCAAATACTACAGACCTCAGCATCTCTGATCAGCAGCACACTGTTAAGTACCGCAACAAACTTCACCCTACACTGCATCTCAAAATTACTTCACAGTTTTGCCGTCGTTTTCAGAAAACTGTTACTAAGTCTACGAATTGCAATAACTTCCGAGACAGTGACGTGAATTTCCAGCCACCTGTACCAGAAAAAACACGTTGACGATGTCAAATGTGTTTGTACAACAGTACGAACAGCAAATATGCAAACAGTCAGCAGAGCATCAGAACACACCATTACTCCGCAATTTAACGTAAATGAATCGAACACTACCGTGTGCCACTGTTATGTCTTGTGCATTAATAGCAGCACAGAGAATCAAACTGACAAAACCTTGCTGCTTGTCTATGCCACGGTGATCACAGCTTGCCACATATGAAGGCCACATAATAAGACTCAGTCTATCAGTCACTACCCTCTAGCATTCACAGTTCTACCTCTGCATACACTTTCCGTCGCCTCCTAAAAACTCACTGCTTCCAGCAGGTCTACTGCTCCCATAGCGGCTCAGTCAAGTGCCTTAGATTCGGCACCTAGCTGGCATTGTGCATTCTAAATATTCTACTTACTTACTTACTTACTTAGTTTTTAAGAAAAAATAAAGACTTTCAAGTACCATTTCAGACCTATTCCAGCCATGTTTTATCCTGAGATGTTAAAGTATTCAGTGTTTCTGGCATCATATAAACAACCGTTAACAGCATAAAATTAGTATTACAAACTGCCTTAATCGAAATTCAAGGACCAGCGAGACCCTCTTACATGAAATTCCAAAACTTTTAAGGCCCTATTTCAAGGAATTCAAATCCTGAAAAAATGGATTTTTTTCAAGGACCTGAAGCCATCCTGGTATGCTATAACACAGCATCTAATCAGCAACAGGTCACGTTCAGTTTACAGTATGCGCTGACACAAAATACATACAAACACTAGTTACATGGAATGCTGTAAGGATACGCTGAACAGTAGCGATAAAGACAGGAACCATGTGAAACACTGTCTCAGATCTGTGCACCAGCATACAGTTCAACAGCTGATGGAATGCACTATAGATCAGTGAATACTCGTCGATGTTCAACGATTTCCGACGACATTTGGCAAAAACTGCGGTACTCGAATGTAAGCAGACAGATAACTCGTGAGCCGACAGAAACGTCTGAACAATTGTAGACACACAAACACAGCATCAAACTGCTTGCTGTAATGCAACACTAACTGGAACAATACGTCGAACTAGTGCTGACAAATCATGCAAGCCATCAACCTATTTCGGAATGCCACTTGAAAGTCTACTTTTACACAGCCACCACTGCGTCTACAGGAGACGTCTTTGACATCGCGTAAGCTTGATCCCTGAGATGTTGAACTGAAAATAATCATGCTTAAAGGAACATTCACACCAATTTTGGCCTTTTATGTCTTTCGTACACATTTGGTAAGCCTGTAGAAGACAAACAGATGGCTCAGCAAGACTATCAGGATGGCCAAATAATAAACATATGGACCAAAATGCTGATCACTGGGCTATCGAAACAATGACATTACCAAGAGAAATACACTGAACAACATGCTCAGTAACACCAACAATCAGCTGAGATGTATAATTTCAAAACTTTATTTCCTCCATTCCCTGCACAAACTAATAGTTTTGATACAGCTGCTAAGTGACACACCCTCCAGAACTGCAGCGAAGAGAAAAACAGCTTATAGACTACAGAGGCAACGTTTATTGCAATCAGTGCAGATATCAAGCTAGCAACAGAGACAGACAGTTTGAAGCAAGGAATGGAGATGTACGCTCACCGAGCCAAGGCTGGAGACCATCACAGACAGTGTCTGTAACAATGTTGCTATAGCAACAGCATCATCAATGGTCTCCGACGATAACAAGTTCTGAATCAGCAGCAGCATCTGAACACCGCAGCAACATACAGAGCAGATGACGGTTACACACACCAGTCCACGACGCCAACAAGGACCAAAGCAATGTGGCAAAAAGCCGAATCACTGTGCCTCGTTTGTAGTCACTGGACTGACAAATTTTCTGCAATTTGCAGCTGCATGTTTTAGCTCAAGGTTTAACCCTCAAAGTTCTTTCCCCTGGGGGTCAGCAACCCCCACCTAACACCATGCCACTGAAGCCCATAACTGTACCTACCAACTGGCATCTATGTCCATTGAATGGATTAAACATGGGGCAAAAATGTGACAAATGAGGGAGAAATGTATATAGGAACAGATGGAATCGCTTGCACTGCAAGAACCATTCAGCCTAACAATACTGATTATTGAGCAAAATATCACTGATGTAAGCATGCGATGATGAGCAACAACCCAGAACAACATTAACAGATACAACAGAGTGACACACCAACCTTGAGATTGGAGAAGTAGAGAGAGTCGAGCAGTTCAGGACGATGTTGCAGCTTTACGCGAAGCAGCTGCTGATAAACTCTCACTGAACTGAGCGATGCTGCTGATGTCACACCATCACTGCACTGCTCCTGTTTACACACACAATAACCACTGCACCATCCGCTGCATACACACTGACAAGTCATCGATATAAACTCCATATCTACTGATATAATATTGCTGATGCAAAAGTATTTGCTAAGGTTCTACGCAACCAGCACCAAGTTCTGCAAGCACCTTGACCTCCACCTGCACATAACAATTACAATTTGAGAGACAAACCTCATAGTAGTTGAACGAAGTTTTACCAAGCGTAATTGTCTTCCTTTACATTATATAACAGCAGTCTGACAACAGTTTCATTAACGAAACATCTGAACTGCTTTGATTAACTATCAGCACATTCAACCGAGCTTAGCGCACACATCAGCAAGCAGTATATTATACAGTTCAGCCTGCTGTATACTGACTAGCAAGCCAATGACATTTCACTCAATTGACTAGAGTGTGAGATTCATCTCGGATGATCTGCATAAAACTAACTGGACATAATGTTACTCCAAAAGACACAAAAGACAGAGCAATGACGACAAAAGAACAAACTGAGTGGAAAAGTTCACAGCTAACTCCTACAGATATGTACCAGTTTATTTAGCATTCCATGCTGCACGTCATATCCGAGGCGTACATGTAGTGCAATCTAGCGGTAATCCCGCTACTAAATAAAGCATACTTACTTACTTACTTACTCACAAAAACACAGCTTTGCTGCACCAAAGTACAAAGTTATTCCACTGCAATTACATCAGACGACGTAACAGGAATGTTGCTTGTTCGTACAAATGTAAAAATTACAACATGCTACAGCAAGAGAGAAATGACGTACCATATCAGTAACGAGTGCCAGCAAGCAGGAGTTAAACGTGTCTATGTCAAATACTGAAATGAGAGCAGCCAATGTCAGCACCATGTCGTCACTGCCGGCAATTTCATTAGTCCCACATGACCCCCGCATCACTTCATCACCGTGCCGCTGCCGCAGCTGACCAATCAGAGCTGAGTACAAGTCCACGAGGTAAGTGACTGCCAGATGCTGGCCCAACAGTGTTATGTGTGAGCACATGCAGCGAATAAACTGTAAGCAGCTAGATCGAACCATTGACGTGGTCACCTAAACACGTCATCCATAATCAACCAGTAGCCATGAGAACCTCAGACAACATGACATCAATGTAGCAGAAACATTCATTTCTAACAACACCATGCAAGGTTATGCACACGAATAGATAGATGCAAGAATAGATAGACGCACAGAGACTGGCTTTTTTATTAGATTGACTCAGTTGAGAAATTGACCAAAAAATTCTGCTAGTAGCATAAGAACTGAGCAAAGAGCAGTAGGCTGAGTCGACATGGTTGGCTGGTTATGTACGGAGATGGTTTACCTGTCCACAAATAGTCACTCACCCATCCATGCAATAACCGGGCCCGGCACGGCATAACTACATTGATAGGCCACTATATGTTAACGACTACATCATGCCAACAATGAAAAGCATTAACTTACATTGTCCGAGGTCAGAAGACGATGGCAGACGTCAGCCACGCAGGGCAGCCAGTCAGTCATCTTGCAGCAGAGCTTGTCGGCCATGAGACTGTCAGCAGGCTGGTCCTCGTTGTGCCGCGATAACACATAGCTCAGCTCATGACTATAGACGGAGAGCAGATGTGACAGCACACGGCCGTCAGTCGACTGCAGTGCAGTTGACGGCTTGAACTCACGAAGGACCGGCAGCAACTTGACAAACTCTCGAAGCAGCGAATCATTCAGAGCCGACAACATGGCACGATTGTCGGCAGGCAAGTACGCTCGACCGAGTGCCTGCATAAACAGACACACAGAGATAAAGACAGACACTGATTCTAGATGCAGAGAGTCGTTTAATCATTTACAGCCAACAAGGCTGCTGCATGATGTCAGCTCGCATGCGCAGTCAACAGAGATACACAGCTCACCTAAAACAAACTGACATTAATTCTGAACAGTTTGAGCGATGGCTGCTTAAGACATTCTTGTTCCAGTGTTGAGATTTTAGACTGATTGTGGCTAACTGTTAAATCGCACTTCTTGAGATCTGTGACTTTCTTACTTACTATTCAAGAATGGCGAGAGAGAGATGAACCTGTGTCATGACGTGCATGAGTGATGTGAGAACGTTGAATGTCGGCGTCTCAGCAACTGACCACAAATCACCATCACATGATGACTTCCTTCGACCACGCAGCTCCAGCAACGACTACGTACAAGCAACCAGTCTGTGACGGACAACTACACTGTATCTCAAAAAACTGTTACAGTGTTATTTTTTGAATAACTCCATAAATCACTGGATGATTTCGATAACTTTCGCACTACTCAGTATGAATTCATTGCTGCAAATGGCCATACAACTATTTCAGCATTTCACAAAATAGCGTAGCAACAGTAATAAAATGAAATGGGCAAAACTACAAACATTTGTGTCAAGTTTCTTCACGATGTTGCACGCCTCAAATTGTTAAAATTGGCCAATGTTTTAGGGAGTTGTTTAAAAAATAAATGTGGCAGAATTTTTTGAGACATGACGTACACATCACCATCATGTCATGGTGCATTAGAAATTGTCAATTTTATTTTTAGTATTATAAAGTTGTTAGCTGTAAGAACATCTAGCAGTAAATGCACATCATTCCAAAATGGTGTTTGTCAAAATGTCAACAAATCAGTAAATAAATGTTGTAATTTAACAAATTTATATAACAACTTACAATCTCTGCTTCTTGGACAGTCTACCCACCACATACAAGTGATGTGCAGCTTTCAGTTCATGTCCATTTACCCAAAAAGCACAGACGACAGTCTGGCAATCTAACAACTTCATGTAATTAAACCAACATTCTTCCCATCACAAAATGCAGAACTACAGTTGAGTCAAACAGAAAGTCAAAAGCCACAATTTCTACAAGATGATATAAATATGACAAAAAACAAGTTTTATAGTAGTTACTATAATGTAAATTCAAGTTTCCCCAATCCTTCCCTTATAATGTTATGTTCTAAAATATAAGTCATAAAATAAAAGCAGTATTGGTGGCAGTGAAACAAAGCGTACCAACCTCACGCACAAAAACATGCAGCTGTTCAATTGTTGATGAGTATTTGACGCAGTGTTTCAGCAGGCAGCGCAGAACGTCGTCACAACACGCTACAAGTTCACTGCGTGACGAAAACTGAACAACACACAATCCCATACATGGCCACCACTAAACAACTGATGTCACAATGACGGCAAAACTACGGTCATTTACGTTTAAGTTTCTTCGTGACGTTCAATGCCCAAATTATTACAATTAGCCAATGTTTCAAAGAGCTATTCAAAAAACAAAAATGACTAGGTTATTTGAGACATGGTGTGGTGCAGAACGAGCTTTTCCATCTACATCAAATAAATATCTAAACATTTGCATACTAACAGATTAACAAGAAATTTGAGCTAACACTCACGAGATGCACGAAAGCCGATAGCAGTTCCGATTCAGTATATTAGCTAAAAATTGGGGTGTTCACGCTAAGTTAATACACAAACACCAAATTCTCTATCTGGATCGCATAACGATAGTTCCGTGCAGCCAACAGTGAAAATTTAGTAATCCTAGCTTGCACCGCTTTTGACTGATCCACCCATGTGACGGACGGACGGATAGACAGACAGACGGACGGACGGACAGAATTGTGATGGCTAAGATGCGATGAAAGCAGTAGCTGCTTTCGCGGCCTGCTTTCGCGTGTAAAAATATAACAAGTCAATCAATGCAATCAATCAGCGTTAGTTAGTGCTGGACGTTGTAAACCGATTCCTGAGGTAGCAGCACTATCGAACAAAATAACACTTGCCGTAAGATATGCAAGCCATTTCACCAAATAGGCTTACTGTGCATCAGAAATGTACTAAATAATAAATTATTGCGCTAACAACACAACAAAATCACACAACGAAAACTTCTGTCGCTGTTTGAGTTAGATTTGCGAAAATTTGGGATAAAATACAACACCTTTATTACAGTCATGCCGAAGTGCACATAAAGATAGTTCCGTGGTTCCACCTTGTGAATGATATAGACTTGTGTCGCAGCCCGAAATTGCAAACAAATCCATAAAACCCCCTATTTTGGCATTCAAGGTCATCCAGGGTCATTGAATTCGGTAGCAATAGAGAGCCAGTGTACGATTTCCTATTAGTGATTAATAGTAACCTAGGCCTTATCTTGCACCGTTACTGAGATACAGCGACTTATTGACCAAAAATCGCAAACTTTGCCCACCCCCTCTCATTTAGCACCCTTATTCGGGGTGACCCTCTTTGAATTTATGGAAAAGCTTTACGGTTCCTGAAACTAGAGTCTTCCGGGCAGATGACAGTGAAGATTTGGTGATTGTAGCTTGCACCGCTTTTGACTGATCTACCCATGAGACAGACAGATGGACAGATAGATGGACGGACAGACGAATCGACAGAATTGCGATGGCTAAGACATGCTGAAAGCAGTAGCTGCTTTCGCATGTAAAAAGTTTTCAAAACTTCACTGTAATTAAATACTTCATTTTTTTGTGAAACAAGAAACTTAAACTGAATTAAGTTTGACGTGGTTTTTAGGTGGGTTCTGATTTAGCCAAAAAAACCATTTGTTTATGGGTACGTGTCCAGGTGTCTCAAACCTGGCAGTAATTCAAACACACAGACAGTGAAAGAGACAGAGACTATAAGGAACCTGAACAGCAAGTCGCGAGCAAAGTGCAGTGAAACAGTGCAGGAGGCCATGGGTGGACAGTAACGCCAACATGAGCCGACGAACAGTTTGACTGTCGGTTAAACTCAGTCTTAACAGCCGTAATACTTGCTCCACTGTACTAGCCATGGCATCACCACCACCATCCTCATCATCATCAGCAGCAACAGCAGCTGTAGCAGAACTAGTAGCAGATGCTTGGTATCGGTGGTTGAGTGCAAGCAACACTGACAGTGACATCAACAGCAGAATACAACTGACTTGACTGCCGACACTCAGATACTCCACCGGCAAGTAGTCTAACGTCTACAACAACAACAACAACAACTACTATTACTATTAGTGCAAGTACTACAACAACAACAATTAATACTACAATTACTGCAAGGTGACTACATTCCAGCTCGTCTTCATCACTGATCTTCAACTGCACCCAATTGTCGACCGTTGGCAATCGAGCTTTTTTTGTCGCCATCACGTATGTCTGGAACAGTCTGTTTGAACATGACACCTCCACATCTTCCGTGGCTGTCTTCCACTCCCATCTAAAAACTCACGTTCCACATACATTCCAGCCCTTCATATCTGTACAGTGCCCATGCAGCAACACTCATGTTGCTATGACACTCTAATCGTTTCTGTTACTTACTTACCTACTTACTTACTAACTACAGTGAGTCAGTGACGACAATAATGACAACAACCACAAACACATCAACAACTGCAACAGAGCCTGCTGGTCAGAGAAATCTAGCATACATCTCTCATGCACTGTGTCAACAATCCTCAGCCACTGCACACCAACCCCACTCCACTACAGCACTCAGCACCTAACCTTCAGAGAATACTAAAAAGACTACAAGCTTAATCTAACACGTAAATGAAAACAAAGGAAAAAGTACATTTACACTGACCTGCAAAACTCGTTTGAGCGGGGAAACATCGGCAAACAGCTGTAGGTGATGGCAGTGTGATGTAGACAACATCTCGTTCAGTTTCGTCACAAAATCTGGCGACATTTCGATGCTTTTCAAGCCACTGTCACCAGATGACGACGAGAGTAACATTACAGCATCTGATAACTCGAACAAAAGTTTCACAATGGCGTCTGCATCGACTGCATGCTTACGACGTTTAGACCTCCTTAACAAAAACAATATCACATAAGTCAGCAGCACAGTAAAATATGCTTCTGGATGAATAATACAAATTACGACAATAACAACAAGATGGGTAGGTGGTAGACCACATGCTGCCATTCATTACCTTCCGGGTGATTTGACTGGGTATCAAAGTATACTGCTTTGTGTCAGAGACACATGTGAGAACAACTTGCCCAGAATAGTTACTTGGCAGTGGACTGGCCAGAAGTTGAACTCACGACCCTTGGATCCCGAATACAATGCCCTAACGACTAAGCCATTAAGCCACAATGGCAATAAATTAAGAAAAAAATGAAAACAAAGTCCGAAGAACTTACTGTGTGTGATGTTGAGAACCAGAGAGAAACTCGACAACTCGAATAATCACCAGGGACAACAGAGAGTCATGTAATAAATGCATTTCACAAAACATAGATGAGCGAATAAACCTCTCGACCACTTGAATCTGCGACCCACCACTGCAACACATGCCACGCCCAATAGCTATGTATCAACGCTGTCAAGTCACCGATCAAATCACGTTGACTGAATCTTGATTACTGATACATACAGATCGTAAGCCTGTCAAACAACACCTTCCTCAATTATCAGACGTCGGTGGTTCTAAGCATAGTACTCAGTTTTTAGGTTTTTAAAACATTGAAACAGATAAATTTTTGTGCAAATTTTTCGTCATTTATTTGCTCATTCTAAAAATAACTGAAATACTCATGAAAACCCAAGAACCCAAAAAAATGGGGCTTTAGAAACTCACGTTTAACCCAAAAGACCAACAAACTCACTGGGTTTGGCTTTATCAACCATGTATTTAGCTAAATCGTAATTAGATGCAAAAGCCAACAGTATATAAGACATAAATGAACAAAACATGCAGGCCACCTGTGCAGTTGAGATATCAGTAACTCGGCTACAGTCGTCACATGTTCACTGCTGCCATGGTCAGCAATTATCAATGCTATGTTGTCCAGCACCATTGACCAGCGACCTGAGATGAATTCACTGTCTTCCGCCTGCAGTAAACAAACCACTGTCTTAACTAACATCACAACAGATCAACGTCAAATTACAAACTGTTTAAAAACAGGTTAAACACCAATTTGATATAGGGGTGACTAGAAGTGTTTTACAATCTTGGAAGTGACAGCTAATTGGCATGAACTAATGATAACACGGCACATAGCACATAATGAACTCGCCCACTGTCAGAGAACAGACGAAGCTGTGGAGCATCCATACAGCAGACGTACCACCACCCAAATCAGTCACACTAGGCCTTCATCCTGAAGCAGTTTAAGCAACTACTCACTTGTCATGAGCTGCTATTGCAAGAGAAGTGAAATGAAACCTGTCCAATATGCCACATGGCAGAGGTGGTAGTGAGCAGATATTCAGCTAGATCTCGCTGTAGCAGATTACTATCACCAGCAGATTGAAGGCAAAACTTGACACGCAGTACCAGCAAGCGCTCCTGTCAACAAACAACTCAACCTGCTACAATCTCACATCAGCACCAGCAGGAGCGGGGAGCTTATCCCCTTTACAGCGCTTTAAGCCGGCGAGGGCGAAGCCGACGCGATGGTTTTACCTGCCCGCAGGCAGTCACCCACCGCAGTACTAAGCCCAATTAAGCTAGCATATAGCCCAGGTCGGCTGGATGGCCGGCTCAAGTTAACAGCCAGCGCCTTTAACCGACTGGGTCAGTATACTAGCAGTCCTGGCCACAGGGGCTACTGTTGCACAGAACTCGCCGTTTCTTCCCTAGCGATGGGCGTGACCACCACTAGTATTCATTTTACCGTCCCACAAAGAGTAGAAGGCTGCGTCGACCTAGCTGGCAGGCTTCACACCGAGATGGTTTACCTGCCCGCAGGCAGTCACCAAACCTAACTGGGCCCGGTGTAGAGTAACTTCGTTTCATCCAAAACGCATTACAAACTACGCCACGCCACCAACCAACTTCACAGACAGCAAGACTAAAATCACATTTAAATTAAATATCCCTTTTGTTATACAAAATATGTAAATGCTATTGGTCCAAATCGTGTCACATGAAAAAATAAGGCAATATTGTTACGGCACCACCAAAACTACAAAACCACTGCAAGTGTCACGTACCCAGCAGAGCTGAAGCTGACGGTGCTGAGCTTTGCTGATGAACTGATGAAGTTTGTTCCAGCGACGCGGAGACCACGAGCTGCAGCCGGGGTACAACGAAGACAGGTCAACCAGCTGACGACGACTGACATCACGTGACGACTCACCATCGCTGCCGACACCAATGCCGTGTGAGCTGAGCTGTGACTCAGACACAAACTGACTGGCAGGCCGGGTGTCTGGTGGCTGATAGGTCTGACGTAACATAAACAGCTCGCCACAGGCGTGAAGTAGAGTCAGCAAAAAACACAGAACGGTCATGCCATCACTGCTGTGTTTCTACAACACAGACACAGACAGACATACATACATAGAGATGCACACAAAGAGAGACAGACACAGAATAAGTGAGTGAGTAAGTGAGTGAGTAGGGTTTTAAAGTCCCACCCGACACAGTATAGGTCATTTCAGGGATGGCCTTTCCAGGCAGAATGCGCAAACACATAATAATGAAACAAAAGTTTGACCTTTACAGAAAAAAAACAAAAAATGACCTGAGCCTAAAATTGTAAAAGTTGTCAGTTATGAGTGTGCATACATAACATTAATGGCAGTTCTAATAATCTTCCCTGTTATCCTGCAAACAGGAAACAGACCCAAGAGAACAGACAAGTAGACAGAGATAGCAGATCACACAACACAATCACGGAATTGCCGCAGTTCTACAACTCATACAAACAGACAACACTCGGTCGTTGTTATGCAGCCGTACTAACACACGCGGGTTCTTGCTCCTCTGTACAGTGTCCGTCCATCCATCCTGTACGGATTTCATACAACTGACATTCTAAGCTAGTGTAGAAATGCAGTTCACGTATGGTGGTATCATCAACGACAATTTATTGCACGTTTTCTTAAATATCTGGCAATTCTCAAAACAATGATTCAGTATTTGGTGTAGCTATAGACAAAAATTTTGTATCTACATGTTTCTCAACTCGTAGTGTACATGGTAAGTAAGTAAAAAAAGGATTAATATAGTGCACCGACACCAGAAAAGCCCCTGAGGCACTGCATACAATATATACTGAATGATAGCAGATTTTGTCAGCCGAGCTGTATCTACCAGCTTGTGTTGCAGCAGCATCAGCACATGCTGTGAGGTTACTGCAAGCAATGCATCGACTTTGCTGTGAACGTTTGCCGTGACTGAGTACCCACTGACATTGACATTGGACAGAAACATCACAGTCAGTCGACAAACTGCATCTAACTGAACAGCAAGAGCTAAAAACACACGTAACAAGCACCGGCAAATACTGCACTGACAAACAGCTACAACTTCAAATAATTCTTTTTCAGTCAGATTTAGTCAGTTATTAGATCTATGTTTCTTGTACATAAATTACTACTTTGTTTTCCAGTAATGCACAGTTTGAAATACATATTTTGATTTCTTTGTTTAATCTGAAAATTTTAGGATTCACTGCAAAACGTGGCCGGCTGATCTCAGCTTCTCAAAAACCATATCTGAATAACTTTTTACAATACACATATCCTTCGTGCTGCACAAATAAATAAGTACATTTATTACAAAGTGCACTGCATTGGCTAGAGACCAGCTAAATCTGAGGCACAAGCGAAAGCATCAAAACGCTAAAGATTATGTCAGAAAGAAAGAAATAAAACAAACAAACAATGTTCTGCATGGGTGTCTGTTACACGTTGAAGCTGATTGTTGAATGTTGACCAGACCTCAAGCACCGTTAACTGTTGAAGACCCATGAAGCAAGCTTTTAAACTACACACAAACATGCAACATCACCAATAGTGATAACTCGATATCAAAATTTCAATTTTGATACGATATCGATATCGCTATATTTTACAAAATATCGCTATATTGATATGTAAGTCTTATACAAGCACAGGAAAAAGACATAAGAAAAAGACATAAACCCAGGCAGTGTGCTTTATTTAGATAATAAACTGTGTCTCTGGGTGAACTTATAATACGACTATAATTGAATTATGACACCATTAATTCGCCACATTTGTAATCTTTTTTTCCAGTCATGCAGCATAGTAAAGAATCTGTAGCAAATATCCCAATAATATCTAAAATAGTTAGATATTTTTTAATTTCACGATTAATCGAAAAAATTGATGTTGTTTCTACGATACGATACGATACAATATATTGATATC